>ENA-OSEO01000505-OSEO01000505.1-sediment-metagenome-genome-assembly--contig:-NODE-505-length-97718-cov-14.211950_pt1 | contig 97718 bp, 79 predicted proteins | sample MGYA00237883_ERZ534232 | MGnify/ENA metagenome assembly ERZ534232
AGATCGGAAGAGCACACGTCTGAACTCCAGTCACGGTAGCATCTCGTATGCCGTCTTCTGCTTGAAAAAAAAAAAGACCTGATGGTCGAACGGGTGTGGAGATGGCTATATCGACAAAAATCATGACTTCGGCCCTGGATCGAAAAAAGGCCATGCTCGCTGTCTGCCTGTGCCTCCTGGCGATCTCTGTGACCTATCGATGGTTGAACCCTTATCGCCAGGAGAGGGTGGCGGCACTGACCTTTCAGCAGGCCCACAAGGCAGACCCGGCCCCCCCTGAGCAGGTCTCGGGCGGATTCGATCGGGATGTCCGGGTCGACCTCTTTCTGGATCCGCCGGTTCATTCAGGCGTGGTGCAAAAGAACATCTTTCAGAGACTGAAAGGGCCTGCCTCCCCGCCGGCCGGGCCTGAGGAGCAGGCCGAAATCCGACCCGAATCCGTGCGGACACCGGAAAAGGACCCGCGTCTCCAGGTGCAGGAGGAGCTGTCCCGTTTCAGGGCCTTCGGTTATCTGCAGGGGAAGAACGAGAAGGTCCTTTTCCTGGAAAGAGGGAAGGACATCCTCCTGATCAGGGAAGGGGACCGGATAGACGGCAAGTACCTCATCAAGAGCATCACGGAGAAACATCTGGTCATCCGCGCCGAGACCATCGGCGAGGACGTGCGGATAGAGCTCACCAAATTCTGACGGTACGCGGGGGAATGAATGTCGAACATCGAACACTGATGTTCCGGTAAGAAGTCTCTCCTGCTGTCATCTCAAACGACGCGAGAGATCCCTGGGGCACCGGATACAACAAGACTTCTCCATTTGGTCGAAATGACAGGTGCGCTCAACTCGACTTTTTGCGAGACATCAATCTTTGTCAGAGGAGGAGGGGCAGGCTTGGATCGCGCCCCGGAAGGGGGGAAGTCCGGGGCGCCGATTAACCGGAATGTTGGAATAGTGGAATATTGGGGAGAATAACAACCCCAAGCCGGCGCCGACTTTTTACGAGGGTGTCACTGTTGATCCTTCCACATGCCGTATTTCTCTCTCAGCACTCTATGGAGTATCTTGTTTGCGCCGGATCTCGGCATCTCCTCGTCACGGATAAAGACAATATTCTTGGGGACCTTGTAGCCGGCGATCTTTCCCTTGCAGTAACCGGATATCTCTTCAGCGGTTGCACTCACTCCTTCATGGAGCACTACCACCGCCGTTACCTGCTCGCCCCACTTTTCGTGCGGCACGCCGATGACAGCGACGTCTTTGACCTTCGGGTGGCCCCCCACCACGTTTTCCACCTCGGATGGAAAGATGTTCTCACCGCCGGAAATGATCATGTTCGCCTTTCTGTCAACGAGAAACACGTATCCTTCTTCATCCTTGTAAGCCATGTCGCCTGCGCTGAAATATCCATCCTTCATGGCCGCTGCCGTCTTCTCCGGCTCTCTCCAGTATCCTTCGAACAACATGGGGCTTCTTGAATAGAGCTCGCCGACCACCTTCGGTCCTGTAATGAGCTTTCCTCGCTCGTCATAGAGCCTTATCAAGTCGGTACCCATGACCTCGCGCCCGCAGGAGCCAAGTTTCTTGAGTTGCTCATCCGGCTTCAGGATGGTCACGATTCCCGCCTCTGTGGAGCCGTAGGCTTCGTCCAGCTTCGAGTTGGGGAACATCTTGAGAATGCCGAGCTTCGTATCCTTTCGCGCCGGGGCAGAGGAGATAAGGAGTTTCTTGACCGAGGTAAGATCATATTTCTCCTTCACCTTCTCCGGAAGCGCAAGCATCATGATGTAGTGGGTCGGCACAAGGGAGGTGAAAGTGATCCGGTGTTCAGAGAAGGTCCTGAGCAGGTCTTCCGGATCGAAGCTTGCCATATTGTAAACCATGACCGTTCCGCCCACCCAGGTGTTGACAAAAGAGTAGTTGAGCGAATTGATGTGGCAGCAGGGCATGACCAGGAGCGTACAGTCATCGAAAGAGAACACGTGGTCATAGATCATGATCAGATACTGGGCGAACATGGATGCGTGGCTTTTCATCACCCCTTTGGGCTTCCCCGTGGTCCCGCCGGTGTACATGATGACCCAGATGTCATCGGAATCCACTTCCGTTGCCGGTTCCTCCGGGCTTGCCGCCGCTATGGCATCTTCATAGGAGACGAAGCCCTCATAATGAGGGTTATCCACGGCGAAAGAGACATACTTCTCGACTGTGGGGAGATTCTCCCTCATTTTGTTGGCCTGATCTATCCATGGATATTCTTTCCCGCTTCCGGGATCCTTTCCGCCCTGCACAATGAAGAGCCTCGCTTCGCTGTGACTGATGTTATACTCCATCTCCCCCTGGGAAAGCCTGAACATGATGGGCACACAGATGAACCCCCCCTTGGCGGCGGCGGCGTAAATCTCCATCCACTCCACGCAGTTGTAGGCAAGAACAGCTATCCTGTCGCCTTTCTTCATGCCCATACCGGCAAGTGCATTTGCAAGCCTGCACGCCCGCTCATCCCACTGCTTAAAGGTGTAGGCCTTGTACAGATCCTTGATGCCGATCTTGTTCGGCCATTTGAAACCATTCACCCTCAGTATTTCTTTTGCGGTCATCCAATGGCCGTTCTTCATGCTCGCCCTCCTTTTTTTGGGGAAGTCCATTCCGGTTTGCTTCCTGAAATCCGCCAAATCGTACCACAGCAAGACCGCAGTTACAAAGTCCGGCCTGTTCTCTCGAACCTGATTGAAGGGTGGGGCTGAAAAAATCCGGTCGGTCTTGATGCCTGAATGAAAAACCCTACACCAGATAAGCTCTGTAATCTTAGGCGAATTAGGAAAATGTGCTGTTTTTCGACTCATCCTGCTGTATGAGAAACCCTTCACACAGTGCCGCTTCTCCCTGTCTCGCATGGGTATCTATCTGATTCCTCGTGTATTTACTGCAATTCGAAAGTGGCATGTCCTTTGCTCTCTTCATTGGGAAACTGCGTGGAACTCAATTAACAAAACCAGCCGCTCGTTACTAAATCCATTGAGGGGGTAATCGATTTGAAGCGAATCCTGATCGTCGGCGGAAGCGACGCAGGGGTAAGTGCTGCCTTGCGTGCAAGGGAAGTCTATCCTATTGCAGGAATCACCATTGTTGTGGCGGATAAATATCCGAGCTTCAATATTTGCGGGCTGCCCTTTCACCTGAGCGGCGAACCGGTTGAGGGGGGTACCCTTTGGCATCGGAGTGGGGAGGAGATCGAGAAGATGGGGATCAAGCTTCTCCTGGAACACCGGGCCAGGCAAATCGATCTCGGAGCCAAGACCGTCGAATTCAGAGACAGGAGCGGCCGAACACGGCTGCTCCCATACGACAGGCTCATCCTTGCACCCGGCGCAGCTTCGGCACACCATCCCCCAGGAACGGATCTTCAAGGGGTCTTTCACCCCCGGTGTATGGATGATGCGTTCGCCATGGAGCGCTATATCGCAAGACGTCGGCCAAAGTCTGCAATCATCATCGGAACGAGTTCTGTTGGAATGGAAATGGCTGAAACGCTGACTCGGAGAGGTCTGTCCGTGACCATGCTCGCGCGGTCGGGAAAAGTGCTGAAGACGGTCGATCAGCGTTTTCAGGAGATTGTCCGGTCCGAACTCAGCGGAAACGGTGTCAAGCTGGTCGACCAGGTCGAGGTGACCGCTATTGAAGAACAGCAGGGAAGTCTCCTGTTGAGAACTCTACAGAATATAACGGTCCGGGGTGACCTGGTTCTTCTGGCAAATGGAAGCGGGCCCGAAAACGATCTCGCCAGGGCAGCAGGAATCCCCGTCGGAATTCAGGGCGCCATCCCTGTTAACCGGTCCATGGAGACCGGTTTGAACGACGTCTATGCAGCCGGGGATTGTGTGGAAACCTGGCATCGGCTCCTCAAGAGAAACGTCTATCTTCCCTTAGGCGCCACGGCACACAAGCAGGGCCGCGTGGCCGGAGAAAATGCGGCCGGAGGGCGCGCCCAGTTTGTCGGAACTCTGGGAACGCATACAGTCAAAATCTTCGGCATTGTGGTCGCCCGCACCGGCTTGAGGGATAGCGAGGCCAGGGAGGCGGGGTTCGATCCGATGACAGCGGAGATGGAGGCCTTGGAACAGGACGCCAAATACCCGGGGGCAACCCCACTGCGCATTCGAATCATCGCAGACCGAAGGAGTCATCAACTGCTGGGCGCACAGATCGTCGGGCACTGCAATGCCGGGGTTTCCAAGCGCATCGACTTGTTTGCCACAGCCATTTCCGCAGAGATGAGCGTGGATGCCATGACAGACCTCGATTTGAGCTACTCTCCCCCACTGAGCGGAACATGGGATCCTGTCCAGGGGGCAGCGCTCGAATGGATCAAGTGTTCGCTGATCAGTCGGGCTTCGTTACTGCGGACCGGTCTAAGTTCCCCGCGAGACGACAAAGCAGTCATAGCCGAACAGCCTTACGACTCCAGCAAGACGCCCAGACGCTTGTCCTTTGCCGTTTAGGGGATACGATCCGGCTGTGACAGTTCGCTCAGGAGAGCGTGTGAGCGATGATGTCATTGGCGATCTGATCCCAGATTTCACCATGGGGGAGGTCGTGACCCATGCCTTCGACGATCTTCAGCCTGGCGCCCTGTACGGCTTCGGCAGTATCCTTCCCCGCCTCCATCGGGACCAGAGGATCGGCATCGCCGTGAATGACCAGGGTAGGCATTTTCAGACCTCTTAACCCGGCCCTCCTGTCGGCCTGGGTCATTATCGCAACGAGTTGTCTGGCCTCACCCTGAGGGCAGAAGTTGCGATCGTACGCCACGCCCATCAACTTGCGGGCCCATTTTTCATCCAAGCCGGGCCGGGGCCCGGTTATGGCCCTGAAGATATTGAGGTTGAACTCGATCGCCGGTTCACGACCCTCCGGGAGTGGGGAAAGCAGGAGCACCATCACCTCGGGCTTCGGCCGCGGGAGAGCCGGGTTCCCTGTGGTGCTGTAAATCGATGTCAGGCTCAACACGCGTTGGGGGTAGCCGATTGCAAGGGCCTGGGCAGTCATGCCTCCCATGGACATCCCGCAGATGTGGGCCTTTTCTATGCCGAGCCCATCGAGGAGGCCGACCGTGTCTGCGGCCATATCCTCGATGGTGTAGGGTGGAGTGACCTTCTCGCCGGCCAGCAGTTTTCCGATCACCTCCATCAAGTCCGGTGTGCCCATCTGGTCCATCTTGGTTGAAAGCCCGGCGTCCCGGTTGTCGAACCGGATCACGTACAGTCCTGCCTCTGCAAGCTTCCTGCAAAAGCTCTCGTCCCAAAAAATCAAATGGCCGCCCAGGCCGATGATGAGCAACAGGGGCGGCGAAGAGGGATTCCCGAAGGTTTCATATTCAATCTGAATGTTGTTTGCGCTTATTTTGCTCATCGGAGCACCTCCATTTGCCGGGTTTACGGGCTATAAAGAGTATCTCAAAACGCCCAGTGCACGCCCACCATCACCCCATTCCTGGAAGGCTCCACACTGAAGAAAGGTCCGGACTTCATGTCGAGCCCAAGGAATGCGTCCTGGATGAAACTGCTGAAGAAGTGGCCCAAGGCGTACCCCACAAGAACGTCCGACGGGTAGTGCTCCTCAGACTCGACTCTGGCCCATGCGGTCCCCGCCGCCAGCCCCAGGAGCCCGACATTCGCAGAGGTTTTACCCCACGAGGACCACGAGAGCGAGTTCACATTACGCCTGGCCAGGGTGGTGAACGATCCTGCCGTAGAGGCATGTCCCGAGGGCAGGCTCCTGTCGTCCTCGCCATTGGGCCTCGTTCTGTCGGTGGTCTTCTTGAGGACCGTGGTCGAGCCTGCGGTTGCGCCCCATGCCGCCAGACCCACTGCAAGTCCCTTTGCCTTTGAGACGGCCCATTCGCCCGGTTCGTCCCCGCTGGGTGTGGCGAGGGCTGTTGCGAGATACGCAGCCGCGGATGCATCCCGCAGGTAACTGCTCCAACGATCCGCGTCCTCCCGGTTTCCAAAGACGGGTGTCTCATCCGTTGCCCAGTCCGAGAGACGCTCATCCAGGTCGTCAATCTGCAGGACCAGGGCTCCAGCAAGGGGGACCCAGGTTTCATATGAAAGGGCCGCCTTGACTGCGGCTTTTCCCACGCGATTCCAACCAGGAGTAAATGTTGCGTCCTGCCCCCAGCCCCTGCCGTTCGGGAGAGTCCCGCACCCGTTCAGCATCGCCAGGGAAAACAGGGATACACATGTGAGGATCAAACTGCCCCCTGCTTTTGAGCAATAGCCAAACGGTTTGCACTCTTTTCGCATTCGCTTTCGCTCCTGTGGCGGATGTTGGTGGATTTTTTTCGGTCTGACTTCAGCTCAGTAGTACAGATGGAACGGGATTTCAAGCTTTACCAGGCTTGCTCCCGCTTCTCTCTATAAGCGTGCCGGGATCTCGCCTATCCGAGCATTCTCGACAGCCCTTTTTATTGCATCGCTGAAAACCTGGTCCTGTGGGCCAGGCCAGAGGCAATTGGCTTGCGTGAGGAATTGATCCAGCAAAATTCGAAATCCGAATATCGAAATCCGAAACAAATTCAAAACAAAAATGCTTCAATGTTCAAAACAGACGAGGGCTTCAGCAATTCAGGGATTTGAGGATCCCCAATTCCTTGGTTTGGTCATTTGGATTTTGATCATTTGATGTTGTTTCGGATTTCGGATTTCGTGCTTCGGATTTTAGAGTCATTCCAACGCCGGCCCCTCTGGCGCCGGATCTTTACTGGCCGTAGCGGGCGGAAGCTGCCTGGAATGAAGCGGCGTTGACACTCGGTCTAAAAATCCTTAAACTTCTAGATTATTTCCGACTGGTCGGCCAATCCGGCTGAAGAGTGGAGGCCGAGAAGTGTCGATTATCGGCGAAGGAGCTTATCTGGAGGAGCTATGACTCAGTCCGTCACATTGGCTAAGGGATCTTTTTCAAAGGATTTTGCAGAGCGTCTTATTGATTATTACCGATCTCTTGATGATGGTGAAAGTTATGCAGAGCGCAAACTGCGGCAGTGGGAGAGCGAGCCCGGGGTCGTTCTGTACGAGGCAAGAAGGGGATCCACGCCGGTCGGATGGGTCGTGTACAGGCCGGACAGCAGCGCCATCGAGGAGATCATCGTTCGAGAGGATGAGGCAGGGCTTAAAGAGGCAATAGTAGAGGCCGTCCTCGGGCAGGAAAGCCTCGTCTCCGCCGAGCTCCTCCAGAAGGATACGGAAAAATATCGCTGGATGCTCAAGTACGGCTTTCGACCAACCCGCCGCTTCACCAGGGATGGATCCGGACTCGTGAAGATGGATCTGAGCATTGCGGTATATCTTCGGAAAGTCAAGGGCAAACCGCCGGCCAAGAGCTACCCGAATTCTGAGAAGGTGATCATTGAAAAAGTCCCGCCCGCAAGAAGCCCCGAAGAACTCAAGACCTCCCTCATGAACCTTATCGATTCCCTCGGCGGGCTGGAAAAATTTGTAAAACAGGGGCAGAACGTGGTGATCAAGCCCAATGTGGTGGCGGACCACGGGTTCAGGGAAGGCAAATACCACGGCGGTGTCGTGACGGATGTGAGGCTTGTCAGAGCCCTGATAGAAATCCTGCTTCCCATCGCAGGCAAGGTGACGGTTGCTGAAGGCGCGTCCATCAACCGTGCCGAGACGGGAAAGCTCTTTGAGCATTACGGCTACGACCGCTTGAAGGAAATGGATCCCAAAAGGGTTTCGCTCGTGGACCTCAACGCGGACAGTCTGATTAGAAAAACGGTCCCCAACGGGAAAAGGATGCTCTCCCGGGAGATCCCCCTCACCCTGGAGCAGGCGGATGTCCTCATCAGCGTTCCGGTCATGAAGACCCATTTTGCGGCCCTGGTTTCCTTGAGCATCAAGAACCTGCAGGGCGCTATCGCTCCCCTCGAAAAATACATGAGCCATTTTTTCGGACTGTGGCAGAATCTCATCAATATCCACCACCTCGTAAAGCCGAAACTCGTGATCGTGGACGGCCTCACAGCCCAGGAAAATTTCGGGCCGGTCTATGGAACGCCGAAAACCATGAACCTGCTGGTCGGCGGAACCAATCCTGTGGCAGTCGACGCAACTACCTCGAGGATCATGGGATTCGATCCTCTGCTTTCCCCTCCTATCCTGTTCGCCTATATGCAGGGACTGGGGCCGGTCGAGCCGGAGAAGATCCAGGTCCTTGGCGCCTCCATAGAAGAGGTAAGAGAAACCTTCAAGGAGGCGGAGGTCGATGTGAGCGGCGGGCAGAGGTTTTTGGTGCATGACGGCTCCGCCTGTGGGGGCTGCCGAGGTTATCTGCACTATGTTCTCAACAAGCTCAGAAGGCCGGATCCGAAAAACCCGGGGATCAACCTGATAGATCGGCCGTTCGAGAAGAGAGTGAGTGTTTTCCTGGGACCCGATACGGAGGTGGAGCCGAGCCCGGACGAGACGAATGTCTTCTTAGGCATTTGCCAGCAGCACCATGCCGAGGCTGGAAAACACCTGCCCGGTTGTCCTCCCCACGCCGAAGTGATCATGAAGGGCCTCTACAGCCTTTTCCCGGACGTCGAACGACCCCGTTATGCGGACGAGCACGCCGAGGACAAACTCGAGAGGATGTTGATGGATGTGCTGAAAGAAGAGCAGTAAGCAGTCCCGCGATACGGCACACGGGATCTACGCTGCGCTACGATAAGCTGTCTGTAGGAGCGAGCTCCTGCTCGCGAGTTGTTTGAAGGAATTGCAACCTGCCCGTCCTCCGCAGCAGACTGTACGGAGAATGGAGAGGTTGCACCCAATCCTGTGGAAGACTTACTCGTTCTGCTTACTGCTCGCTCGTTGCATCCCAGCTTCCAGCCTCCGAGTACGAGTGCAGCAACTAGCGAACGTAGCGAGCTTGTCCCAAATTTCGTGTCACCCCTTACTCCCCCTCCCTTGAAAATGCATGTACCCGCCTATTGCCGACAGTGTTGTAAGGACCTACGTAGGAGAAGTTAGACTTCGACTACATAATCGTGCGGCTTTGGAAATCCTGACAGCACTCCTTCACGTGCAGAACTGATGTGGAGCGGGAGAAAGCGAGCTGACCTATGGGATACCCCAATATCGGTATACTGGGCTTTGGGAAGATGCCTGCAGATTGCGCCCAGATTCTTTTGAATCACCGAGTGAAGGTGAACTTCATCCTTGAAACTGAAGAGAGCCCCTTTTCATCCCTTGAAGGTCTATGTTCACGGAACTGTATCGTTTTTGAAAAAACAAGGGATGAGGAAGCTGCTGCTTTCCTGAACGATCTGGATGATCCGACCTTCATTCTGAGCATTAACAACAATTTTCTTTTCCCCGCGAACATAGTCCGAAAGGAAACTCTGCGAATCGTAAACTTCCATAACGCAGTGCTTCCCTCCTATCCGGGGCATGGCCAAAGCATTCCCCGGTGGATTGTGTACAACGGGGAGACGCAGCATGGGGTAACGTGGCACCTCGTAAACGAGGGCATCGATTCAGGGAATATCCTTTGCAACAAGACTTTTGCCGTCCTGGATACCGACACGGCATTGTCGGTGATGATGCGGAGTATAAAGGTCGGGATAAGTCTATTCGAACAGTGGTGGGAAAGGTTTCTCGATTTCAGGTTTCGCGGCATACCACAGGCCGACAACACGCAGCCCATTTACAGAAGCCCGATGCAGAATCGGCTCTACAGGAAAAAGGACCTTCCGAACAATGGTCAACTCGATCCAGGATGGGACTTCGATCAGTCGATTCGCTTTCTCCGAAGCATGGACTACTCGCGGCTTCAGGTCGTTGCCCCACCCAGGATCGCCTTCGAACATCAGATATGCTCTATCAAGAAATACAGGGTCGAAAAGCGGCTTCCCGGCGCTGAAGAATCGGCAATAAAGGAGAATGTGGGCCAGGCCGAACAGACCTATCGTTTGAACTATGATGAGGGAGCCATTACCCTGTACCTCCGAAAAGCAAAAGAAGGACCTTCCAGAGATGAGGACCTCACCCTTGCGTTGGGAAGGCGTCCGGTCCTCCCTGAATTTACGGTCTGATCTCGATGGTGGGGTAGATGCCTTCCAGTTCTCCCTCAGGATAGGGCTGGATTGTGTTGAAGGAAATATTCTGGTTTCGCTGGGCATGGCCGCGGTTTCGGGTTCCGTCGAAATGTGCGCCGTTTGCATCCAGGATGTGTTCGATCCTGGCCTCAAACGTATCGGCAAAGAGGCCGCCGTTCCCCTTGAATCGCATGGCGCCGAGAGCGAATTCGCCATTGATCCCGGCAAACTCTTCCAGGGATATCGTGTGCGTCTTCAAGTCCTCCCGGTTTCGAATGTATCCCCAGAGGAGGTGGCCGGAGGGAACAACCAGCGGCTCATCCAGGTCCACAACCGTATGAGGCATCACGATGCTTCCCTCTTCAATGGTAAGCGGACTTTCAGGCTTTCCCCTCAAGAAGGAGTTGAACCCTACAAAAACCTTGGTCCCCAGGGTGGCATTGCAGACCTTGGCGCCATGGGCGGTCACATTGTATCCCTCCAGATGGGAGTTGATGATGTAGCAGTTTTCCTGGGCATTGGAACCTTTGCCCAGATCCGCATCCTCCAGGTAAGCCCTCTGCGCAACAAGCACGTTCTTTCCAATGCGGGTCTCTCCCTTGACCACGGCATAGCGATCCAGCGCAGCACCTTCGGGTACGGTGATTGAGAATTTGTGATGGACCAGATTGTAGATACCCTGGAAATCCTCCTTCCGACTCTCGACAAAATCCATGAAGATTCCCTGGGGAGGTTCTCCGGGTTCGTGCCTGATATATCGGGGGATCATCTCTTTTGAAAAACGATATAAGAAGTCGAACTCATCACCATAGCGGAGCCAGACTGTCCCGGGGTCGATCCGGTGGTGGGCCAGCTCTCCCGCCTGAACATAGGCGAAGGCGCCGATGACGCAATCATGAATTGTGGTAAGGTCCACAGTGCTGAAGGGTCCCATGAAACACCCCTCAGTAGGGGACCCGTGGATATTGGCATAGTGAAGGGAGGCGGTGTTCTGAATGAGGAACTCCTCCAGGTTCTCGGGATCGTGTGAATAGTTGTGAACCAGGGTCTTGATCAGGAGGCTGTCCTTGATCCGGATGATCTCATCGTCGACAAGGGGAATTTCATAATCCAGTCCCTTGACGTATTCCCCTTTCCCTTTGAGCTCGTCCCCCCGGACGTCGCTCTTGTACAGGATGCAGTTGTCCACCCTGCATTTGCCCAAAAAATAGCTTCCTGCAAGACTTGAACGGCTGAAATGAAAATTCAGGGGGTGGTGAGGGGTGATCCCGTAGAACGCATAGAACTTGCCGAGCTTCTCCAGTTGGACCTGGCTCCGCGTGTAAGGGTTAACGTCAAACTCGAGTTCCCGGAGATTGATGTTCACCCGTTGGATAATCCTGTCGATAAGTCTTTCCAGCTCCCTCATGGAGTCTCCTTTTCAGGAAGCGGAACGCTTCCTTCACGATCAAGAGTGTATCGTCCGGCTCTTCCCATGTTGCCGGAAGCCGAGGACACACAGCAGTAATCAGTATATGAACGCGATGCAGGGAAGAATCGGAGGAAGGATGAGCAGTCTGCAAATTCGCTCTTCCGTAATAGAATATAAGTGAAAACAGGCCAGTGTGTCAATGAGGAGCAAAGAGCAGAACCTGGTGTATTGTCTCAGAGAAGACTTTACGGCATTCGTACACTCAGGCCGGCCGCAGGAAAGGATATCGCTCCAACTCTTCCCTCTGCCACAGGGAGAGCCCGGCCTCCTGCCCCAGGATTTCAACATCCAGCACCGCATCCGGGTTCTTGAAGGCGATTCGCCCGGGCGTACCTGCCTTGGTGAGAGCATCCAGGAGAAGGTCGGCTATAAGCCGCTCCTCCTCCATGCTCGAAAGCCTGCCCTTGAAACCTCGCCGATGGATGCGCACATGGAAGCTCTTACCCGCCAGCTTCGGCACCCATTGAAGCGCAGCTTGCCCGGCTTTGATCTCGAACTCTTCGGGGTTCCGAAAGTCAAAAACCTCGCTGACCGGGATTACCCGCGCCAGAAAGTTCATGATGGACGGGTTTTCTGAAATCTCCCTCCGGAGTCGTGACAGAAACTCCCGCACATTTTCCACCCGCATGACCAGCACGTTGAAGTACCCGGTTTTCTCGATGCGTCCGAACTCCTCCAGCAGCTCACAAGCCAGGACGAAGCCCTTTTCGCGGACGGTCACCACCACGTTCCAGTCGCGCATTTCCCTTCCTTGAGGCGCCGTTTCTTCGTGCTCCCCGTATCCTTCGCGGTAGAGAAGACATTCACACCTCGAAAAACACGAAGGTTGGCACAATCAGAATAGGACAGCGAATTACATCAGGCGACCGAAGGACAACCGCCGCCACCCTGCCTGCATTCCGTGCAATACTCTCTCGCTTCTCCTTTGGGGAGACGTCCACATATTGCGTCCGGTATCTCAATGGAGAAGTGCGACAGGAGCCGGATCACCCCTCCCTTGCACCGGGGGCACCTGGACTCTTCCTCTCCTCGGAACTGCAGCCGTTCAAAAGTGTGGCCGCATTCTTTGCATTTATATTCATAAACGGGCATGGTTCACCTCGTCTAATGTGATATGGAAATCCCGGCCACTAGACCGGTCAGAGACAATTGGCTCCGCGCTATGAACTTCACCCTCCGGGGCCGGATTTTTACTCAATATATAAGCATCCTCCCGTACGAGTTCAAGAACATCCTGATTTAACAGACATTCCTTTCCTCCTCCCACCTTCACACAGACCTTGCTTTTTCTGTCATTCGAATTTGTTTCGGATTTCGTGCTTCGGATTTCGAATTTAGTACTCCTTTGGAGGGAGGGAAAGGGTAGGACGAGATGGGACTGCCACCGGCGGCTTGTTCATCATTCGGAGAGCACAAGACCCGAGGGCAGTGCTTCCCCGAACATCCATTCCTTTTCCTGCTGTGTCAGGACGGGTTCCCTGTTCATCAGGATTTGCTGCAGGTGGGTGAAGCGCGGGAGGTTCTCAATGAAAGACGCGACCTTTTGACGATCCTCCTCGGGCACATCGCGCTCACGATCCCCCGTCAACCTGGCGAGTTGGACAAGCGCTTGCCCAACGGCCTCCTTTGGGGGAAGATGGAGAGAGAACAGGGTGCGAATCCAGGAAGAGGCCTCCTTTCCGGGAATGACCCGGTTCAACGGACCGTAAAGAGGGACCCTTGTGCCGAAACGACTGAGAGCCCAGTATTCCTGCGGTCTGGCGCTTTTCCGCATCTTCCGAAGGAGCAGGCGACCCAACGAGATCTTGTCTTCTACGGAAAGCCGTTCACAGTTGGCGAGCGCCATCCATATCTCTGTTTCCTCCTGACGGTTCAAGCGGCTGGGGAGGGCAATCCTGCCGGAGCTCTTTTTTGTCCCCGGCGTTTGGAGAGCGGAAGAGACTTCCCTGTAGATCTGAAGTTGTCTTCCCGCGGTGAGACCCCCGGCAACGCGGCGAAGAAAAATCCAGAATTCCACCCGGCACGAGACCCTGTTGGGCCACTGCATTCCACGAAGGTAGATCTTCCAGACCTCATTCATTCGCCATTCGTCAGCGGGATCTCCGAAGCCGGGTCTCAGGCAGAACCCGAGCAGATTGAACCACCGCTCCTCGTGCTGTTGTGAAAATTTCCGCCCTTCCTGCGACTCCAGAAGCGCGTCCGCCAGTTTCCGGGCAAGCGGGATGGACCATTTTTCTTTTCGCGTGTCCAGGATCTCTTCCAGATCTTTGGTTATGGATTCCGGCGGGACCCTTGCGCCCGGAGTTCCTCCCCCCAAAGCGGATCGGATCTTGTCCCTTGCCTTTTCGACAACGGCCTGTTCCAGGGTCTCCCCCGGAAGATCGGATGCAGGGGAGGAGTCGACTTCCTGGCGAACATCGAACTGAAGCCGCCACCGATGCGGTGTTTGTCTGGACTCGCACCAGACTTCCAGCGTGCCCACCTCTGTCAGCCGCACGGCAAGCTGAACAGGAAGGCTGACGGCGCCAGCCTTTTTCCCATAGCGCAGTACAGTGCGAATAGGAGGAATGATACTGATTTCCTCCTCATTCAGCTCAACGACATCTCCCAATCGATCGCCCAGCCGGGTGCTGGAGCTGAAGAGCTGGAATGAAACAGGTTGATTTGCAAGAACCTCGAAAGCCGGATTCAGCAGTTGTGTTTCGAACCCCTCCTCGGATCCGCGCGGTACCAGGCACACTGCCGCCCGGCTGTCTTCCCGGCTCCTCTTATCCCCTGCGACCACTTCCACATAATAAGACCTGGGACTCCCGGCCCCGATTCGAATTCCTTCACCGGCCCGTACGAGTCCATAGTAAGCCGCTCCGATGGCAACAGCGAGTTCCGGATGAGGGTTGTCCAACGCCTTTGGAGCCCAATCCGGTCCTGCGATATCCTGAAACCATCCCTTGACCACCTCTCTCAGTCGCTTCCGAATGGGGGCAGGGCCGAGAGTGCCGCCGTTAAAGAGGAGGTAATCCGGGACCGGACCATCTCTACCGGTTTCCTTCTGAAGCAGATCCTGAAACCTCTTCCAGAAGTCGGACATATGCCTGGTGACTGCAGGGTCCTGTGCATAGGGAAGGCCCCATTCCGTCAGTCCCCTGCGGCGTTCTCCCCGGGGGACCTCATCAATCGGAACCATCGGGAAAAAGCCGTCCATCACCAACTCCCGGACTTCATCCCTGGTGACGGTGGTTTTGAGCGTTGATGCGATCAGTTTCCCACCGGATCCCATGATCGTGATGTCCAGAGAACGCTCCCGCGCCTGGTCGTTCAACAGGACTTCCTTGGCCTTGCGGCACTGGTGAGACAACTGTCGCCATCTTCTTGTATCCAGTTTTCCCGGCTGTCCCATGAGCCGCTTCTCCAGGAATCTTCCCAGGGCGTGGTCCATGTTGTCTCCGCCCAGAATGAGATGATCCCCGACTGCAAGGCGGTCGAAACGAAGACCCTTCTCACCTTCGCGCACTGCCACAATGGTGAAATCCGTAGTTCCGCCCCCAACGTCGCACACGAGTATGATTTGCCCCGCCTTCATTGAACTCTGCCAGTCGGACGCATGCCTCGAAATCCAGGCATAAAAGGCGGCCAGGGGTTCCTCCAGCAGCACAAAGCGGCCGATCCCGGCCTGCCTTGCCGCACTGACGGTCAATTCTCTTGCAACCTCATCGAAAGAAGCGGGAACCGTGATGACGACAAGTTGGTTTTCCAGCGCGTATTCCTCACGGCCTTTAGCCATGCTGTAGTTCCAGGACTCCCTCATATGGAGCAGATAACGCGCGCTGGCTTCCACAGGGGAGATTTTCTTTTCGACGGAAGCCTCCCCCCAGGGAAGGATTGGCGAGGTGCGGTCCACCCCCCCGTGGGCCAGCCAGGACTTGGCCGAAGATACAAGGCGCCCGGGCACGAGAGCACCCTGTTCCCGTGCAAATTCCCCCACCACATCTTTTCTCTCGGGATCCCAGGGAAGCGCCGTGCTCTCCGGAGGAAGGTCATAGGAGCCGGGGATGTAGAGAAAGGAAGGGAGGACCGGCCGCCGGTCGATTTCCCCTGCAGCCACCAACTGAGGTATTTTCATGAACCGGACCGTACGCTCTTCCGAGGGTAGACCATCCTGTGTGAGCCGGACATAGGCCACAGCGGAGTTCGTGGTGCCCAGGTCAATGCCGATGATGAAATGGTAAGGGGTTTCCGGTTTTTCAAGTTGGTTCATCTTGTTGCCTCAAGAAACTACCACGAAGGATATCGGCCGATCAGTCCGATCCGACCGATCGGTCCGGTAATTATTCCTGTTGCTTCTCCTGCTCTCTCAAATTGAACTCCAGTTTCCATCTCCGGTCCTCATCCCGCGAAACGCACCAGAGCTCCAGTGTCCCCACCTCCGTCATGATGCTTTTCAACCAGACCGGTACCACCTTTTCTTCTCCCTCCACCTCGGTCGCGGGAAGCAGCGTTTCCATGACGGTCACCGGCTCGATTTCATCGCTCCAGTCCTCTACCACTTCTCCTGCGCGGTCTTCCTTGCGGACGGTCGAACCGAAAAGATGAAACTGGGCATGCTCGCCGGTGACAAGTCCGAATTCCCTTCCGCGGAGCTCGGCCTCCGTGCCTTCCTCCATGCCGAAAGGGACTACGCACAAGGCCTTCATGGGCGTGGGCACACCCGGCACAGAGGGCATGGCGGTCTCGACTCCGATGTAGTAGGAGCGGGCTGCGCCCCCACGCACTCTGACCCCGCGGCCGCGCCGGGCCAATCCATAGTAAGCAGCCCCTCTGGCAACTCCGAGGTCGAGGTCCACTGAAGGAAGCTCGACAACGTTTCCCTGGTCCTGCCAGTCCCGGAGCACCTGGAGCAGCCGCTCCCTCAGAAGCGGCGACTTCATGACACCGCCGTTGAAAAGAACCGTTGTGGGAAAGGCCACTGCGGTTTCTCTCCCGTTCTCCAGCACCTGACGATTCAGAAAGCGAGCCAGGTGGCGCGTGATGGCGGGATCCGCTTCGTAGGGAAGACCCATTTCGCGCATACCGACCCTGGTCTGTTCCCTGGGATAGTCAGTGATTTCGGTTTTCGGAAAAAACCCCTCCAATATTGCGGTCTCGATTTCCTTTCTTGTGAGTTCGGTCCGTATTGTCCGCGCTATGAGAGAGGAGCCTCTTCCGAGGATGACCACGGGTTCTTCTTCCAGCCCCGGATTGTTCAGGAGCCGTTCCTTGGCCAGACGGCAGCTTTGCCACAATCCCCTGAATTGCCAGTTGTCGAGTTTGGTTCCCTTTGCCGCAAGCTTCGCTCGAAGGGAGTATGCCAGGGCAATGTCCATGTTGTCACCGCCCAGCAGAATGTGATCGCCCACGGCAACCCGCTTTAGAACGAGCTCGCCGTCTTCCTCAGACACCTGGATCAGGCTGAAATCCGTAGTCCCCCCTCCTATATCGCAGACGAGGATCGACTGTCCGACCTTGATTGCCTTTCTCCATTTCTCAGCCTGCGATTCGATCCACGCATAGAAGGCCGCCTGCGGCTCTTCAAGCAGGGTCAGGTTCAGAAATCCGGCCGATCGCGCAGCCTCGGCGGTCAGTTCCCGCGCAACAGCGTCGAATGACGCCGGCACGGTCAGGTAGATCTCCTGGTTTTCCAGCCTTGCTTCAGAGTCATCCGCAGCCATTTCGTGGTTCCAGGCGTCTCGAAAATGCTCCAGGAACAGGGAAGATGCCTGCAAAGGGGATATGCGTTTCACTTCGGGCGGACTGTCCCACGGCAGGATGGGGCGGCTCCTGTCCACCCCGGTGTGACAAAGCCATGACTTGGCGGAGGAGACAAGTCGGAACGGCAGCTCGGCGCCTCTTTTTCTTGCGAACTCTCCCACGGCCAAATCGGCATTTCCTCGGCTCCAGGGAAGGGAAAGGCTTCCCTCCGGGACGTCATGAGAGGAGGGCAGGAAGAGAAAAGAAGGGAGCAGGTCCTGGGGTTTGGCTTCTCCAGGCTCCACGATCTGGAGAGCGGGAAAGACCGAGATCCGAGGTTCTTCTCCCTCAGGAACCTCTGTCCCGGTGTAGGCAAGGACCGAGTTGGTCGTTCCTAAATCAATTCCGATGATGTACTTGGGTTCTTTCAACACATTCATCACACCTCCACCTCCGCAGGCATCAGCACCCAATCCTTCTCCTGATCGCGGACCTGTCTCGGAAGATCCACACGTACAACGCGCCAGCCGTGGTGGCGCAGAACGCCCTTGAAAGGCGGATCTCCGGCTACATTTCCGCTCAACCGGATGGAGTGCAGATCAAAACCCGGCTGAATGGTGATCCGGGCGCCCTCTTCCTGCTCCAAGACCGGCTTCAGCTCCACATGCTGGGAAAGCGCTTCCTTACAGCCCTGGTGGACATTCCTGACTGCCGCACCCACCTGCTCATCGCTGTACATCCCGAGATCTTCCTGCAGGAAATCTATGAAGCGCCCCTGGCGCTGCAGGATGGAGAGCATTTGTATGGCGGGAGAGGGGGAGGGGGGAGAAAACGCTTCCGCCCCGGTCTGCTTCTTCTTCGGTTCCTCCTTTTTTTCTCCCGCGGCTGGAAGAATGGATGCCTGCTTTATGGCGCGCCGGCCGGAGAATTGGATCAGAGACCAGAGGATCAAGGCTGCAATGGCGCCGAGTCCGAAAACGGACGGCATGAGGAGATGCCGGGTTTGCCTGATGAATGTATCGAGGCCCGCTATGAGATCAGAGGCTTCCTTGGGGAGTTTTTGCGCTTCTGCCGACAGGGGGGCCATGTACTGTGAAATCCCCTGAAAAGCATAAAGGGCCATGAAATAAAAGGTCGTAACCAGTGCGCCGATGATGATCAGGCACGCGATGAGCGTCCACAGGCTGAAAATGTTTTCTCTTTTCATTCTCTCTCCTCTCGGTGAACTCTAGAAATAATATGTTTCAAAGACCCGAAGCGCAAGCATGTCGGATGAGGAGGGAACTCTTTTCAGTGGGGGGGAGCTTTGACCGAACTCGGGTCCGGGAGGCACAGCCCGGGGGCGGAGCCATAAGTTCTATCCTTGGTTTTGACAATTCAACGGGAGCGGGGATTGCCGTGAAATCCGAATATCGAAATCCGAAACAATGCAGAAATGTTCAAAATTGAAAGCAAACTGCCCGCCTATGAGACTGCTGTCCGTTTTGGTCATTCGTATTTTGGTCATTTGAATTTGTTTCGTGCTTCGATATTGGAATTTCGGATTTGCGCGTCTCTGGAAATGGAGCAAATATGAAACATCGCACCATAAATCAAATTGCCATTTTCTGATGCTGAATTTATCAGCCGCGCCACTAGGTGGATTAAAGGCCGGGAACGATTCGCTCCGGGAAGGTGTAGCAGTTCATGCGGCCGCTCCGCGTAAAACCTACCACGGAAACCCCCGAGCTCGCCCCCATTTCAACGCCTTCCGTGGTGGGGGCCGAAACAGAGGCAATCAGCGGAATACCCAATAGGGCCGGTTTGAAAACCATGTCGGCGGGAAGCCTGCCGCTCACCGCCAGCCACGATCTGCTGAAATCCGTCCGCTTGATCATAGCACTGCCGATAACCTTGTCCACGGCATTGTGCCTTCCAATGTCTTCGGCTGATGCAAGAAGATCTCCGGTTGGGCCAAAGAGAATGGCGCAGTGGGTGCCTCCGGTGCTCTTGTACAGCGGCATCTCCGAGAGCTTGCGAACGCCGCGTATTATGGAACCGGCTGAAACGCGAAAATCGGATTCCGGTATCTTCGAGAAGAGAACTTCTTCAGGTAGGACATTCCTGGTGCCTGTGGATTCCAGCAGGCTGAGTTTGGGAAACTTTCCTTTGAATTTAGGGGTGCGAACGGCAATGGCCTTGTCACCGAAGATTTCAAGGGAGGAAAGATCCTCGATTCCTTCGATGAGACCTCTTGTCCTGAGAAACCCCACCACGAACTGTTCGATGAGATTCGGTGAAAGCGTGGCCTGCAGAAAGGGCTCCCCGTCCAGGTGCATGTGGAGCCGGAACTCGGCGACAACATCGTCATCCAGGTCTTTCGCTTCCCCGGATTCAAAAAAACGACGGACGGGTTTTTTGACGACAAGATCGTCCATCAGAGGGCTCTCATCCACTCAGGCCTGAGTCCCACCTCCCCCCTCAAAGCACGGTCGATAAAGTCGAGGGCGTCCTGCTTGCCGTTTGGAAGCCTCGCTTTGACGGGCAGGTAGTTAGAAGCGTGATTGGAATAGAAAAGCCCCCGAGTGAGGTTCGTGGCAGCGATCATCTCTCTTAGCTCCATGAGAAGTTCCCGCTCGTCGGGCAAATCGAACTCCCCTTTGCGGAATTCTTCATGGAGCGGGGTTCCCGGAATGAGCATGACCGTGAGGGCGCCTACAAAGTCCGGATCCATCGCACTGAGCAGGCGGCCTGTTGCCCCGGCGTGCTGAAGAGATTTTGCTCTTCCTGCGATTCCCAGGAGCACGGTCACCGACAACTTGATCCCTGCTTTCTTGACTTTTCTCCCCATTGCGATGCAGGTCTCTGAATCGGATCCCTTGTGAATCTTCGTCCTCAGTTCGTCGTCCCCTGTTTCCACGCCGTAGAAAAGAATGCCGAGGCCGTTTTTCTTCAGCTCGATAATCTCTTCGATACGCTTCATCTTAATGCTCTTGGCATTGGCATAGGCGCCGACCCTTTTTACCCAGGGAAGGTGCTCCTTGATTCTATCGAGAATCCACATCAGCCTCTTCTGGGGAATGATGAGCGCGTCGCCATCCATGAGGAAGACTTTGTCCTGCCTTTTCATGTATTTCGAAGCGAACAGGATGTCTCCCAGGATGATCTTGTCATCCTTGATGGTGAAGCGCTTGTCCTTGTAGGTGCCGCAAAAGGTGCATTTGTTGTGGGAGCATCCCAGCGTCACCTGAAGGAGAATGCTGTAGGCTTCGCTCGGCGGCCGGATACACATCCCTTCGTAATGCATGCCGTCCTGGTTCAGAGGATCTTCCATGCTTCTATCTCCTGAAAAAACAAGTTTCTAACGCCTCTCGGCGCGCATCTCCAAAGTCACGTGTCCCCATCCCCCGCAGGCCGGGCCCACATCGTAGCATCCGGTCCGGTTGAACATCACCTCGTTCGGATCTCTGCCGTTCATGAGATTCTCGAAAAAGGCATTGATCATCACGGTGAGGTTAGGCATCAGGAAAGCGCAGATACGTTCAGGGCACTCCTTTGTGAGCAGATTTCCTGAAGAGTCAAAGATGAGCTTCTGTCCCTTTACATGTCCCGAGTGGCAGCCCTTCGACTCCACAACTTCCGCCACCAGATGATAACGGCCGCCTTTCGCTACGTTCTCGAAGAGCCGCTGGAACTTGGGGGTCTGTTTGACTATCTGAAATTCGGCATCGTCCAGCCCGAGCCTGGTCTGGATGACTTTTGCCATTTGATCTTTATCCATTTCGCGCCCTCCTTAGGGGATTACTTTCTTACTCCTGCGCGGGAATGACGGGAAGAAAATAGGAAAAAAGCGTTGAAGGCTGAACTTTCAACCCGAACTCCAAATTCTCCTAGATATCCATGTTGGCCAGATCCGTCAGATCCCTCTGCCTCAGAAGACTCCTCTTCCATCGGTTGATGCCGGGGACAATGTAGGGCAGAAGCCTCATGGAGTAATAAGGCGGGAGAATGGGCATTCCCACCATGTCTCCAAATACAATCAGCATGAACAGGTGATTGAGATGGCCTTTTTCCTTTCTGACCTCCAGGCTCATCTCGTGGACGGTCAGGCCGATCATGATTTCCCTGAGAGTCTTGAGCGCCCCTTTAGCCTTCAACAAAATGGCAGAGGCAGGTTCTTCGGGGGCGGTTCCTGATTCCAGTTCTCTCGTATGTTCCTTAAGATCTTCCACAGTTCCCCTGTTTGGTGAATGGTGTACACGGGATCATCAACATTACCATATTTTTGCTGGTTATGGCACAATTCGATCCATAGTGACGCCCTGTCTCACTCTTGCGCAAAGCACCCGGAATGGTTTATGATAAAAAATTCAATCATTCTGATTGCAGGAGGCGTTCATGCCTGAAGTGACGAAAAACGTTTTTTTTATTCCCGGTCAGGACGAATTCATTCCTGACTCCCATGTCTACGTGATCGGAAACCCCGGCGACTACTCCATTGTGGATGCAGGGCTCATGGGCAAGGGAGGGTACAAGCTCCAATCACTTGAGAAAATGGGCATCCGCAAGGAGGAGATCAAAAGGGTGATCATGACCCACACCCATCTTGATCACATCGGGTGTCTGAACGAAATAAGAAGCCAGATGGGCTGGCTCGAATTGTGGGTGCATGAGAAAGAGGCCGCGCCTCTGGAAGAAGGCGATGACAGAACGGTCTATGGAATGGACATGTTCAAAGGCATGTGCCAGATGCAGTACGGCTTGAAGCCCGGGGATTTCAAGTTCAAAGTGGACAGAAAGCTGCAGGGCGGTGAAACGCTGGAGCTGGGCGGCATGCCCTGGGAGGTCTTCCACATACCCGGCCATTCTGCAGGCTGCATCGCCCTGTATTACCGACCCGAAAAGATCCTTATTCCGGGGGATACGGTTTATGCGGACTTCTCCATCGGCCGGTTCGATCTTCACGGTGCCGAGGCAAAGGCGCTGATGGACTCTCTCCAGCGCCTTGGAGAACTGGATGTGGATGTGCTCCTGCCGGGTCACAACCGGATCGTAAAAGGGGTGTCACCGGGATACATCAAGAAGACGGCCGAACAGTGGGGACCGTACCTGAGGCAGGGTCTAGGGTAAGCAGTAGGCAGTAAGCAGTAGGCGGAAAGAAGTGTGCCGCTTCCTGACTTGGCATCCTTCAACAGAGTTGAGATGATGAGAAGGGAAGAAGGAAGAACGACAAGGCGAGAAGATCAGAAAAGAGAAGAATGACTTCCTGAAAGAAGGAAAAACTATGCTGCAAATCGAAGATCTCAGAGTGGAGCTTGCGGACAAGGTTATCCTGCAACACATCGACCTGGAGATCAAACCGGGGGAAACCCATGTCCTGTTCGGCCCCAATGGATCCGGCAAGACATCCCTTCTGATGACCATCATGGGTTACCCTCAGTACAAGGTCGCGGGGGGAAGGATCGTATTCAAGGGCAAAGACATCACCCACGCTCCCATCAACGAGCGGGCGAAACTCGGCATCGGCATATCCTACCAGCGCCCACCCACCATCAACGGCCTGAAGACCAGGCAGATGGTAAAAATCTGCGCGAGAGAGGAAATCGACGAGGAAGCGCTTGCCGAGCGGGTCAATTTCAAGGAGTTCCTCGATCGCGACGTGAATGCAGGTTTCTCGGGAGGGGAGATCAAGAGATCGGAGCTGCTTCAGCTCATGTCCCAGCAGCCGGACCTGATGCTCTTTGACGAGCCCGAGTCGGGTGTGGACATGGAGAACATCCACCTGGTGGGCAAGACGATTGCGTCGCTGCTGCAGAAGGACATGAGCTTTGCACGTAATGACAAATCCAAGATGCAGAAGAAGATGGAACGGACGAAAATGGGACTGATCATCACCCATACGGGATACATACTCGACTACGTGGCTGCGGATAAGGGGCAGGTTCTCTACAACGGCGTGCTGAGCTGTGTCAGCAATCCGGCAGAGATCCTGACCTGCATCAGCCAATCCGGATATGAGGAGTGCGTGCGATGCCTGGCTTAGAGGAATTGAGACAGAGAGCGCTGAAGGCTGCGGACAAGAAGCCTGCTATAGGAACGGATGTGGATCTCTCCGGCTTTGATATCGCCCCGGTGGTGCATTCCTACCTGGCGGATGAGCAATTGTGCGAGCTCCCGAAGGAGGAGCAAAAGCGGCTCATTATGGCGGGGCTGGATGTGAACCAGAAAGAGCGGGCAGGTACCTTTTTCCAAAAGGACACCTCCATCATCCACTGTCATAGCGCTCAGGAAGGCATTCAGGTGCTTCCGATTCGGGAGGCGCTGAAGCAGGAGTGGGTGAAGGAGTACTACTGGAAGCTGGTGCCGGTGGACATGGACAAATTCACGGCAGCCGTAGAACTGAACCTGCATGACGGTTATGTGATCCGGGCTCTTCCAGGGAGCAAATCCATTTATCCCGTGCAGGCCTGTCTTTACCTGGACAAAGAAGGTCTCCAGCAGAACGTGCACAACCTCATTATCGCCGAGGAAGACTCCGAGCTCCATATTATCACCGGCTGCTCCACCTCCCCCCACATGAAAAGGGGCGTTCATGTAGGGATTTCAGAATTCTTCGTGAAGAAAAATGCCAAGCTGAGCTTCACCATGATTCATAACTGGGCTGAGGACATGTTGGTGCGCCCCCGCTCCGTGGCACAAGTGGAAGAAGGAGGCCTCTTTCTGAACAACTACGTCTGCATGAAACCCGTTCGATCCATTCAGATGTACCCAACGTGTCATCTTGTGGGGAAGGACGCCGTTGCCAGGTTCTACAGTATTGTCAGCGGCAGTCCCGGCGCCGAGTATGACCTGGGAGGAAGGATCTTTCTGAGGGAAGACGGGACAAAGGCGGAGATCGTGGCCCGCACCATCAGCAACGGGGGAAAGATCATTGCCAGAGGGCACCTGATTGGAGAAGTTCCGGGCGTGAAGGCCCATCTGGAATGCAAAGGACTTCTGCTCAACGGGGGCCTCATTCATGCCATTCCAGAACTGGAAGGGCGCGTGGACGGTGTGGAGATGTCCCATGAGGCGGCCGTGGGCAAGATCGCGCAGGAAGAGATCAATTATCTCATGTCCAGGGGCCTCGGCGAAGAGGAAGCTACGTCAACCATTGTGCGAGGGTTCCTGAATGTGGATATTCCCGGTCTTCCACCTCAGTTAAGGGCGGAGATCGACAGGGTGATCGAGGAGAGCGACAAGGACGTCATGTAACTATCCGCAGGTTGCTGAAACGGAGGAGCCGCCCCTTGGAGTTGGTCTTCTGCGGCGGCTGTGGTTCTTGTAGTCACTGCATGGCTGTCCCAGAACCTCTGGAGCAGCCTCCCGGTTGCGATCCCTTCGCCGCCGAGAAAGATCGCAACCGGGAGCTTGCTCCAGACTGCGTTTGGGAGCGCTGCACCCTCCCCTTTGCGCCCCCGGATCAAGTCCGGGGCAGGCTTTAATCTGCGTGAATCTCTTTCTCTGCATTCATCCTGGGTCCCGAATCTTGCATCCTGACTTGTGTCAATTCTACCTTGACAGGGTTAAGAGGGAGATCTATAAGGCTAACTATGGAAACAAGAAGGGAGCTGCAATGTAATGTCGTGCTTTGCCGCTGGTGGTGGCCCGTCCTCTGAGGAGATGGGTCCACTGAAACAGGCATAGCACTGTAAACAGATAAAAACCGTGGGCTCGCTCCAGGCGACCCGCGGTTTTTCGTTTTCATGGAGGAGGCCGTGGGTCGAATCAGACTCACGGCCTTTCTGTTTTGAAAACACCCATGAAAAAAGGAGGTCATACAATGATCAAGGAAGCTATTGTCAAAGTGGTGAGGGGCGCGGACCTTTGCGAAGACGAGATGAGAATGGTTATGGATGAGATTCTCTCCGGCAGGGCCGCCGGGTCCCAGATCGGTTCTCTTCTCACGGCCCTCAGGATGAAGGGAGAGACCGTAGAAGAGATTTCCGGGGCAGCCCTGGCGCTCAAGGCAAGGATGAGAAGGATCGACATCGGCAATCATCTTGTCAACATGGATCGGGATGAAATCAATCTGGATGACGAAACGATCGTCGATACCTGCGGAACAGGGGGAGACGGAACCTGCACCTTCAATGTTTCCACGGCAACGGCATTTGTGGTCGCAGGCGCGGGAATCAAAGTGGCAAAACACGGCCAACGGGCGGTTTCCAGCCATTGCGGCAGCGCGGATGTGCTTGAGGCCCTGGGGATCAAGCTCGATCTCAATCTTGCGAGCCTCGAACGGTGCATTCGGGAGGTCGGCATCGGATTTCTTTATGCACCGCTTTTTTACAGCTCCATCCAGTATCCTGCAGCCCAACGCAGGGAGATCGGAATTCGGACCCTGTTCAACCTCCTGGGCCCATTGACCAACCCTGCGGGCGCAAGTGTCCAGGTATTGGGGGTGTATGCGCCGGAGCTGACCTCCAAGATGGCCCGTGTCCTGAAGAGGCTTGGGAGCAGGCAGGCATTTGTGGTGTATGGCGAAGGCACGTTCGATGAGATCAGCATCTGTGGCCCCACAAGGATCTGTCGTCTGAAGGGAGGAGAAATCAGGGAGTTCACGATTACACCGGAGCAGGTCGGGTTGCAGAGAGCAAATCCCGAAGAGATCAGGGGAGGGACAGCCGAGGAAAATGCCCGGATTGTAAAGGAAGTTCTGGAAGGCCGGAAAGGGGCCGCACGAGACATTGTTCTCCTGAACGCCTCAGCCGCCTTCATCGCAGCAGGCGTGGAAGAGGATTTTTCCGGGGGATTGGTAAGGGCGGCGCATGCTGTTGACAGCGGAAAGGCCGGGGAAAAGCTTTCAAACTTGATCTCTTTTACCAGCAGCTGCGGTCTGTTTACCAGGGAGGCGCTGTAGGCAATAGTTCGCTTGGCGGCAGCCGAACCGGATGCAAGATCCAGGATTCAGGATCCAGGATTAAAGAATTCCATTCTTCGTGCTCTTCGTGGTGAATAATATTCTTCCTCTATTCACCACAAAGGACACTTCTGAGAAGCGAGAGTCGGCGCCGCGGATCACCACTTCCGTGATACGCAGCGCCGCAGAGACTATTTGTACACCCCGTACTCCTTGGTGAAATCTATCATGGCGTGCACGGTATCCGGTTTGCCTTCATCGGCCGCGCATCCCATGGACATGATATAGCCGCCGCCTTTTCCGGCTGTGTCGATGAGCCTCTTACAAACCTCCCGGATGTCCTCCGGAGTCCCTGTCATGATCTTGGAAATAGGGACGTTCCCGGCGATGCAGGTGGTTTTTCCGACGACCTCCTTAGCCTTTGCCATATCGGTCTGGTCGAAGAGCCATATGCAATGCCCCTTGGGCAACTCATTCAGATATTCGAGACGGGTATTGAATCCGCCCTCGGCAAAGAGGAAGGGGACACACCCCTCATCGATCAAAGTCATGATGAGTTCCTTCAAGGAGGGCCAGTAGAATTTCCGGAACTGCTCGTCCGACATCCAGCCGTCGGCCCCTTTGTGCAGGGGTATGAACACGATGGGGTTTCCGGATGTTTCAGGCCCGCCGAGTCCGGTCTTGATCGCTATGGGAGTCATCCGCTCGATGGCCTTCAAAACGAGGTCCGGGCTCCTGTAGAGATCGGCCATCATGGGACGGGTGCCTCTCATGGTGTCGGCCAGAAAGTCGTAGGGCGCCTTGCTGAATCCTCCCGTGAACTGGACAAATCCCTTTTCCTGGGCTTCCTTGTCAAAGACTCCGATCTTCCCGGCGAACTCGAAGCTCAGGCGACCCGCCTCCAGGAGCTTCTTCATGGCCTCCTGCACGTCGGGGATGCCGAGTGTCAACAGCCAGAGGGCAAGGGGCGGAAGCTCGATGGTGTTGTAAAGGGGCGCGATCATCTTCATGGGAGCGAGACCGCCGGCGATCCGGGACAGATACACCCTCAAGAAGAAGTCCGTAGGATCGTCGATAAAATGCTGGTAATCGGCTGCGGTCATGTATTCGTCTTCCATGCACTGGTACACATATTGGTCCGGCAGGTTGAAGCCGGGCCACTTGTAAAGCTTGAAATCCAAGACCTCCAGTGCAGGTCCGTGGGCAATAATGACCGCAGAGCCATAGTAGTCGGGATCGTACTCGGTCAAGTACTTCATCATGGCGGAGTTCAGCTTGTCTGCGTCATACATGGCCTCTTTTGGATTTATCCCCCCGAGCACAGGCGGCATGAAGGTTGCCCAAGGGAGGATGGGAACCCTGTCGGGAGTCTTCTTCAACTGAACCGCGTCTTTCAGTCGCGCGATACTCTTCTGGTACTTGGCCTTGCTCTCGGGATCCTTGAAATCAAGTCCCGGGCCTGCGGACCATTTCTCGAATCGGGCCTCGAGCCTTTCCTCCTTGCTCATCTCTTGCCATTTCTTCTCCATATCAGCCTCCATACCATTGGTTCGCCAGTTTCACCGCTTCCATGGCGTCTCTGCCGTAACCATCCGCTCCAGTATATTTCATGACCTGCTCGTCGATCTGCCCGCCGCCGATCATGACTTTCACCTTCAAGCCGGCCTGCCTGATGGAATCGATGGTCTCCTTCATGGAGTCGAAGGCCAGGGTCAGGAATCCGCTCAAGCCGACGACCTTGCTCCCAGTTTCCTTTATGGCATCCACGAACTTCTGCTTTGGCACATCGATGCCCAGATCCAGGACATCATACCCGCTGATGTCCAGCATGAACACCACCATATCCTTTCCGATGTCATGAATATCCCCTGCCACGGTACCCACGACGACCTTTTCTCGCCGTTTGCCCTGCTCACCGGTCTCTTTCTTGAGATGAGGTGTGACCAGGGCTGCTACCTGCTTGAGGATCTCACCCGAGAATATCAGCTCAGGGATGAAGTAGGTTCCTTTTGAGAACCTGTCGCCAACGATCTTCATTCCCTCCCTGGCCTCTTCCAGGATGGCCAGGGGATCCGCACCTTCGTTCAGCCTTCGCTTCACCAGATCCAAGGTATCTTTTTCATTCAGGGTTGCCAGAAGTTCCGCTATGCTCCCGCTCATCTCTTCTTCCCTCCTTTCAAGGATTGTTTTCTCTCCGGCTTATGACGATTTGGGGAGAGGAAAAATCATCTTTGCCGTTGGACGTATCTCAGGTCGCTTTCCACTATAAACCAACTCGAGCTCCCAAGGCCATTTTTTCCGTTTGACCCACTGCCCCCCGACTGCCGGGTCAATGATGCCATGGAAGGCGTTCATGTTTTGCAGGGAGTTGATCCTGACCCGTCCTCCCTATCGGGGAGCTGACCTTTACACACACTTGACACATTGGGGGGATTGGAGAGGTTCTACCGATCCGGGGTGAAAGCCATGGTTTGAAAAATCCAAATATCGAATATCGAAATTCGGGTTTCGTGCTTCGGATTTCGAATTTATTCTTACCAATGGGCATGAGCCCCCCTCGGGGGGGACCTGAGGCCCGCGCGCCTGTCCCGTGAAGCGGGGCTGCAAGTGGAGTCTCACTTCCCCTCCATTGGTGGGAGGGGAGAGAAGAAAGCGTTTGTAAACGAATTCATGACTCCGGACAGAAGTGCGGGAAAAAACTGCCCGGAGCGCAGATCAGAAGTCCTTGAATTCCCCTTCCGCGAGCGGGATTACCTCTTCCGGCGTGACCACTTTGTGTGCTGCGGGAACAAGCGACTTTGCCGAGTCCTTTCTTTCCCTGGTCATGATATTTGAAGGAGGGTCTTTTGGCCTGGGGGCGGCTGCCTTTTGTGACCGCCCGCCGCCCTGTGACCCCTTGACAAGGGCCACCAGAGCGGAAAGCATGCCTTTCATCTGTTCCGCCTGGCCGCTCATCTGCTCAGAGGCTGAAGCGGACTCCTCTGCGTTTGCCGCAATCTGCTGGACAACCGTATCCATCTCCCCGACCGCTTTGTTTACCTGCTCGATTCCCTGCGACTGTTCGTTGGACGCGGCTGCGATCTCGGCGATCAACTGTCCTGCCTTGACCACGCCACCCGCTACTGAGGCGAAGGCCTCGTTCGTCTTGCTCACGAGTCGGGCGCCTTCATTCACGTTCTTGACGGTACCCTCGATCATCTGGGTCGTGTTCCTCGCTGCATCGGCTGCGCGGAGCGCCAGATTCCTGACCTCTCCGGCCACCACCGCGAAACCTGCCCCGGCCTCGCCCGCCCGGGCGGCCTCGACTGCAGCATTCAGCGCCAGGAGGTTGGTCTGGAAGGCGATCTCGTCTATGGTCTTTACTATCTTGGATGTCTCCTGACTCGCCTTCGATATCTCGGACATTGACCTGGTCAGATCGTTCATCGAGTGACTCGCTTCTTCCGCCGCGCGGTTTGCCTCTTTCATGAGTCCGTCGGCCTGGGCCGCGTTGTTTGCGTTCTGCCGTGTCATGGCGGACATCTGTTCCAGAGAAGAAGACGTATCTTCTATAGAGCCCGCCTGCTTTGACGACCCCTCTGCTACGTTCTGGCTGGCGGCCGCTACCTGCGATGCTGCCGAAGAAACCTGTTCGGCCCCCTCGAAAATTTCTGAGATGGCATGGTTGAGTGGCTTTGTAACGGCCCTCACAATGAAAAACGAGAGCAAGAGCCCGATGGCGACAACCCCGCCGCCCAGGAGCATAGAGACGAGCGCCACCCGATTCTGCACTGCCGCAGCCGCGCGGACCCTCTCCTCTTTTGCAGGCCTTATCAGATCCCTGACCGCCTTTTCCAGGTTTGCCGTCAAAGGGGTGACCGATTTCTTGAGGTCGCTTTCCATCTCGGCGAATTTCGCCATATTGTTGGTGGCCAGCGCCTTCTGGTAAGCGGCAAACGCGGAATCCACGCCGGAGAGATCCTCTTTCATCCTGGAGAGGACTTCCTGCAACTTGGGAAGATCTTTGATGACTGCCGCCCAATTGTCGAAACCCTTTCGAGTATTATCCAGGGCCTGCTTCAGTCCGTCTCTGTTCGCGTCGTGAGGGCTTGAAGTGTAGGTCTCGATGGCCGATGACAACTTCAATGCATTCTGATTCACCTCCTCGGTAATGACCGAGTTTATTTCAACCCATAACGCATACTCGGACATGTAGGAGTGTATCTTTTCCACTCCGTTCCACCCGACGAAGCCGAGAACCGCAGCCATGACTACGATCAGTCCAAAACCCATCCCTATCTTCCTGCCAAGCCGCATTTCCTTCAAAAATTGGAGCATCTCTCAGGCCTCCTTCTTTGACCATACCAGCGGGTAATTGGGCGCCGGGACCCAGCCCTGCGGGTCTTTCCCGGCTATCGTGAAGTGTTGGATGCACCTTCCATGCCAGCCATGATGAGATAAAAAGAATAAGAACTAAAGCCACTTGAAAAAATGAGGAATCGGGGCCGGACCATATCTTGGACTGACCGGGCGGTGGGTGTCAATGCGCTGACATCTAAACGTTAAAGCGGATGCTCAGTATGTCTCCATCCTTGACCTCGTAATCTTTACCTTCCAGGCGAAAAAGCCCTTTCTCACGGATCCCTTTCTCGGACCCAAATTGGATCAGGTCATCGTATCGGAAACATTCTGCCCGGATGAACCCCCGAGCAAGATCCGAATGGATTGTAGCGGCTGCATCCAGGGCAGTATCTCCCTTGCGGAGATTCCAGGCCCTGACTTCATCCGATCCGACGGTGAAGAAACTGATATATCCGAGGGTCTCATAGGCAAGCTTGGTCAAACGGCTGTAAGCCGAATCCGTGATCCCCATGTCCTCCATGAAGAGGGCGGCTTCTTCCTCATCCAGTCGACTCAGTTCCATTTCGAATTTGCCGGCGAACTCGATGGCCCTGCATCCCTTCGGCATCTCACTGAGCAAGTTGCCGCTCTTTCCAAAACGATCTTCATCGGAGTTCACAATGGCCATAAGGGGTTTGTTCGTGAGAAATTGGAAACCTCGGATCAGCTTTTCCTCCTGCTGTGTCAATTCCATTTCACGAATTGGGCGATTCTCGTTCAAGTGGGCGATGATGCTCCGAAGAATTTTTTCCTCCTTCACGAGAGTGTCTGTTCGTTGGCCCCGGCTGTATCCCTTCTCAATTCGCTCCAAACGGTTTTCTGCAACGATCATGTCCGAAATCAGCAACTCGTCGCCGGCCACGCGAACGTCCTCAAGCGGTGTAGGATCTTCTCCCATTGCACCCTGAAAATTGCGCGCGGCCAGTGCCAGTGCGTCCATATTTCTCATCGTCGCCATGGATGCAGCGGCCGGAGCACTCTCCCTTGAACCCCCGATGCTTATCCCGCCAAAGTCCACGAATTCAACGGTGGCATAGACGGTTTTCTTGGGGACGTAAATCTCTGCAAGTCGGTCCACCCGATCATCCAGCACCTTCACCACCGCCACGTTCGGCTCTGACTTGCCGCCCGAGTGGGCAGTCGACGCCTCTGATCGTGTCAGTGCATTGAAAACTGTTGTCTTTCCCGAACCCTGTAAACCGATCAATCCGATCTTCATTCTCTTTATCCTGTTCGTTTTCTTAAACGTTAATAAAATGTCATTTCGACTGGAAGTACTACCTCCTAATGAAAAAAGCCTTCCACCTGATGGGAGGGCTTCAATCGAGTGCTGCCGGACCGGCGTGATCAAACCTTCAAGGTATCTTCACCTCTCAAAACTCCCGAGAAAAAAGCAAGCCCGGCTTTCGCAGGGCCTGGAGTCATGGAATACAAATACCCGGAAGGTCGTGAATTGTCAAGGTGGACCTACAGGACGTCTTGGCTGATGTGCCAATGCCATTGTCAACCCAGGTCGGCGATGCCGGGTTGACAATCCCAATCCTTGCAGGTACGCTCCCTCACAGAGAGGCATGGATAGGATGGGGTGTCCGTGTTTGCACGGACAAGACTGCAGCAACCAATATGAGGAGGAGCAGTGAGGGGAAGGCTCATAGAGGATCGAGTCGGGTTCGACCGGAGACATCTCTGGCATCCGTATACCTCCATGGAGAATCCTCTCCCGGTCTATCCCGTTGCCTCTGCCGCGGGGGTTCGCATTGTTCTGGAAGACGGCAGGGAACTCATCGACGGCATGTCTTCCTGGTGGGCCGCCATCCACGGCTACAACCATCCCGTTCTCAATCAGGCTGTTCGGGACCAGCTCGAGGACATGGCACACGTGATGTTCGGAGGCTTGACCCATGGACCGGCCGTGGATCTCGCCTCACTGCTGGTGGAGATCGTCCCGTCCGGACTGGAAAAGGTTTTTTTCTGCGATTCCGGATCAGTGGCGGTCGAGGTTGCCATAAAAATGGCGCTTCAGTACTGGCAGTCACTGAAACATGGCAAGAGGCAGAAACTCCTGACCATCCGCTGCGGGTATCACGGGGACACCCTTGGGGCAATGTCTGTCTGCGATCCGGAAACCGGGATGCACCACCTCTTCCGCTCGATCCTGCCGCAGCACTACTTTGCAAAAGCCCCCAGGTGCGGCTTTGACGGATCCCTGGATGAAGATGCCTTATCCGATCTTTCTCGCCTCCTGCAAGAGCATGGGCCTGAGATCGCTGCGGTGATCCTGGAGCCCATTGTCCAGGGCGCGGGGGGCATGCGCTTCTATCCTCCGCTTTATCTGAGGAGGGTCAGGGAACTTACCCAAGAGCAGGATACGCTCCTGATCCTTGACGAGATCGCCACCGGCTTCGGACGTACCGGAAAACTTTTCGCTTCCGAGTGGGCGAACATTTCACCGGATATTCTATGTCTCGGAAAGGCGTTGACCGGGGGATACATGACCATGGCCGCTACACTGACTACAGCGCGGGTGGCCGAGGTTATCTCTTCAGGCGATCCCGGAGTCTTCATGCATGGACCCACGTTTATGGCAAACCCGCTGGCTTGCTCGGTCGCCCTCGCGAGCACACGGTTGCTCCTTTCATCGCCCTGGAAGGAGAGAGTGGCAGCTATACAGGAACACCTGACCCGCCATCTTTCGAAATGTTTCGATTTTCCCCATGTGGCCGATGTGAGGGTACTGGGCGCCATCGGTGTGGTAGAACTGCGTCATCCGGTCGTCCTGGCTCGGATTCAGAAACGATTCGTCGAGAGAGGGGTTTGGATCCGGCCCTTTGGGAGGTTGGTATACACCATGCCCCCTTACCTTATCCAGGCGCAGGATCTGCAGCGTCTCACCGCCGCCATGGTGGAGACGATCCGGGAGGAGGGGGCATGAAAACAGCAGGAGAGAAGTTCGACTTCTTCGAGAAGACCTTGGCTGGAAGAGAGCAGCGCAGGCTGCTCCGCGTCCTTCGGCCTCTGGCTCCTGTTTCTCCTCCGGAGGTGCTCGTGAACGGCCGGGTCCTCGTCAACTTCTCGTCCAACGACTATCTGGGGCTGTCCAGACACCCCCTTCTGCTGGAGAGGGCAGCGCAATTCATGGACCGCTTCGGGGCGGGATCCACCGGTTCGCGGCTGGTCTGCGGCGATTACGAGATCTTTGAGCAGGTGGAAAGCAAGATTGCCGATCTCAAAGGGACCGAAGCCGCGCTCATCTTCAATTCCGGATTCCAGGCCAACGTGAGCATGATCCCGGCGCTTTCAGACCCCTCTGCCGTCATTCTCTCAGATCGCCTCAACCACAACAGCATTGTGAACGGTGCGCGACTGGCCCGCTGCGAGGTGAATTGCTTCCGACACAACGACCTGGATCATTTGGCGGGGCTCCTGCACGAAGCAAGAAACAGGAACAGCGGCCATTCCCGCATCCTCGTCATTACGGAGTCGGTCTTCAGCGTGGATGGAGATCGAAGCGATCTGGACCGCCTGGTTTCTCTCTCCCGGGAATATGGGGCCATGCTGATGGTAGATGATGCCCATGCCACGGGAGTCCTCGGAGAAAGAGGCATGGGGCTCACCTGCGGCAGGGCCGTGGACGTTGCCATGGGGACATTCAGCAAGGCGTGCGGTGGATTCGGTGCATATGTGGCGTGCTCCAGGGTGCTGAGGGATTATCTGATCAACTGCTGTTCCGGGTTCATTTACTCGACCGGATTGCCTCCTGCCGTATTAGGGACCATCGACGCGGCACTGGATCTCATCCCTTCGATGGATGCGGAAAGAGAGTTCCTCCATGGAAACGCTGATTTTTTCCGGAAGAGCCTCAAGGAGCAGGGCTGGTCTACGGCTTCCTCCACCACCCATATCGTGCCTGTGATCGTAGGGGAGGAATCGAAGACCCTGGCTCTGTCGAAGTTTCTTGAAAAGAATGGAATCCTCGCTCCTGCGCTTCGGCCGCCCACCGTGGAACCGGGGCAGGCGAGGATCAGGTTTTCGCTGTCCTCCTCCCACACAAGGGCGCAGGTGGAGTCCCTTGTGCGGCTCTTGGGGCAGTGGAGGTTCTCCGATGACTCTTGACATGCCGGCCGGGATTTTCGTCACTGGAACGGACACCGGCGTCGGCAAGACCCTGGTTTCGGCTCTACTCGTTGCGGGTATGGAGGCGGAGTACTGGAAGCCGATCCAATGCGGGCTCGAAGAAATCACGGACAGGGAATGGGTGATACAGAAAACCGCCATCCCCGAATTGAGGACCTACCCGGAAGCCTACCGGCTCAAACATCCTCTTTCCCCGCATGCCGCCGCCCGTCTCGAGAAAATGACCATTGATCTTGACTCTATTTCGATCCCCCCTGTTTCTTCTTCCCGGCCGCTGATAGTGGAAGGCGCAGGTGGGATCATGGTCCCCCTCAACAGCCACCAATATATGCTGGATCTGATGAAACGACTGGCACTGCCGGTTCTTCTGGTAACCTCCAGCAGGCTCGGGACCATTAACCACACGCTCCTTTCCCTGGAGATCCTGCGGCTGCACGGGCTGGAGATCCTGGGTGTCGTGATCAACGGTCTCCGGGACGGTGTAAACCGGGATGCCATTCGCGATTACGGGAAGGTGCGCATTCTCGCCGAAGTGGAGCCAATGGAACGGATTGAGCCTGCCGGTTTGAAACAGGCCTTTCGGCAATACTTTTTGAAAGGGAATTAAATGCCACTGGAATCATGTCTGAATCTTGCCGATACGCTGCTGAGGGGGGAAATCCCCGATGCGAAGGATTATCGCGTCCTGCTCACCGTACCCGATGAGGATCTCTTTTCCCTGATTGCCGGTGCGGACAGGCTCAGAAGGGCTCGTTTCGGAAATCAGGTGCACCTCTGCACCATATGCAACGGCAAATCCGGGAAGTGCTCGGAAGACTGCAGTTTTTGCGCACAGTCGGCCTTCTCCAGAACCGATGCCCCTGTGTACGGGATCATGCCGAAAGCGCAGATGGTCGAGGCGGGGCGGCGGGCTGAGAATTCCCCTGTGACTCGCTTCTCGATCGTCACGAGCGGAAAGCGGCTGCCCCATAAGGAGGTGGAGGTCGTTGCCGATGCCCTGGCAGAGCTGGATATTTCCCGAATCTCCACCTGTGCCTCACTCGGGTGTCTCGAACGAGAGGACATGGATCTCCTCAAGGAGGCCGGCGTTACCCGGTATCACCACAACCTGGAGACTGCAGAAAGTTTTTTTGAAAAGATCTGCACCACCCACACGTACCAGGAAAGGATCCGAACAATCGAACACGCCAAGGCCGCAGGACTTACGGTCTGCTCGGGCGGGATTTTCGGGCTCGGTGAAACGGACGAGCAGGTCCTGGAGCTTGCATTGACGCTGAAGCACCTTGACGTGGACGCGGTCCCCCTGAATTTCCTGGCGCCCATTTCCGGGACACCCATGGAGAACTCCCGATTCCTGACCCCTCTTCGCTGTCTCAGGATTATCGCAATCTTTCGATACATGCTTCATGACAGGGACATCCTCATCTGCGGCGGCCGGGAGCTGAATCTCGGGCAGCTCCATCCGCTTGTCTTCGCTTTTGGAGCGAGCGGAATCATGACGAGCGATTATCTGACCACGATAGGGAGATCGTTGGAGGAGGATCTGGCCATGCTGGGGCAGCTGGGGCTTTGCCCCAGGGCGAAGCTGCCGGGAAAAAAGCTTTAAACCGCAAAGACGCCAAGAACGCCAGGGAACTGATTTTGTTTTTTCATCTGCCGGAGCAGATGAAAAAGCAAATATCCGTTTTCTTCTTCGCGTCCTTCGCGCCTTTGCGGTTCAATCCATTTGTCCTGCATCTTGCCTCCTGCTCTGTGCCTCCTGCTCTGTTGACAGATCCGATCTGCTTTGCTAAAGGGATATCAAGAGATTTCGACATCCCGGAACACGGTGCGAGACCGTGGCGGACCCACCGCTGTAACCCCGTTTCTCCTCATTAATGAACGGAGGAGGAAACCTTTTCGGCAAGAAAAAGCCACTGCCTAAAAAGGTTGCTCAAAAACGGCCAGATGCAAGGCGCCCGAAGTTCCGAGGAGTGAGGCGTACATTTTAGTACGCCGCAACGACGAGGGACGAGGGCAACGCCGCAGATGGGTGTTTTTCAGCAACCTTGGTGGGAAGGCGGCCAGGAGGAAGGGAAGCCAGAAGACCTGTTGAGATCTTTCGTCGGAACTGATGGCAAAGGGCTCCGGCTCATCCCAGTGATGCGCCCGGGCCTTATTTTTTTGGACCGGGCCAAAAAAAAGGAGGCTGCAAAATGGGTAATTCATCAGAGCTTTTGAGCAGGACCCTGGATCTTATAGGTCCACTGGACGACTCCGCCGCAACCAAGGCCCGGGAACGCCAGGACATGCTGACGAAACCGCAGGGGAGTCTGGGGAAGCTGGAGGAGATTTCCATCCAGCTTGCCGGGATTCAGGGAAGATCCATTCCCCGGATCAAGGACAAGGCCGTCATCGTAATGGCGGGCGATCATGGTATCATCGAGGAGAAATTCCACAACTGGCCGCAGGAGGTGACAGCCCAGATGGTTCTCAATTTTCTCCATGGCGGGGCCGCCATCAATGTGCTCTCGAGACATGTGAGCGCCCGCGTGGTGATTGCTGACATGGGGGTCGCATCTCCTCTCCCAACTCATCCTGGATTGATCTCCAGGAAGATCGCTCCGGGCACCGCCAACATGGCGGTTGCACCCGCAATGAGCCGGGCCCAGGCCGTCCAGGCGATCGAAGCGGGTATAGAAATCGTCAATGGAGAAATCGGGAATGGCGTTGACCTGGTGGGGACAGGAGACATGGGAATAGGTAACACGAGCCCCAGTGCGGCCATCTGCTCGGTCGCCACCGGAAAATCCGTTTCAGAAGTGACGGGCCGCGGCACGGGGCTGAACGATCAGCAGCTCAACCGAAAAATCGAGGCGATTCAAAAGGCCATTCGACTCAACAGACCCGATCCGCGTGACCCGATCGACATCCTGGCCAAGGTAGGCGGGTTCGAGATTGCCGGCCTTGCAGGGGTGATGCTGGGCGCCGCAGCGGGCAGGGTGGCTGTGGTCATCGACGGGTTCATTTCCGGTGCAGCGGCGCTGATAGCCACCGGATTGTGTCCTCAGGTGAAGGATTATCTCTTTGCCGGACATCTCTCGGTTGAGCCGGGACATCAAATCATGTTAGATCACATCGGGCTCACCCCGTTGCTCTGCCTTGATATGCGTCTCGGGGAAGGAACCGGTGCTGCTTTGGCCATGAGCATCATCGAGGGATCGTTGAAAGTCCTCGCAGAAATGGCCACATTTGCAGAGGCAAGCGTGTCTGAAGCAAAGAATTAGGCCACAAAGACCCCAAGGCACAAAGAAGGGATTTTACTGTTTACAGGAAAGAATCCTTGGTGACTTTGTGTCTTGGTGGCGGAGGTTGATCTTATGCGAGATGTCGTTTCCCTCCCTTCCGCCGTGGAGTCGATCGAAGAGATCAGGGTTCGTGCAAGACACAGAAAACTCCTGGTTTCTCTGGATTACGACGGGACTTTGACGCCGATCGTGGAACGGCCCGAACGGGCCGTCCTCTCCGGCGAGATGCGGCGGATACTGTCTGGGCTCGCTGATCTCTGTACGGTCGCGGTCATCAGCGGCCGAGACCTCTCCGAAGTGAAAAGACTCGTCGGCCTCGACAAGATCTACTACGCAGGCAGTCATGGGTTCGACATTTCAGGTCCCGGAGGCAGGCACGTCCTTCAAACGGGAACCGAATTTCTGCCGATCCTCGATGGCGCCCAAGGGGCTCTTCGTGAGATGACGGGATCTGTCCCAGGAGTGCTGATCGAGCGCAAACGCTTTTCCGTCACGGTGCATTACCGTCTGGTGGAAGAGGGCTGCGTTCCGGCGGTAGAAGAGGCTGTAAACCGTGTCCTCCAGAATAATCAGGGACTTCGGAAAGGTCGCGGCAAGAAGATATTCGAGCTTCAGCCTGACGTCGATTGGCATAAAGGCAAGGCGCTGATGTGGCTGCTGGATTCTCTCGATATGAATCGTAGCGAGGTCCTCCCCATTTTCATTGGCGATGACGTGACTGATGAAGACGTATTCGAAGCGCTCCAGGGTTGCGGCATCGGCATTGTCGTAAGAGATGGTGCGGGCACGGAGACCCCTCTTCAGTCGGCTGCCCGTTATGCGCTCGAGAATCAGGAACAGGTCGGACTCTTTCTCCAAATGCTCATCGCAATGCTTCGGAGCGGGAAGGATGAGCCCCGGCAACTTAAGAATTAACGGATTCCTGAAAACCGCCTATTGTTGCGTGGGATCTTCGAGCGGCATTGTCTGGGTTTCCAGGAAGTAAGTTGAGATGTCATTTTGAACGCAAGATTTCTCGGCTTCGCCTCGAAATGACATTACGACACAGCCTCGAAGGCGGGAATCCGGAATTCGGTTGATCAGGCTCATAGTTTGAGACGGGGGCATCCTGAGGCCGCGCGCTTGTCTCGCAAACGGGGCTCTGCGGTGGGGCTTCACTGAATGAACGCGGACGATTTGACTTACAGATAAGTTTACAGTATTATCCGGGCAGATATTCTTTCTCGTGATGAGCCGGGATTCTGCCATGTATGTCCATCTGAACGTTCATTCCCATTATTCCAGGGGATGGGGGCTTCCAACCCTGGAGGAGCTTTGCCGGGCTGCCCGGGCCCACCATATGAAGCGGCTGGCCCTGACCGACACGAACGGGCTCTATGGCGCGGTCTTCTTCATCCAGGAGGCCAGAGAGGCGGGGCTCGAGCCTATTCTCGGGTGCGAGCTCCTCCACGCAGGCAGCCGGGCCGTCCTCCTGGCCAAGAATCTCGAGGGATACGAAAACCTCTGCCGGCTCATCTCCGACCGCCATTGCGATCAGGAGTTCAATCTTATCCGGGCTCTCAAGGAGCGCCGGGATGGTTTGATCGTCATTTCCGATGACGAACGGCTCCTCAAAACTCTCGGGAAAAAGGAAATAGAAGACCTCTTCGTCGAGGTTTCCCCGGGCTATGGGATGGCCCGCTGCTATGCCTTTTCCCGCAGAAGCGGAATTCCACCCGTTGCCACCAACCGGGTCTGCCTCCTCAGAAAGGAGGATTTCCCTCTTCACAAGATCCTCAGGGCCGTGTCTCTCAATTCAAAGATCTCCCGCCTCGATCCCGAGGAGATTTGCCGGGAGAGCAGCTTTTTTACCTCGCCCTCCGAGATGATCCAGATGTTTCCTCATGCCCCGGCCGCAATCCAAAACACGATTCGGATCGCCGAGGCATGCTGCACGGATTGGGACCTGAACCGCGTGGTGTTCCCCTGCTACGAGGAGATGGAAGATCAGAAGGCATATGAGACCCTCTACCGGGAGGCCATGGAGGGGTGCAAACGCCGTTACGGCGAGATCACGCCGGAGGTGAAGAATCGACTGGACCATGAAATGGCCATTATCCGGGAGAAAAAATACTCCCATTATTTCCTGGTTGTGGCGGACATCACCGGAAGCGCCCGGCAGTCCTGCGGCAGGGGGAGCGGCGCCGCCTCCATTGTCTCCTATGCCCTTGGCATCACCCACGTGGATCCCATCGCCCACAATCTCTTCTTCGAACGATTCCTGAATCCGGACCGCATGGACCCTCCGGACATCGACGTGGATTTTGCCTGGGACGAGCGGGACCGGGTCATCGACTATGTCTTTTCCAAGTACGGTACCCGACGGGCCGCAATGGTAGCCAACCACAATACCTTTGCCGCCCGCTCCGCCATCCGGGAGGTTGCAAAGGTCCAGGGTCTCACGGATGGGGAGATCGGCCGGGTCACCAAAAACATCGGGTTCATGTGGAATCTCGGGAAGATCTGCAAGACTCTGCCCGATCATCCCCGGATGCGCGGCAATGATTTCAGCGGCCCCTGGAGCGAGATCCTGGACACGGCCGTGCGGTTGGAGTCCCGTTTCAACCATCTCTCCACCCATTGCGGCGGACTCGTGATTGTTCCCGACGAGATCCGCAGGTACTGCCCTGTGGAGATCTCGGCAAGCGGGCTCCAGGTGCTCCAGTGGGAAAAGGAGTCGGTTGAAGACGGCGGTCTGGTGAAGATCGATATTCTCGGCAACCGGAGTCTCGCGGTCATTCGGGACACCCTGGACATGGTGGAGAAAAACTACGGCCGCCGGATCGAGTATTCCAACCTGAATCCCATCCATGACCCGGAAACCATCCGGACCTTTTACAATGGAAATACCTTCGGGGTCTTCTATTTCGAGAGCCCTGCCACCCGGCAGGTCCTCACCAAGGTGGCCTCCGGGATTCCCTTTGAGGAATATCTGAAGATGGACCACTTCCATCTCAATGTGGTGGTCACCTCCATCATCCGGCCCGCTTCAAACAAAACGATTCATACCTGGGTATCCAGGCTCCATGGCGAGTCCTGGGCGCCGCCCCATCCGCTGCTTCTGCCCGTGCTCCGGGAGACCCTCGGGCTGATGGTCTTCCAGGAGCAACTGAGCCTGGCGGCGATGCAACTGGCCGGGTTTTCCGCCGGCGAGGCGGATACACTTCGCAAGATCGTGAGCAAGAAGCACAAGCTGAAGAAGCTTCGCGACTTCTGCCTCCAATTTGCAAAAGGCGCAAAGGAGCGGGGGGTGCCCCTGGAGATCATCGACGAGGTGTGGGATATGATCATGGGTTTTGAAGGCTACAGTTTTTGCAAGCCGCATTCCGCGAGCTATACCATGGTGGCATACAAGTCCGCCTTTCTGCGGGCCCACTATCCCGCAGAGTTCATGGCCGCGGTCATCTCGAACGGGGGGGGCTACTATTCCACCTTCGGATACCTCTCCGAGGCTCGGCGGATGGGCCTTTCCGTGCTGCGCCCCCATATCAACCTGAGTGAGATGAAGTACACCGGAAATGGGAGAAAGATCAGAATAGGGCTTATGCAGCTGGGTGAAATGAGCGGAGAGGCCAAAGAGGCGATCATCCATGAGCGTTCCAGGAACGGCCCCTTCACCTCCTTTGAGGAGTTTCTGAACCGGATCCAGGGCCGCATGCACCTTCAGGACGTGCGCGTGCTCATCAAGGCGGGTTGCTTCGATCCTGTTTCCGGAAAAAATGCAAGGCCGGAGCTCATGTGGAAGGCGCTCCGTTTTTTCGATGTCCCTGACAGGAACCGTTCCCTGAATCTCTTCGAAAAATCCCCCCTTGGTCCCTTTAAGAAAAGGGGGACACCGGGGAGCGGGCATCGGTCGGATCGGTCGGATCAGACGGATCGGACCGATCGGTCCAGGAAGCCCGCTCCAGATCTCCTCTCCCCCGGCGGGAGAGGCGGGTACCCTGCGGATCTCATGGCCAGGCATGAAATGGAGACCCTGGGTTTCCCCCTCTCTTTTCATCCCCTCGACCGATACCGGCGCGTACTCGAAACCATACCCCATGTTCCTGCCCGGGATCTCCGGAAATGGGTGGGGAAAGAGATCACGGTCATCGGGTGGCAGGTCACCAGGAAGACCGTGTACACAAAAGATGGGGACCCCATGCAGTTCGTCTCCTTCGAAGACCGGACCGGCATCTACGAGGCGGTTATCTTCCCTGCGGTTTACCACCGCTACTGCCACTTGCTGCACCCCGATCGTGGCTATATTCTCAAGGGAGAGGTGGCAGAGACATTCGGTGCCTTGAGCTTCATGATCAAGTGGATAGGATTTTTGGACAGGTATGGGAAAACACAAGAAGGGGGTCTCGCGCAAAAGCGCATAGAGAAAAAGAAATTCATTGAACCGCAAAGGCGCTAAGGACGCAAAGAAGAGCCCAAGCATTTGTTTTTTCAAGCTGCCGTACCCTTCGGCAGCTTGAAAAAACAAATATCTTTCTTGGCGTACTTGGCGTCTTAGCGGTTAAAGATTCCCTGGCGGAGGGGTGTATGGTTTCATCCGGCGAAGGCCGGAATCCAGAATTTGTCCGATGAAAGAAAAACAACAGATCTCTCTCTTCGTTCGAGATGACAAATTACTCGTGTACGCCAGGGGTGATTAGCGTTAAAGACCCGTAAGGATCGCCCTCTTCACCAAAGTCTTCGCGATCTCCACTTTGTAAGCGTTCATGCTCAGGGGCTTTGCATCCGCAAGCGCCTGCTCCGCGGCCTCTGCAGCCAACTCGGGTGTGATGGACTTGCCCTTGAGGGTCTCCTCAGCCTTTTCGGCTCTCACCGGTCCAGGAGCTACGGCGCCCAGAGCGATACGTGCATCGGCGCACACTCCTTTGTCTTGGAGGATGACGGACGCGACGCTCACAATGGCGAAATCCACCGGTTTCCTCAGTGTGAACTTGAGAAAGGTCTGCTTTGCCGTCCCTTTGATCTTGGGAACCTCGACGGATATGACCATCTCACCACTCTTGAGTCCATTTCCCAGAGGGTCGAAAAAGTCCGCGACGGGCACCGTTCTTTCGCCGCGTGCGGACGCTATCCTGATCTTTCCGTCCATTGCCGCCAATGCCACTGCAGTATCGGAAGGACACACGGCAAAGCACTTCTTACCACCGATAATGGCGTGATAACGGTTATCGCCGGCAACGGCAAGGCACGGCCCTTTGCCCTTTCGAAGGCAGGTTATCGGTCCGCCGATGTGGCGGGGATATCTGTAGTACCAGCACCGAACGTCCTGGCACAGATTCCCGCCGATTGTGCCGGCATTGCGAATCTGGGGAGTTGCCACGGTAAGGGCTGCCTCCGCAAGAGCCCCATAACCGTTTCGGACCAGGGGGGATCTTGTGATTGCCGATAGCTTCGCCAATGCGCCGATCTTCAACCCGTCTTCGTTCTCGGAGATGGAATCGAGCCCGTCAATGGTCTTGATGTCAATAACGGCTTCCGGATACTCGAACAGATGCTCTCCCTTTAGTGTCAAGAGGAGATCTGTGCCGCCTGCATTGAGTACCGCTTTTCCCTTGTACTTACGAAGCAGAGAGCACGCCTCGTCGATTGTCGCTGCGCTGATGTGTGTGAAAGTTCTCATGCTGCGCCTCCTTTCCCTTTCCGGACCTTGGGCTTCACCTTTCCAAGCACCCTGAGGACCCTTTCCGGGGTCATCGGGTATTCATGGACCCACTTGCCGATGGCATTCGAAACAGCCATAAGCACCGCTGATGGTCCGGGGGAGGTTGCGAGCTCCCCAACGCCCACGGCATGGAAGCGATGGCTCTCAAAGGGCGTTTCCGACACCACGCTCTCGATCGACGGCAACTCGGAAAAGGATCTCCACTTGTAATCGATCATGTTCGCGTTAAGGATATGCCCGGTGGAGCGGTCGAGGATCGTCTCCTCGAAAATGGCGCTGTCTATGCCCGCCGAACCCAGGCATCCGTTGAGCTGGCCTTCCAGACCGGGAGGGTCGATGACCTTTCCAACGTCAGTCGCGTTCACCACCCGGATCAGATCCACTTTCCCGGTTTCTGTATCCAACTCCACCTCGACGAAGCTCATGATGCAAGTGGTCAGGCTATAATCGGGCTCAAACCTTCCAAAACCCGTGCAGGTCCGGTCGACCCCCATCGCCTTCCACGGGATTCGCTTCTCGGGATTGGCTTTGAGGAAGACGAACCCGTCCACGGTATCGAGATCCTCCGGGTCGGCCTGCAGCTTGGGGGCGAGGATCTCGAACAACTTTTTCCTTGCATCTTCCGCCGCTGCGATCACAGCACTGCCGATCGCATAAGTCCCCCGCGAGCCTGCCGGTCCGAATTCATAGGGGTTAATGAGGGAGTCGGCCGGTGCGATGGAGATCTGATCGATGGGGAGTTGAAGCACTTCCGCGACCATTTTGAGGAAATTCGACCTCTGGCCTGTGCCGTGCTCGGTCACGCAGGAAAACAGCATGGCTTTTCCATCCGGCTGGATCCGCACGTATGCCTCGGATGCATCTTCGCCGATGTCCGCGTTACCATGAATACCCACGCCGATTCCTCTTCGTTTTATGCCGTCAACAGAAGATGGTGTGAGCCATCCCTTCCACTTTTCTTTCCAGCCAAAGCGTTCAGCGCCTTTATCCAAGGCCTTCGTGTAATCCACGCCCCTGTAGGTGTACCAGAGACCGTCCCGCCAGAAGTAGCCGTCCCCGGGCTTGACGAAGTTCTTCTTCAGAAATTCAAAAGGATCGACGTTCACCTTTTCCATGGCCAGGCTCAAAAGCGGGATGATGGAGCTCTTGAGCTCCTGCCCGCCAAAACCCCTCACGATTCCCGAGGCATTTCGATTGGTGCAAACGATCGTATTTCTGAGGTCCCAGTTGGGGCAACGGGCCATGATCTGAAGCTCGCCACATCCCACGGCAACCTGCGACTGGGTGGTCATGGAGTAATAACCCGTATCTACCAGCCATGTGCCGGCCACGGCAGTAAGGGTTCCATCCCGCTTCATGCCTACCCTGGCCGTTATGCGCGAGGAAGGTCTCAGGGTAAACGTGGCGAGGTGCTCTTCCTTGCTCATCACCATCTTCACAGGCTTGCCCGTGGCACGGCTCAGCAGAATCGCATAGCTCTGGATCTGCCAGGACATGAACTTTGAACCAAAACTGCCCCCGCAAGGGCCGCCGATGGTTCTCACATCCAGCTTTCTGCCGGTGACATGGAAGAGGGTGATCTTGTCCATGTAAGAGGCCTGGTTGGAGACCCACAGGGTCGCCTTGTTCGGTTCCTCCCATAGTGCAATGACGCCGGGTTGTTCGGGTGGCAGAGGATTGGGGATGTTCTCGTATCCGAAGGTCCCCTCGGTAATGACATCCGCTTCCCGGAAACCCTTCTCCACGTCCCCCATGACAATGTCCTTCAGGCTCTTGGGCCCGAAAAAGGGAACACCGGGAGTCACAACGTTTCCCGGGAACTGATCGTAGAGTTGTGGTGCGCCAGGTTTCAGGGCTTCCTCCATGTCGAGGACGGCCGGCAGGACCTCATATTCCACTTCGATCAGCCGAAGGGCTTCTTTGGCGATCTCTATGGTTTCAGCAGCCACCAGTGCTACCGCATCGCCCACGTAGCGCACCTTTCGATCCAGAATCCTCGTGCTGCGAGGGGTGCCTCCCCGCCAATCCGGCACGTCTTCCCACGTGAGAACACCCTTAACGCCCTTTAGACCGGCCGCCTTGCTCTTGTCGATTCCCTTGATCAGTGCGTGCGGGTGCGGGCTTCGGAGCACCTTTCCGTAAATCAGACCGTCCATCTTGATGTCGTTCAGGAACCGCGCCCCTCCGGTCACAATTTCGGTGGCATCGTTGCGTCGCATACTCTTTCCGATGAATCTGTACCTGTCCGTCATAGCTTCACCTGCCTTTTCCCGACACCGACATGACGGCCTTCACCACCTGGTAGTGACTGATGCATCGGCAGAAGTTGCCCGAAAGGGCCTTTTTCACCTCGGTCTCTGTTGGGGAGGGGTTTTCCTGAAGGAGCGCCTTTGCGCTCATGATCATCCCGGGCGTGCAGAATCCGCATTGGAAGGCAGTGTGGTCAATGAATGCCTGCTGAAGAGGATCGAGCGTTCCTGTTGCCGGGTCGCGCAGACCATCGATGGTCTTAATGCTCTTTCCATCGCACTCGATGGTCAAAGTCATGCAGGAATTCACTGCCCGGTCATCCATCAGTACAGTACAGCATCCGCAGGCGCCGTGGTCGCAGGATACCTTTGTACCGATGAGGCCGAGGGTCTCTCTCAGGGTGTGAGCAAGCGTGTCTGAAGTCCGTACACTACCCGGCCCTTCTCCAACATCCAGCTCCACAGGGTTCCCATTGACCATAAGTCGAATGCAGCGTCTTTCTTCAACCGCTTTGTTCCTGGCTTTCATGATTCTCCCTCCACTTTTCTGTGCCTTCGATTAAATATCCGACTAAATGACCCCTGTACCGAAACCGCGAGTGTTGCGTCTCACAAATAACCTGATTAAGAATGTCATTTCGAACGGAGTGAGAAATCTTTTATTTGCATAGAGTTACAAGATCTCTCCCTGCGGTCGAGATGACAACTTATTGTGGAACGCGACACTCGCTGCAGGGAGCTTCAATCCTTCTCCCTATGGCTGGATAGACTTCACCCCGCATCGATCTGCGCTCCCATTTGCTCTGACAACACTTTTCCCGCTTCTGCAACCAGCCGGCCGAACCGCTGCGCGGCTTCCGGGGCGAAAAAACCAAGAACGACGATGTAGCCGATGGGAGACCCATTGGGGCCCATCACCGGCGCCGCAATGGTGTTCAGCCCCGGCCTGACCTCTCCCAGATCCACGGCGAATCCGTCCCGGCGGCATTGTTCCAGCTCCTTTTTGAGGCGCTCCCTGTCGAGGTTTGCCGGTTTCCCGTGGAAGTAAAGCGTTTTTTCCCTGAGCAGGCTCTCCCGCTCTTCCTCCGGCATGAATGCCGCAATCGCCTTACCGTGGGAGCCATAGGTGAGAGGAAAACGATGGCCAATCCGCAGCGTCACCCCGATGTCACGCTCATGCTTTGCAACAACGAACACATCCTTTTCCGATATCAGGCCAAGGGCTGCCATGCTGTCGGTCCTGGATGCCAGCTTTTCGAGGACGGGACCGGCCAGCTTCGGGGCGCTCAGATCGTCCAGGAATTTTCGTGAGAGCGTTATCAGCCCCGGACCAAGAGAGTAACCGCTTCGCCCGCTTTTTGCCTGCACTAGTCCGAATTTCTGCAAGGTCCTGAGGACGGAATATGCCTTGCTCTTATGAACGCCCACATGCCCGCAGATCTCGGTGAGGCTCAGGTGAGAAGACCTGGCGCCGGCAAGGCAGAAAAGTATGCGTGAGGCCTGCTCGACTGCCGGAACCAGGTAACGATCTTCTGACGGGATGCGATTTATTGTCATGAGTTTTATATGCAGAACTCAAGTTCTATTTACAAAACTCTTATAGGCCAGGAAAACAGCGCTGTCAAGAATTAGTGGCTCTTCCCTGTGTCACTAAAGATAGGTAATGGAATTGGATGTTTTACACTCATCCGATAAAGAAATGCCTGGATTATACTGATGGCGATTCCCCTTCTCTGCAGGTATCTTAAGCCTCAGCTCGCAACTCGCAGGCTGCTGAAAAATCTCCATCTCTCACCCCATTCGTGGCGGTAACCGCCAGTGGGGAAAAGGATAGCTTGTACGTGACTCTCGCGAGCGATCTGCGGGCACAGACGGTTTATCACACGCCAGCTGAGGAGAAAGATACCATGAATGACAAAAAGCACAAAGATAAGGACAAAGAGAAAGAAAAGGACAAATACAAAGAGCACCACAACAAACATTCTGAGCACGAGATGGTGGAATATTCGGAGGGGACAGTGGCCCGCGCCATAGAGAGACGGACAGCAAAGCTGCCCTCCGATCTCTTCCTGTGGGCAGCCCTCGGCTCGATCGCGGCATCTTTAGTTCTCGAAATGAGCGGCCGTGAGGAAAAGGCGCACTGGATCGGTCAGTGGGTTGCGCCCTTCCTTCTTCTCGGTATTTACAACAAGATCGTCAAAGTTGCCGGTTCAGATCGAATGTCGTGACCTCAAGAACTCACGCAGAGGCGCATGAAGATTTCTGCGTCTCCGCGTCTCAAATTCTTACCGGGCCGAGGAGTCCACGCGGCTGGAAACCTGATGTACTGCCTGGTTTTCAAGCGGATAGCCCTGGTTCACCCAGGACTTGACAAACACTCCCCTTCCTTCTAAACAGAGTGATATCTATGAGTTTTGATCCACGCGGCGACTATTCAGGTTGCTGAAAAACGCCCATCCTTCGGCGTTGCGACGTACTATATGTACGCCTCACTCCTCGGGATCTGTTCGTATGAATACGAACACCCCACCTGAGGGTGGGTCCCCATTTTCGGGCGCCTTGCATCCGGGCATTTTTGAGCAACCTGAGAACCAGAGCGTGCCCAAGAGGAGTTGCCCATGAGAAAGAGACGTTTTGTCGATCTCAGCATCAGTATCGAGCCGGATCTTCCCAGCGATCCTCCAATGATGATTCCCAAAATCGATTATGTCAGCCACGAACAGGGAAGTGAGCAGATGAAGGAATTCTTTCCCGGTGTAGCGGCGGATCAATTGCCTGCAGGTCTGGGGTGGGCTTTGGAATTTCTTACCCTGACAACGCATTCAGGAACGCACCTGGATGCGCCCTACCACTACCACCCCACCATGGATCGCGGCAAACCTTCTCTGACCATTGATGAGATTCCTCTGGAATGGTGCATGAGTGACGGGGTAGTCCTGGACTTCCGCCACAAGGCCGACGGGGAAAGGATTACCGTTGGGGACCTTGAGAAGGAGCTTGCTAGAATTGAATATGAAATCAAGCCCCTGGACATTGTCTTGATTCAGACCGGGGCGGACGGAGCCTGGGGAACACCTCAATACCTGGTAAAAGGCGCAGGTATGGACCGCGAGAGCACCCTTTTTCTCACCAGCAAGGGTGTCAAGGTGGTGGGTATCGACGCATGGAGTTGGGACCGGCCGCTGCCATTTCTCGCCAAGGAATTCAAGGAGAAATCGGACCCAAAGGTGATCTGGGAAGCCCATTTCGCAGGAATAGAAATCGGCTACTGCCACATGGAAAAAATGGCCAACCTTTCCGCAATCGGACGACCGTTCGGATTCACCGTCTGTTGCTTTCCTACCAAGATCAAACGAGCAAGTGCCGGGTGGGTGCGCCCGGTCGCAATCCTTGAGGAAGGATAAGAACACGTAAGGATGAGTGAAACCAAAGGAGGAATAAGATGAGCAGAGAGTTTTTAAAAGGAATAGGGGTTCTCGTATCCATTGTATGCATGGTTTTTGTCCTTGTTCATGGCGGCCCGTCCATGGCCGCTGAAAAGCCTCTGGTGATCGGAGGATCGCTCCCCCTCACCGGCACCTTCTCGGCAACCGGGAAGTGGGTGGAAAGGGGTTATCAGTACTGGGCCGAGGAGATCAATGCAAAGGGAGGGCTCCTTGGGAGACCGGTGAAGCTTCTCATATATGACGATAAAAGCGATGCCAAGGAGGCCGTGAGCCTTGCCGAAAAGGCGATCACTGTTGATAAGGTGGATCTTCTGCTGGGAGGATACCCGGGGACGGCCTGCACCGCTGTAATGCCGGTGGCTGAGAAATATAAGATGGTCTATGTATCCATGGGAGGACACATGAAGTCATTTTCCCAGGGATACACCTATTCCTTTGGGAGCCCCCCGCTCATGGGGGAGTGGTGGTATCTCGGCTTTTTTGAGTGGATGAAAACCGTGCCCGCCGCCGATCGGCCGAAGAAGGCCGCCGTCTACACGATGAACAACCCCATCGGGATGGCTCTCATGGACAGCCTCTATAAGGGCTGCAAGGATCTGGGGATCGAGATCGTGATTGACGAGAAATACAACCTTCCCCTCACCACGGCCGATACCATGATCACCAAGGCAAAGCAGATGAAGGCCGATCTCCTCTTTGCCAATGGGATGTTTCCGGACGGGGTCATGACCCTTAGGGCATGCAAGGCTCTGGGTTACACGCCCAAGGCTATCGTCCAGGGTATTGGAAGTGTGATACCGGAATGGTCCAAGGAACTGGGCAAAGACGGCGACTTCATTTTTTCCGGAACGAGCTGGCACCACAAATTGAAATACCCGGGCAATGACAGGATCAACAAGGTTGCCAAAGAAAAATTCAACGAGAATGAAGCCCCCCTTTATTTCGGATTCGGATATGCCTGGATGCAGACCCTCGAGCAGGCCGTGCAGGGTGCGAAATCCCTGGACCAGACGAAGATAAAGGACTGGCTCAAGACCAATGAAGTGAAAACCATTGCGGGTAACTTCAAGTTTGACGACAAGGGGCTGCCGAGCCCGTTCGTTTACCTGACACAGGTGATTGATGGGAATGTCGAGTTGATCTGGCCCAAGGATATGCGGACGCACGAACCGGTATATCCGAAACCGGCCTGGAAATAGTCACGCATGTGGAATCCGGTCGTCATTCTCCAGTCGATCGTGAGCGGGATCCTCATGGGAGGGATATTCGCCCTCTTCGGTGTGGGATTCAGCCTGACCTGGGGAGTGATGAAGGTGATCAATATCGCCCATGCGGCATTCGGCATCCTTGCCGCCTATGTGGCATACTGGGGGCTCACCGTTTTCGGAATCGATCCCATCCTGTCCCTGGCGGTGAGCCTCCCCCTTCTTTTCTGCGCAGGAGTCCTCATCCATCGTTTCCTCGTGCAGCCGATCACTCGATCCAGGGACGTGGTGGTCGCCTCAATGGTGCTGACTTTCGGGCTCGCCATCGTGCTCGAAAATCTCATGCTGCTGGCATGGTCTCCGGATGAAAGACTGATCACGACCGGTTACTCCAGCACCTCGATCTTCCTGGGGGATATCATCATCAGGATCTCCAATCTCCTTGCCTTTGTTCTTTCCATGGTGGGGATTGGGGCGATTTATCTTTTTCTCTACCGGACGCGGACCGGAAAGGCCGTACGAGCCACATGGCAGGATCCCGAAGGCGCTGCGCTCCAGGGCATAAATCTTCGAAGGGTCTCCATGATCACCTTCGGTATGGCTATCGCCTCATCGGGAGCGGGCGGCGTGGCCATGGCCTACATGTATTCCTTCAACCCGCCCGCTCATAACCTCTGGCTGATTTTTCTCTTCCTGGTGGTGATCGTAGGGGGAGTAGGCAGCATTCTCGGTTCGGCCGTGGCAGGGCTCATCATCGGAGTGATCATCGGGCTCAGCGGGGCCTTTTTTCCCATGCAGTGGGTCAATGTGCTTCTTTTCGGTCTGCTCATGGGAATTCTGCTGATCAAGCCTGAAGGGCTTTTCAGAAAGTGAGATGATCGGATCTTGGGGATGAACTCGACACTGAAGAGAACTACCTTTTTCACCCTGCTCCTTGCTCTGGCGCTTCTTCCCTTGATTCAACCGCCTACCTATTTTCTTTCATTCATCTTCAAGGTGTTCCTGTATGTGATCCTTTCGGCGAGTTGGAACCTCATCGGCGGTTTCGCCGGGTACCTGAGCTTCGGCCATGTGGCATTCTTCGGGATAGGCGTCTATGTCTCGGCGATGTTGTTTCAGCAATTGGCCGTCTCCCCTTTCCTGGGCGCCATTCCGGCGGGACTGTTCGCCGGTTTGGTGGCTTGGATCATCGGGTATCCCTGCCTGCGACTTCGGGGTCCTTATTTTGCCGTGGTGACCCTCTGCTTTGCCTTCATCGCGGATCTGGTCGTGAAGAACTGGTCTTTTCTGGGAGGTTCCGAGGGGATTCACCTGAAGCTCGTACAGATGGACATCCAGTTTTCCAGATCGTTATTTTATGAGATTTTCCTATGCCTCGCCGGGGTGACCGTCTATACGCTCAGAAAAATCCAGACCTCAAAATTCGGTCTTGGGCTGGCATCCATTAGAGAGGATGAAGAGGTCGCTCAGACACTCTGCATTCCCACAGCGAGGCTGAAAACCAGGGCTTTTGTTCTGAGCGCATTTTTTCCGGGTGTGGCGGGCGGGATTTACGCTTACTATATCTCCTACGTTCATCCCGACATTGTCTTTGACATCAACATATCGATCCTCATTGTTCTTATGGCCCTTTTTGGGGGTGGCAGATCATGGGAAGGACCGGTGATCGGGGCGGTTTCCCTGTCGATCGTCAACGAATTTCTCTCCATCTTCATCCGGCCTGAATTCGCGCGGATCATCTATGGAACCATGTTTATGGTTGTCATCATCTTCATGCCGGACGGAATCGTGCCTTTCCTGAAAAGGAATGCGAAACCAAGGTCCGGCGTAATCGATTCTTCGATGGCAGGGGGTAGCTGATCACTTTGCTGCAGGGAATGCGTGTGACAAAGCGCTTCGGGGGTCTCGTAGCCCTCTCCGGCCTCGATTTCAAGGTGGAGAAGGGATCCATTGCCGGATTGATCGGACCGAACGGATCAGGGAAAACGACCCTCTTTAATCTTGTTTCGGGCTTCTACAGGCCGGATGAAGGGAAGATCCTCTACAAGGGGGTCGAGATCACCCGGTTGCAGCCGTTTCAGATTGCCAGACTCGGGATCGCCCGGACCTTCCAGATCGTGAGACCCCTCAAGGAACTGACGGTCCTGGACAATGTGGCTACAGGGGTTCTCTATGGGGCGGGTATGAGAGAGCTCGAAGCCGCGCGCGGTGAAGCCCTGGACCTCCTGCGGTTCACAGGCCTCGATGCCAAGAGAGATGTGCATGCCGGCAAGCTCAAATTGGCGGACCGGAAGCGTCTTGAAGTGAGCAGGGCTTTAGCCATCCGGCCTCAGCTTCTCCTCCTCGACGAGGTCTTCGCCGGTCTCAATCAAAGGGAAATCGAAGAGGCGATAGACCTCATCTTCCGCATCAAGGAGGAGAAGAAGATCACGATTTTCATGATCGAGCACGTCATGAAAGCCATAATGAAGGCATGCGATTGGATCATGGCCATTCATTTCGGCATAAAGGTGACGGAGGGACCTCCTGCGGATGTGGCGAACAACCCGAAGGTGATCGAGGCGTATCTGGGAAAAGAGTATGCTCCGGACTGAAAACCTGAATGTTTTCTACGACGAACTTCAGGCCCTGATCGAAGCCTCGGTTCATGTCCGGGAGGGGGACCTCCTCGTAATCATCGGTTCGAACGGCTCGGGTAAGACGACACTCCTCAGGACCATCTCGGGACTGAACCGGCCCAGGAGCGGCAGGATATTCTTCGGGGGAGAACCGATCGAGGAAGAGGCCACGGATCGAATCTGCGGGCGAGGGATCAACCATGTCCCGGAAGGAAGAAAACTCTTTCCCCAGATGACGGTTTACGAGAACCTGGAGATGGGGGCGTATCTCGCATCGAAGAGAGGCATGCCGGCCGATCAGCTGGAAGAGGTGTTTCGAACCTTTCCCGTACTCAGGAGAAGGACAAAACAGCTTGCAGGTACCCTGAGCGGGGGGGAGCAGCAGATGCTCGCAGTGGGACGTGCCTTGATGGCTAGACCCAGACTGCTGATGCTGGATGAGCCTACGCTCGGGCTCGCCCCCAAGGCTGCTTACGAGATTTACTCGGTACTGGTCCAACTGAACCGGGACGGATTGACCATCCTCCTGGTTTCCCAGGATGTTCTTCAAGCCTTGAAAATAGGAAACCGTGCATATGTTCTGGAGAACGGGCGAATTTCCATGGAAGGATCCGGAAGCGACCTGCTGGGAAACCCGAAGGTAAAAGAGGCGTACCTCGGAATATAGTTTGGCCTACCACCCTTCCCTGTCCTCAACCCGAACCGATTGTTGACACGGTATCCTGATGTTCATATATTCTTTCAGACCCATGAGTCAGGGTTGGAAGGAGTCGCAGAGAGCCAGTTCGATTCCACTCTATTTTTTTACAAAGGAGATCAGCAGATGGTCGATCATGAAACGGAGCCGGTGGGTCTGCAAGTAAGGTCTGCCCGCGAGCAAAGGGGGCTGGGTGTGAAAGATCTCTCCGAAAAGGCGGGCTGTTCAGAAGAATATCTGGAATGGGTCGAAGAAGGCCAGGTTCAGCCTCCGGTCGCTCTTCTCATCAGTCTTGCCAAGGCGATGAAAATGAACTCAGGTTCTTTTCTTCATGTCGATCAGGACGTATCGCGCCGGCAGGAGGAAGCCGAGAAAAGGACCGAACACTACTCCTACAGCACTCTGACTCAACCGGAGGAGACCAGCCATCTGATGGCCTTCTCCATCAAGATTCCCCCCCGATCGGCCCACACCGGAGTGGGGTATCGGCACGAGGGTGAGGAATTCGTCTATGTGCTCACAGGGGAAGCGGAAATCACGGTTGAGGGAAAAAAGACGAGGCTCTCACAGAAAGAATCCCTGCGATTCAACTCAAATCTCGACCACCACCTCTCCAACCCAGGGGATAAGGAATCCGAGCTGCTGGTAATACTGTATGTGCCATGAAGATTGATGGGTGCGCTCCTCCTGCGCTCATGCTGCGGAGGACAGGCCGTAATGGTTAATAGTTATCTGTTATTTGTTAATGACCGAACGTTGGCAGAGTCAAAAAAATAGCCCATTGATGGGCTATTTTTGCGATATATCCAGCGCTTTGCGTTTTTCGCTATGCCCTATGCGTCTGTCCTAAAAGACTTATCCGTGTTCATCTGTGTTTATCCGTGTCCGACAATCCTCAGTGCTTCTCTTATCCGCCATCCTGCATCCTGCATCCTGTATCACTTCCACGCTATTGCCACCACAATCCCGAGGATCATCCAGAACGGGACCGAGATCATGAGCCCGATGCTGAGCCCTTTGAAAACCCCCAGCTGTTTGAAAAGGGCATGATGCTCCAGAGCACGGGTAATGATCACCTCGAGTTCGCTCATTTTGAAAGGCTTTGGAACGAAGTCGAATGCACCCTGTTTGATCGCGGATACTGCAGATTGGATCGTTCCGTACCCTGTAATCACCAGCACGATGGCGCGGCTGTCCAGTTCCTTTATTGCCTGTAGAACCTCCAGCCCTCCCATTTCAGGCATCATGAGATCCGTAATGACGAGGTGGAAGTTCTCTTCGGCGAACCGATCGACCGCTTCCCTTCCACCGTACGTGGCGACGGCCTTGTAACCCAGCTTCATGAGATATTCCACTAGGTTGTCAGCAAGATGCTTGTCATCGTCCACCACCAGGATCTTCGCTTCTTTCTTATTCAATGCCATGTCGTTCTCCGATAGTCAGATGCAAGTTACATGATGCAGGATACAGGATTCACGATGCAAGATTCATGCAGGACGGAAGACACGGGAATTTTTCACCGCAGAGACGCAGAGGGCGCAGAGAGAAAGTCCTTTCTTGTCTGCAGGGAGACGACTGCAGACAAGAAGGAGCGCTCAGAAACATCTCCTCATTAACCACTATAAGAGGATTAATGCTCCATGTTCTGAATTATCACCCGGCGGAAAGCAAAATCCGGGTGTAGCGGCAGAGCTTTTCAAATGGCGGCATCTCCCGCCATTTGAAAAGCAAAATCTCTCTCTGCGTTCTCTGCGCCTCTGCGGTGAAAAAATTGTCTTTGGAATCTGTGTGGACAAGCCTTCTACTTCTTTAGCGCACCTGGTGCGGGTGTTTCCACAGGAGCGCCGGAAAGGATGAGCGCCGGTATCCGGCCGGCCATGTCTTCGGCCTCTTCATCGCTACCGAGGATGTCCATTGCAGCCTCGACCGCCCGGGAGAGGACAGGAGGCCGGCTTTCGACCGAATGGGCGTCGGTTGCGATCACGTGAATCAGCCGCAGCTCGAGCATGGCCCGTGCGCATGTCCTGACCGGCAAACCGAATTCGCCGGTGACGCTCATGGCCGTGACCTGTGCCAGTGCGCCCATGGAAACGAGCTCGTGCAGAATGCGAAGGTCCCGCTGCATGGCCGGGTGCCGCTCCGGATGGGTGATGATGGGTGTAATGCCGTTGAGCTTGAGGCTGAATATCTCATCCTTGATCTGCGGGGGGATATTCTGGGGGGGGAGCTCCAGAAGAAGATATTTTCCCCCATTGTTTATGGTGACTGCACGGCCCTCGGCGATCCTGTCCGCCATCCCCGGACAAAGATGAACATCTGCGCCGGGGCAGATCCTGATATCAAGCCTTTTCCGGGTAAGGGCACTGCGAAAGTTCTCCACCGATTGCGAGACTTCGTCAAGCGTGTTTAAGTAAAGGCCGTCCAGGGTATGCGGGGTCGCCACGATCGTGTCCACGCCGTCTTTCAAGGCCATAGCGGCCATGTCGAGGCTCTCCTCGAGATCGTGCGCCCCGTCATCGAGCCCGGGGAGAATGTGGCAGTGCAAGTCAATCATTTGTCAAGATGCAAGATGCAGGTTCCAGGATGCAGGACAAGGACATTCTCTCGCAGAGGCGCACAGAGCCGCTGGTTTTTTATTCAGAACTTAACTTGGATGCAAGGCATAGGGTTCGGGTTCTGCAGCCGACGCTTACACAACCGGGGCGCCTATTGAGGGCGGTCCTTTTTGTCTGCGGTCATCTCCCCGCAGACAGAAAAGAACGTTCACTCTGCGTTCTCTGCGCCTTTGCGGTGAACTCTTATCTGCTTACTGCCTACTCTTGGGTGCTCACTGCTCACTGCTTGCTGCCCTCTGCCCTCTGATCTCTGATCTCCGACCTCAAATCTGTGTTTTCTTTCTACCTTCCTCTTCCTCTTGGTCTTACCGCCCTTGTCCGGTCCTTCGCCGTAATAGTAATAATAGTACTGGTAGTAATAGTAACCTTCCCTGTTCATATCCACGCCGTTCAGCACCACGCCCAGGACACGGGCGTTCACGCTTTTCAGCTGATTGAGACCGTTCTTGACGATTTCCCTTGGCGTGTCTCCGGAGCGAACCACCAGGATAACGCCGTCGGCCATTTTGGAAAGGATCACCGCATCGGTCACGGCCGTGAGCGGCGGGGAATCGAGAATGATCCTCGCGTATTTCTTTCTGAGCACCTCCAGCAGCTTCACCATCCGTGAAGAGCCGAGAAGTTCGGAAGGGTTGGGGGGGATGGAGCCGCAGGGAAGGATGTCCAGATTCGGAATCATTGTATGGACCACCGCTTCGTCGAACCCGCAACCGCCGACCAGGAGGTTTGTCAGCCCCTTGTCCCTGGGCACCTTGAAGGTCTTGTGAACAACGGGCTTTCGCATGTCGCAGTCCACAAGCAGCGTGCTGACTCCTGACTGGGCCATTGCCACGGCCAGGTTCCCGCTGGTCTTGGATTTTCCCTCCATGGGCCCGGCGCTGCTCACCAGCACAAGCTGGGGCGGACTCTCGGCCGAAGAGAAGAGAATGCTCGTCCGGATTCCCCGGTAAGCCTCGCTCGCAGTCGACTTGGGCGCCTGCACGGTAATCAGGTCCGGGAGCTTTTCCTTTTCAAGACCGGTTGCGCCGTTCATGGCAAAGACGGGCACCGGACCAAGGTAGGTTACCTGAAGATGTTTCTTGATGTCTTCAGGGAGCTTGATGGTGTTGTCGAGGTACTCGAAGAAAAATGCCAACCCCAGCCCGGCCACAAGGCCCACGATGACGGCAAGAAGGATATTCAGCTTCTTGTTGGGTTTGACAGGAGACCTTGGCACCTCCGCGCGGTCGATGATGCGGATGTTTCCGGTCTGCATGTCTTCGGTCAGCGAAGTCTCCTTGAACCGCTTGATCAGGAGATCGTACATCTGCCTGGCGCTCTCCGCCTCTCTCTGCAGCACCCCGTACTCTATGGCCTTCTGGTTGAGATCGAGGGATTCGGTCTTCTGGTTTTCCAGGGACGACTTGAGGGAATTTTCCCGGGCAAGGGCGACCAGGTACTGGTTTTTCAAAGAATTGATGACGCGCTGGATCTCGAGCTTCTTTCTGGCCTGGAGCGTCCCGAGCTCCGACTCCATGGCAACCATCTGGGGGTGCTTTTCCCCGTATTTTTTCGAGAGCTCGGAGGTCTTCTTGTAGAGCTCCACCTCCATGGACTTGATCTGCTGGATCATGGCATTGTTCAGAACATCCGGGATGGAATCCAGCATATCAGGCGTGTTGGACAGGGCCGAGGCCTGCTTGTATTTCGTCTCCGCCTCCACCCGCGCGGACTCCGCCTCTACCAACTGCTGGTTAAGCTGGGCAAGCTTCTGGGCGGTCACTGTCTCCACGTCGCTCGAAAAAGTGGTGATGATGCTGTGCTTCTCCTTGTACCGGAGAAGGGCCTGCTCCGCCTTTTCCACCTTTTTTCGCTCTTCGTCGATTCGGTCATTCAGCCATCTCACAGCATCCTGGGCAGCTCTCAACTTGGTTTCCAGGTTCTTGTCGATGTATGCGGAAGCAAGGCTGTTGGCAATTTTGGCGGAAAGCCCGCGGTCCTTGGCCTGGTAGCTCACATCCACGATACGGCTGTTCCGGATCGGCTCCACCTTGATCCTGTAGATAAATGCGGATATGAGCCCTGAGTCCTTCGAGAACTCATCCGCTGGACCCGAATCGCTTTCTTTTTCTTTTCCTTTGAAGAGTGAGGTTATGGACGAGACTGCCTGGCCGACGGCCCCGGTGATCCCCGAGAGAACCCCTTCCTTCCCTTTGGGGGTAACGAACTCCTCGCTCTCATCGAGCTTGAGCCGCTTGATCACGTCTCGTGCCACAGCGCGGCTTTCGATGATCTTGTACTGTGTCTGGTAGTAATCCGTGCCCGAGGAGTCTATGGCCATGACCTCCTGGATGGAGACCACATTCGGGTTCTCCTTTTCGATGATCAGACGGGTGGTGGCCTGATAGATCGGGGTCGCGGTGAAGGAGTAGATGGCGGCCGTAATCACGATGATCGCAAACACCGCAATAACCGTCCACCTGCGCTTCTGGACCACCCGGAGGTAATCCCTCAAATCAATCTGCTGTTCTTCCCTGTTCTCGTCCATGCGGTACTCCAGTAAGCAGTAAGCAGTGAGCAGTAAGCAGCATAAGGGCCGATACGCTGACCCGCCATCTCTTGCTCATGCATTTTCTCTTCGTGCTATGCAATCGTGCTGTACCTTGATCTTCTATCTCAACTTCCGATCTTCTCACCTTCCGGCTTTGCTGATCTCCGGTTTTCAGAAGAAGCTCTCCGGGATGATGATCACGTCGTTCGGCTGTATGGCCACGTCCTTGATCTTCATTCCTTCCTTGGTGATCGCATCCACCTTGACCTGGATGATCTTCTCCACGCCATCTTCCACCCGGATGATTCGGGTGCGGTTGCGGGATGCAATCGGCGTGAATCCGCCGGCCATGCTGATGGCCTCCACCACCGTAAGTTCCCTGTCTGGGATCTGATAAGAGCCCGGTGTCTTCACCTGGCCCATGATATAGAAATACTCTGCAGGAGCGACAAAAAGGACGTCCCTGTCCATGAGCAGAATATTTGCGCTCTGATCCCTTCCCTTGAGCAGCCCCTGGAGCTCGAGGTTGATGACGATCTTGCGCTCCTTTGAAGTATCGGGGTTTTCAGTGCGGATAACCATTGCGCTCTTGCCTGCCTTGTCGGCAACAACCCCCATGGCCTTTGAAATGGCATCCAGCACCCTCTCCTGCGCCTGAAGGGCATGGGTGCCGGGGGTCTGAACCGCACCCAGGACCATGTATCGCTTGCTCCTGTAATCCGTCACCATGACCGAGACGTGGGCATCCAGCAAATACTGCTGATCCGCAAGTTTCTTCGCGATGAGGTTCTCTATCTCCGAGGTGGTCATGTTTTCCACCCTGAGCCGGCCGACGAGCGGAAAGGAAATATAGCCGTCTGCCGAGACCCGCACCGCCTCTCGCGAGAGATCGGCTTCTTCATACACGGTAATGCTGAGGATATCGTAGCCGCCGACCCGGTAATCCTGGCCCGGCCCGCGTCCCCCTCCGGGATGGCTTGAAAGATACTCGGCCACGGTGAAATGGGGGGTCTTCTCGATTACGGCGCTCAATCCCGGATCCACGCCGGTATCGGTCCTGGATCTCTTGATCTCCTCCAGTTGCGCCCGTTCCTGCGGCTTCAGTCCTGCGGAATCAGAGCCCTTGAGCGTGGTGATATTCACCACGTCTTCCCCTGTGGTGACACAACCGCTGACCAGGCTGAAGAGGATGAGCGCGATCAGGAAATGGAACGGTAAACGTCTGTTCATTTTGATTGCCATTCAAAACTCCCGAATGTAGTTGAATCCACAGATTATAACCGCAGAGCGCCTAACCGTAGAGCGCATAGGGCATAGCGCATAGCGAAGAATAGAAGACGCATAGCGCAGAGTGCAGAAATAAGAGATGTAAAAGTCAGACACCTTCCGGGCACTGTTCATTCTTCAGTGTTCCTCTTTCAGTCATTCCGGCGGAGGCCGGAATCCAGATTGCTGTTGTGCGAAAGAACGGTACGAATGGATCCAATGATCCTTTCTTTATTGCCCCATGCCTTTTTATTCTTCGCTATGCCCTATGCGCCATGCTCTATGCATCTGTTATCCCTCGCTATGCCCTATGCGCCATGCGCTATGCGTCCTTATGCGTATGTTATCGGCATGGCCGGTACCATTTTGAAGTGATTTTCATTATCCACAGGAAAACCAGAAGGTCAAACAGGGGGCATAAAGAGGAACCACTTCTACCGGCGCAGGATGAACGGAAAACAACAGACCGTGCATATGAGATCTAAATCACCAGGACCTGATACCTTCGGGCAAAGACTTTTAAGAGAGCATCCCGTTCGCGGCAGGACAGCACGGCGAACGGAATCTCTCTAAGTTGAAAACTGTGAACTTCTGTTGATGGGTTTCCCCCGGCCTAAAGCCTGCCGGGGTCAACCCATCCTACTTTTCTGTCTTCTGATCTCTAGCTCTATGCCCTATGCGCCATGCTTCTTAATAAAGAGCCCTGAGCCCGACCAGAAACTTGTTCACAACATACTCGTCTTCTGCATAGTTCGAGTCTTTACGGTTGTAGGTGTAGGTCGTCATTGCAGCGAGCCAGTCCAGGAGCCTGTACTCGAAACCCACACTTGCAAGATAATTGTCCTGGTCTCTCGGATTGTCGGCAGGCAGGTTGTACTCGTTCTTGCTGTAGCCCACGTTTGCGATGAGAGTCAGTTTGTAATAAAGCTCCTGAATCAGGCCGATGCTGGCGCCTGTATCCTCGAAATATTCGCGCGTGTCTGCGCCTGTGTCCCTCACTGCGCGCAGGATAGTAAGAGAGAGGTTTGTGGTAGCGGTGGCCGCATACGTGATTCTCGTCGATGCGATCCAGGTGTCTTTTTCATCATAGAGGGCGCCTGTGGGATCAAAGGTATTTTCGTAATCTCTCCACGCATAGCCGAAATTCACCTCGCCCCGCAGCTTGCCTTCAGGGTCCCAGGCAAGGCCCACATTGACCCGCTGCCAGTCGAAATCCGCATCATTCGAATCATTGACCCCGAACCCCTCCGGGTGAGTGTAATAATCCCTCTCCCCGAAGAAATACCGAATGAAAGCCCATGTCCTCGGAAGGACCTTCATCTCAAACCCGGCCCCGAACTCACTATCTTTATAGTCCTGGCTGAAGTCCTCAAGAAGATCGTAGTCCTGTTTGTAGTAATTGAAATAAGTGAGAGTCCTGAACCGTTCGCTGAATCTGAAACCCAGCTTGGTACTCAGGGTGTCGTTCCACCGCGCTGTCTGGGTCCCCAGCTTGTACTGGTTTTCCGATCCAAAAGGGTCTTCCGCATCGATGTAGGTGTTCTCAACGCCTGCAATCAGCCCTCCCGGCGCCTCGTAATCGAAATTGAAGAGGGCCGTATGGTTTTTCCAATCAACATCATCGAAATCTTTGTAATAGGCATAATCACCCAGGTACCCGGCAGTGATTCTGCCCCTGTCGGGAAGATCGTAGTTCAGGAGCAGATTGGGCATGACATGGGTGATCCAGTCCGACTCTTCAGTTTCATTTTCGTCGCCGCTTCCGTTCCCAAGGAAGATATTGTCATCATAGACCTCCTGGAGGGCCAGGCCCGGCACTATGGTCAGTTTGCCGAAATTAATCTTCCCTCCGGTCATTTCCTCTGCGAATGCAACCGTAGAAAAGCATGCCAAAAGCAAGAGCGATAGAAAAACTCCCAGTAACTCTTTCCTCATAGCAAGACTCCTTTCGATCCTCCTGATCTATTGGAGATTCGATTTCAGATTCCACATTGCGTGCCGACCCCTGCTTACTTTCCTCGCTTTCTTATCGGACTCACCGGCTTGTTCGTTGTCGTCGGCTGGCCGGTGCTCAGGGGGATCGTGGGAAAACTTCGTTGTCTTCTCATCTCTTTCGGGGTCTCCTGGATCTTCTTTTCCGTCTGTTCAAGGAGGGTGTTGGTCTGGGTAAGGGTCTTGTCGGCATTAAGCGACACTGCCTGGTCCGGGTTATTCTCTTTCAGTTCCAGAGCCGCCACCTGGATCGCTTCCAGGGCCGCCTTTTGCGCGATGTACACATCCTGCTGTCCCTCTGCCTTGTTATACGCCTCGTGCGCAGTAAGGAGAGCCTGGTACAACCTGTTTTTCAATGCAGCATCGACCCCAGGGTTATCGAACACCCCTCTTACGAATTGTCCGAGGAGTTGTGTTTGGCCCTCGATCATGTTGAGGAAACTCTGGTAGTTGTTGTATCCGATCTCTCCCTTCGAGCCCCTGAGACCGCAGACCGCGGACGGGGTCTGCAGAATGTTCTGCTTGTTGGAGGAGCCGCTGCTGAAAAAGAGCTTGCCAACGAAAACCGTAAGGCGGCGCGCAGTGGTCTTGGTTTTGAACAGCCATCCGGCTTCTTCCTCCCTCTCCTCGATCATCGAGGCGGTGAAGGGGTTGAGCTTCATGACTGCGCCGTCGTCGAATGTGACCTCGGCCTCGCCGTTCTTGGTCTGAAGTTTATCCCCGTCATTCAGGGCCACCCCTGTTTGCGTGATCGCCTTGACCTCAATGCCGGAGAGAAGTATGACCTCCCCTTTAAAGGCCGTAACCTTGGCAATCGGCTTTGCTGCAATTGCCCCGTTTGCGATTATGAACACACCCATGCACACGACAAAGAAAACAAACATCACTTTCAGTTTCGAACTCATCTCATCCTCCAATAGAAAAAGCCGACCCGTTAAGCAGTTGGTGCCCTGTAAGAGTAGGTTATTTTAAAGCGCTTTGGGTTATGAAAAGAGAAACGGCCGTTAACATAGTTTAGTTTTAGTTAAAATGTCAACATTTTGTTGGTTTTTTATCCTTGCAATGCTGAAGATGAAGAACGCTCCTGCCAGAACAAATCCCCCGGCCCAGTGCCACCGGCTCCTTTTGAACCAATTGCCGTCGTGGATAATGCTCACAACTGTGTTTGAAACGGCTGTATGGTTCATACCATCCGAGTCGTACTGTTGTATGAGGAACACGGGATAGGAAGCGCCGTATACTGCTCCCAGGTTTCGGATTGAAAAGGAGAGGGCCTTGCTGCCTGCAGGCGGGAGAGAAAACTGCGTTTCCGGTCTTTCGCTGGAGAACTCTCTTGGAAGTACCAGCGCGGCCTTGATGCGCCTGGCATGAGAGCTCTTGTTTTGAATCCGGAATTGAACACGGCCGTTGTCCTTGATCGACAGCGGATCGGAAGCGGATACGAGCTCCGCATTCCTGCTCTTCCCAACGCTGAAGGTGGTGCACGTAAGTGCGCTGAAGGGATGACCGTTTGCATCTTGAAAATGGACCAGCACGGTGAGCGGGAAGTTGCCGGCCAGGGAAGAATCGAGAGGTTTGCTGAAATTGAATTCCCTGGATTCGCCAGGCCCGATGCGCGTTCGAACCTCCGATCTGAATCGCTCCCCCAGCACCTCAGCGTCGGTCCTGACCTGATGGGCGGGTTCATTGCCGCGGTTCGTCACCAGCAGGACGACATGAACCTTTTCATTGTCGGCCAGGGCAAAAGGTTTGGTAGTGATGCTTATCGTGCCGGCTCCGGCGATAGCCGGGCAAAGGCATAGCGCAAAGAGCATGGCGCATAGCGAAACAAAACGACGTGAAAGGCATAGCGCATAGAGCATGGCGCATAGCAAAACAGCGAAAGAAGCATAGCACATTGCGAAAGAACAATGAAAAGGGCACATGGAAGAAATCCAAATGATAAAAAGCCAAATCTATTTCAGGGTTTTTTGAAAGTTGGTGATCTTGCGGCACAGCCGATCCAGCTTTTCCAAGAGTATTTCCCTATGCTCATGCCGGCAGCGCGCAGCTGTTCAGCAAATCTGAAGAGCTTTTTCTTGTCCAGCTCATCGGCGATATCGAAAAGGTCATCAGCAATCTCAATTGCAAGTTGCCATATCTCCAAATCCTGGAATCGAAATTTTGCCATCTTCTGATTTGCCCTTGCGCTATGCTCTCTGCGCCATGCGCTATGCGCGCTTTCACTCTGCGCTATGCATCTTCAACTCATCCCCCGCGTACTTTGCCCAGACAGACCACGGATCCTCCCGCATGGCCTTCCTGAAATACTCGTTGGCCTCCTCGATCCTGCCCTCATTTCTCTTGATCCTTCCTATCTTCACATAGGCCTCCCCTGCATAACGGCTGAACGGGTACTCCCCGATGATTCTCCGGTAGAGCGTTTCCGCGGTGGACCATTGTTCGAGGTTTTCGTGGGAGGCTGCCGTGAAGAGCATGCAGTGGATCACATCCTGGTGGTCGTCGATCGGGGCAGGATCGAAAACAGGGGACATGGTCCTGACAGCCTTTTCAAACAGGGGTCTTGCCGCTTCGTCCCTGCCCTGCCCTTTGAGGTCCATTGCCTTCTGATAGAAGCGGTGGCCGTTGATGTATGCGAGGACAGTCCGGTTCCGGTTGATTGCGCCCCCTGCAATCAACCCGGCGCACAAGAAAAGAACGATGGTGATGATGAAGGGCCTGTGCTTTGCGTAGAAGCGTTCGATCGAAGCCGGGAACTTGTCCAAAATCCGAATATCGAATCTTGGAAATACCTTTGACCGGTTGTCATTTCGAACGGAGTGAGAAATCTTATACTTCAATGGGGCTACACGATCTCTCCTTTCAGTCGAGATGACATGCTTTTTCTTGAAAAAGGCACTGGAGGAACCCTGAAAGGCTCGCCAGCTCACATTGAAAAGCAGAAGGAACAGTGTTACTCCGGTAATAACGAGACCGACGATTTCCCACGGGTTGCTGCCGTAAGTCAGCACCACGTGAGGTTCCCGGGGGATCACCAGCATGAGATGAGGACTGACCGGGTAGACGCCGTTCGCCCCCTGCACCTTCCAGTTGGGATAATACGATACCTTGATCAGATGAGGGAGGCCCATCTTGTTGGTGGTGAATTCGATCCTGTGGTGCTCGAGCCGGGTTGCTACCCGCAGTCCCCTCCGGTCAAGGAGATCGCTTCGAAGACTCCCCAGCTCTCCCACGTTCGCCGCTTCAGTCGCAAGAACAGTTCTGTCCTCCTCATCCCTTACATAACTCCCGGGCACCATCAGGAGATCCAGGTGTCGCCCTTCCCTGTACCACTGGTAGAAATCCTCCACCCAGTTCTCGCCCCGGTAGAGAAGGGGCATCCTCCTCGGAACATCGACGTATCTGCCGTCGGACTCCTTGTAGCGGTAGATCGCAATGTCTCCAAACTCCGCCTCTTTCCTGAAGTGCGAAGATCTCTCGACCGCGTCCCTGGCTTCAGGGGTCATCAGGATGAGCTGCGAGAGATTGTAGAGATCCATGTAGGCAGGGAGAGCTTCAGCGTTCAGCCTGGAGAGGATGTAGGACCTGGGGGTCTTGATCTCTCTGGAATAGACGGTCTGTGAAAAGGCCATGAACCTGGCGGCCCATGAAGAGGCGTAGTGAATGCCTTCCATGGTTTGCCTGCCGGAAAAATAGGGCAGGGATTCGAACACCCGGTCTCCGCCATATGAAGCGTACAGGCCGCACTTCTCATAACCTACACGGGGACTGTTCAGAGGGTCCGGCGTTTTGAGGAAGAGATTGGCCGCCCGAAAGTCGCGGCTCCCGGAATTGTATTCATAACCCCTGTTGTTGTACCTGAACCACTGGTCCGCATTGGATGTGCCGAAGATCACAGCCAGGATGCAGCCGTAGGTGATGATCAGGCCTGTCCAGAACCTGGATACCCCGGAAGCACGGGAGAGAAAAGGTTCCAGGGTTTCTGCAAACAGGATGAAGACAAGAACAAGCGCCAGCGGGGGCAGGAATCGGATGTCCGGGACCTGGAGAAAGTGGGCGGCATAGTAAAGGACAGCGCATCCGAAACCGAGACCAAGCAGCATGCCGAATCTTTCTGAACCAAGATCCCGGCCGGCAGCGAGCAGGCGCTCCCTGAATCCTTTTCTCGAAAGGAGCCACATGGTGCAAACCGCAATGAAACCGTGAGTGGCGACAATCGCGGCACCGCTCAGGAGATACTTCTTCAGCCAGGGAATTTCTATGGAGCGTCCGAGAAGATAATGGAGCCCAAGCGAGGCGAAAAGCACGCAGCCTGTAAAGAACAACGAGCCGGCAATCCGGCAGAAATTTTCAAAACCGGAAGGGGATCTGCGGGCGCGGACGCCCGCCGTAAAAATTGCGAGACCGGAGACAATGGCGAATGGGACGATCCAGTGGCTCAGAACGGAGGCTCCATCTGCGCCTATGGGAGAAGCGGAAAGCGGGGTAAACGTGAGACCGTGATCAAAAAGCCCCGTCCCATGCACAACATAGGTCCCCCCGATGTAAACAGCGGTAAAAGCGGCGAGGGCGGAAAGGGTGATGACCGCCCATGCCCACAAGCCTGAAGAAGCGGTTTTCCCGATTTCGCCCAATGCGGCAAGGACCGTTCTCGGGCCGATAATGAGCAGGATGACGCCTGTTCCCATGAAGGTATAGCGCCAGCTCACGAACTCCTGCCATATCATGTAGACCGGCGTTGTGTAGGGATGCCTGTAGGCGAGAAGGGGCAGGATCCAGAATGCCATGATCCCGAAGCCCAGGAAGGATACCCTTGCCAGGTATCCGAATCGTCCCCTTGAGAGGAACAGGTAGATCATTAGACAGACCGCCGGCACAAAGACAAAAAGATGCGAAAGCCCGATCAGCCCCAGGAGGATGCCGTTCCCGATCCACCCTTTCCCGGTTTCCACCCCCCTGTAAATGGATCCGATGAACCAGGCAAACAGAGCAAAAGCGAACATGTAGCAGAATTCGCCTGAATTCGTGCTGAGCACATTCCCGCCGAACATGGTGTAGAACTCATTGAAGAGAAGGAGAAGGGACCCGGCGGCGCCGATCACGGCAGCGGGAAACCTGTATCCCATTTTGCGAAGCCCGAGCCAGGTCATGACCGGGAAGAGGAAGATCCCGGATGCGATCGCGAACTTCAAGGTGATGGTGAGCGGGAGGCCGAAAAGATAGCTCGGCAGCACGGCCAGGAGAAAGGGCGGGAGAAAATAGAAGCTGAAATTGGGGTATCCGCAGAAGTTCCCCATGTCCCAGCCCGTGAGACGCCCGCTTGGAAGCAGCTCGGCCAGGAGATGATGCGCCATGCCGTGCCAGCTTGCCGTATCCCCGCCGGTCACGACCGTGTCGTAGAAGAGATAGCGCACATCCAGGAACACCATCATGAACGCTTCGATGGCTGCAAGAAGCAGTAGTTCAAACGCCAGGGAGGATTTCTCACCGCAGAGGCGCAGAGAACGCAGAGAGGACTTGTTCTTTTCAATGGCGGGAGATGCCGCCATTGAAAAAACATCTCCGTGCAGTGGTGAATTATTGTCCAAGTGTTGGTGGAGCATATTGGATGTATGGAGTACGAGAGACCTAGGTTGAAAATGAGAACACCATCATTAACCTTGTGAGCGCCTCTTTTTGTCTGACGCTGTCTCCCGTCAGATAAAAAAAGAATTCACTCTGCGCTCTCTGCGCCTCTGCGGTGAATAATCTTCTTTTGCCTTGTGCGCTATGCGTATTTTCATTAGGAGGAGCTGCCAGAGCATGGCAATGCCGTCCCCGGGAAGGCGGATGCTTGACTGATCGTTGTCGACCAGGATGACGGGGGTGCGGCAGATCTTTAAACCGAGATTCTTTGCAAGCGAGAGGATCTCCACGTCGAAGGCAAAACCCGAGGTGAAGCACCGGCTGAAGAGCGCTTCCGCTGCCCGGGCAGTGAAGCCTTTGAACCCGCACTGTGAATCCCTGATGTCGATCCCGAACATCCTGCCTGCCAGGAAGGAGAAGATCCTGCTGGCCGTTTTCCTGACAACGTTCGTCCCTGCCCGATCCTCTGACCCGGGCAAATAGCGGGAACCCAGCACGAGGTCGCAGCCGGTCGATTCGAACATCCCCATGGCCGAGGAGAACGCGGAGAGATGGTAGGGAAGATCCGCGTCAGTAAAGAACCGGTAGGTTCCTTCGGCCTCGAGCATGCCGGCCCTGACCGCAGCGCCCTTTCCTCTATTTTTAGCAAACCGAATGGATCTGATCGGAAGGGTTCTTAATCCCCTCACGGTCTCCCACGAACCATCCGTGCTGCCGTCGTCCACGACGATGATCTCGTACTCCCTGAGCCGCTCTTCACAGAACCGCCCAAGCTTCTGCAACGACCCGAGGATGCGGCTGTTTTCGTTGTAGCACGGTATTATAATGCTCACTGACAAGAGTTATTCACCGCAGAGATCGCAGAGAGATCTATTCTTTTCAATGGCGGGAGATACCGCCATTGAAAAAAGTCTCCGTGCTGTAGGGAATGGTTTAGGTGCTGATGGAGCATGCTGAGCGTATAGCGTACGAATCAAAGGTCCAACTGGAAGTGAGAGTAGATTCTGAGATTGATCATTTTTGTCTGACGTCGTCTCCCGTCAGACAAAAAAGAAGCTTAACTCTGCGCCCTCTGCGTCTCTGCGGTGAAGACACCTTGCTCATTGCTTACTGCTCAAGCATTCGCTTGAGGAACTGCTGATCCGGGTAATGCACCCACACGCTGCTTCTGATGTGCTCGAGCATTCTCTTGCGGTCGTTGCCTGTTTCGAGCTCCAGGTTTTTCTGATAGTGCCGCCGGGCCTTGGCCAGCATGGCTTCCCAGCTCTTTGAGGCCGGGCTCACTGTCTTGGATCGCATGAGCCAGTAGTCGCCCATCAGGATGTGGAGATAAGGGTTGTTCTCGCCGGCAAAGAAACCGCCCCGCTCCATGGAGAGGTCCGCTGCCTGGATCCACCTGGCATAGGAATCAGGGTCGCTCCAGAAGTAGATGTATTCCCATCCCAGCCGGACGTGGGCCTCGCTGTTCAAAGGGTTCAGTCCGACCGCATCTTCCATTGCCTTGATTATCCGGAGCTGCAGCGGTTTCCGCTCTTCTTCGCTCTTGTCCGGGTCGATCAGCTCCGCATTCCTGAGGTGCTGAAGCGAAAGAGAGAGGTTGTACGGGTATTCGCCGTTTGTGGGATCCCACGCCATGGCGCTTTGAAGAAGCGCGACAGAGTGTGCGGGGGGAGTGCTGGAATCCCGGCTCCTGAACGCGTAGTAAACCGCCTCCCCGACCGCGTGCCTGACCGACCACACCCCGGACCAACCGATCGCGCAGGCAAATAGGAGAATAAAGGCGGCGCCCCTGTACTTCAATGGGACGAGCCGGTCCTGCGGAACATTGTCCTGGCTGCGGCGGGGACTCGCCATGTGAACGGCGGTGCAGCCTATGGCCAGCACTGCCGCGAGCATGAGAAAGTTGGCGGGGATATGCAGGTTGAAATCCGACCAGGAGTGGATGGCGATGGCCGCCAGGGCTGCAAAGGGGAGAATGCCGAGGCAGACCGCGAACCCGTCGTGGCGGCTCCTCCAGACAGTGACCGCGTGAAAGAGATAATAACCGATTCCCCCGAGAAGCAGGACAATCCCTACAATGCCCGCCTCTGCCAGGAACTGGGCCCAGTCGTTATGTGCGAATTCAATGAAGAGCTTGGTATCCTGCGCTGCCTGGTACTTGGGATAGGCGTACTGAAAGAGCCCGATGCCCGCGCCGGTGAACCGATAGTCCTTGAAAAGCAGGAGGGCACGCTCCGCATATCTCTCCCTCGCCTCCCAGTCGGTATAGAAGTTGTCGAACCTGGAAAGAGGCTTTTCCACCCCGATTGCCAGTGCGTAGCCCGAGATAACCAGAAACAGGATCAGGACAATGAACCCTTTCCTGCGGTGAGTCTGCCTGAGGACCAGGAGAACGCCGGTCAGGAGGAGACCGGCGGCCGCGGAGATCATTCCGCCCCTGGAAGCCGAAAAGATGAGGCCTATGCCTGTGACCGCAGCGGCGAAGAGGATGAAATTCATCTTGTTGAAACGCTGCTCCCCGGAAATCCAGTCGGAGAACCGTGCCCTTAAATGTCTCTTCCGTTCGAAGGGTTCAGTTCTCCTCTTTCTCTTGTCGGAAAGCGCAGCTGCATAGAGGACCCCGAGCATCGTGATCATGGCCATCAGCCCGGCAAAGTGGTTCCGGTTTACATAGGTTCCGGACACTTCGGAGGAACCCATTTCTTTCTTTATCCACCAGATGTAGCCGTGATGCGTGAAGGCCTGGCTCATGCCGTAGAGGGTCTCGAAGCAGCCAAGAAGCAGGATGGCCAGCACAGCCGCATCGATTCTCTTTCGCGTATTGAGGACCCGGCAGAGGCTGAAGAAGAACAGGCCGTAGGTGATCCAGAGGATTAGGGACTGGCGGACAGGTCCGGAATAGGCGCTGAGTGCATGCCAGTTGCCGGCAACTGCCTGGGATGCCGGCGAGGATTTTTGCGCCACGACCAACGTTTCGGGCGAGAGGAACCTGAGAACGAACTCCGGAAGCGGGATGAGCTGGAATGCAAGATAGAAGAGGAAGAGCAGGAAAACGAGGTTCAGGCTCGTGGCAGGAAGCTGGATCTGCCGCGCCCCGCTCCTCCTGTCCGTGCTGATGGACTTGACCGCAAGGAGCGCGCTCGCCGCAAACACCCCAAGGGACATCGCGGCCTGGGCCTGCAGGTGAACGGCGCCGAACGCAAGCGGCGACCAGATCAGGACGGCCACGAGGATTATGTAAGCAGCAGTTTCCATGAGGTTAGAAGATAAACCTGTTCACCGCAGAGGCGCAGAGAACGCGGAGAGGAGTATTCTTTTCGAATGGCGGGAGATGCCGCCATTCGAAAAAGCCTCGCGCTTCGCGGGGGTTCACTCGTTGTGATGTAGAGCATATGAACGAACGACTTACGTGTTAATAGCCGAGGTTGGAGACGGGGATTGATTTCGTGAGCATCTTTTTGTCTGACGCCGTCTCCCGTCAGACAAAAAAAGAAATTACTCTGCGCTCTCTGCGCCTCTGCGGTGAGTACTCTCTTACGATCTCCGGTCCTTCACAGCCGGAATAAGAACCTCCCCCTTTGCTTCAAAACCCGTTTCCGATCGCACCAGCACCTTCAGCGTGATCGCATTGTTCCCCCTGCCCCTGATGACGGCCTTGGGACCGCTGCCGCTTACCTCGGCCCCCTCACACTCGTAATGGTAGGTCAGGGAATCGGCCGTCTGGGGGGACGTCACTATCGAAACCTCATACCCCCTGGGGCCGGCTGTCCGAATGGGTTTGAGCACAATCCGTTCGATGGCCGGGCGATTCGAAGCCGCGCTTGTCACGCCCGGTTCCGCAGGGTCGAGGCTCACCAGGTAGTGCTGCTGGCTCTCCACCTGAACATGGGGCCGTTCAATCACATTGGACTGGTGGGCGGAGACGTCATAGAACCCGGGCCGCAGGTTAAAAGCGATGACCCCATCGTCCCCCGTTCTGCCGCCTGCCGCCTTTTCCGCGGACTCGGTCCTCACCTCCACAAAACTGTTCAAGGGCTTCCTGTCAGTGCCAAAGCACTGCACGCTCAGCTTCCCGAAGTTCACGGCCGCCATGGAATCGAGATCGGTCACCACGTTCACATCCGGTACCTCGATGGTGTTGTCTCCGATGACCTCGAGCCTGTACGCGCCTTCCTGGAGCCGCCATGTCCTCAGGCCGTCGGGACCGGTGTTGCCCGACTCCACCCGGGTTTCGAGTTGATCGTAGATGTGGACCAGCGCATCCAGGGGCTCGTTGTTCCCGGTAAAGGTCTGGATGGTCAGGTCCCCGCCCGATATGAAATAGCTGTACACAGAGGAATCCTCGTGCGGGTCGGACACCCGGATGTTCACAAGATACGAACCCCTCTCCTGGGGCGCATGGTAGATGACCTCGTTTCCGCTGCCCTCGATCCTGCCGACTGTCGGCTCAAAGTGAAAGACCAGGGGATCTCCGTCATCGTCCTTTGCCTCCACCCGTATCCTGGACGACTGGCCCGCCTTGATAAGCACCGGGTCTGCGAAGATGGAAGTAACTCTCGGGCGCTGGTTCGCGAAATCGCCGGCAAGGGTCTCCTGCCCAGCTTGGACCACAAGGTTCCGGAACTCCTTTTTCGGCTCGGAAAAAACCTCGATCCGGTAGGTTCCCGGTCGAACATGGCAGGACATCCTGCCGGTATCGGCCAGCGTTTCCCCCACGAGCTTCCGGCCTTCAGGGTCGTAGAAGGCCGCGTACTTCCCCTGGTCGAAGCAGGAGAGGGTGAGCTTCCCCCATTCGGCCCTGACGCGCGTGGCCTGCCCCGGCACGGCGGGAATGTCTTTTACGACGATTTCGTTCTTAGCTGTCACTACCGCCCTGTAGGTCCCTTGGGCAACATTGAAGGGGGCCTCGCCATTTTTGCCGATCCTGCCCCCTCCCACCTTCCGGTCTTCCGAATCGAAGAGATCCACGGATGCCTCGACCCGCTCCTCGCCGACACCCCGGGATTCCACGATCACCTTTCCAAAGGAAACGTCCACCCGCCGCCTCTTATCGGTGATCACCTCGACATCCTCCACTTCGACCATGTTGTCCCCGATTACCTGAACCGAGTACGCGCCCTGGCGGAGCTGCCATGTTCTCGTGCCTGAAGGGCCGATGTTTTGAGCCTCCACCCGGGTCCCGAGCCGGTTGAAGATCTGAACGAGCCCGTCAAGCGGCTCGCCCTTTCCGGTAAGAGCGCGGACAGTGAGCTCTCCTCCGGTGACGAAGTAGTCGAAACTGTCTGTGCCGCCATGCGGGTCCGACACGGTGACGGTCACCTTGCAGGCAGTGCTCTCAGGCGGAGCGTGGTACACCGCCTTCGGCCCCTTTCCCTCGATCCTGCCTGCATTGGCCGAATACCCGCAGGTCAGAACGTCGCCGTCATCATCCGTTGCCTCCACCCTGATCGCCGCCGACTGGCCCGGCTTGATAAGCGGGGGATCGCTCGAGACATCGACGATCCTGGGCCGGTGATTCGTGAAATCCCCGACGAGCGTCTCCTTGCCTCCGTGCACCACCAGATCGCGGAACTGTTTTCGGGGCTCGGTATAGACCTCCGCAGAGTAGGTTCCGGGCCGCAAATAACAGGAGAGCTTCCCTCCCTTCCCGATCGCTTCACCCAGCACCTTTCGGCCGCCGGACTCATAGATGTTGGCGTACTTCCCGGGCTCGTCTAGCCGCAGGGTCAGTTTGCCCCAGTCGGTGCGGATGCACCTCTCCTGCCCCTTTGTGACCCTGATCTTAGCGACCTCCATGTGATTTCCGGCATAGAGGCTTGCACGGTAGATCCCCTCGGCCACATGAAAGAGGGTTTCCCCGGGCTTCCCGCTTTTTCCTCCCCCCACCTTCCGGTCCTCGGCATCGAAGAGATCCACAGCAGCATCCACCCGCTCCCCATTCACACTGAAGGACTCGAACTTTACACGCCCGAACAGGACGTCCGCCTTGTGTGGCCGATCGGTTGAGACAAGGACATCCTTTACCTGGATGGTGTTGTCCCCGGTCACCTGCAGGGTGTAGCGCCCTTCCCGCAGCCGCCAGGTCCTTGTGCCTGTCGGCCCCAGGCTGCCCGACGCTGCGCTGCTTCCCAGTCCGTCGAGGATTTCGACGAATCCATTGAACGGTTCATTGTTCGCGGTGAAGGCGGCTACGGTGAGATCGCCGCTCGAAATGAAGTAATCGAAACTGTCGGATGCGCCATGCGGATCGGCCACGGTCACGCTGATCCTGGAAGAGCCTTTTCCCTGGGCCGCGTGATAGACGACTCTCTCCCCGCTCCCTTCGATCCTGCCGACGTTCGGTTTGTAGGAATAGGCGAGAGGGTCCCCGTCCTGGTCCCCGGCCTCCACCAGGATCTTCGCAGACTGCCCCGGGTTGATAAGCGGCGGACTGCTCGTTATCTCGATAATCTTGGGGGCGTGATTGATGGAATCCCCTGCAACGGTCTCCCTGTTTGGACGGACCGCCAGGTTTTCGAACTCCTTCCGGGGCTCGGTGTGAACCTGTATCCGGTAGGTCCCGGGTCTCACATGGGCGGAAAGCCTGCCGGTCCTGCCGATCCCAAGGGCCATGACCTGGACGCCCGTTGAATCCATGAAGATCGCGAATTTGCCGGGATCGTTGAAAGAGAGCGTGAGCTTGCCGAAATCGGCTCTGACCCGCGTCTCCTGCCCTGACTTCACCCGGATGGATTCGATGTCGATGGAGTTGTTGGCAATGACCCGCGCGCTGTAAGTCCCCTCGCGCACGTGGAAGGAGGTCTCGCCCTCTCTCTCCCTTCTTCCTCCCCCCACCTTCTGCCCATCGGAGTCATAGAGGTCCACAAAGGAGCGGACCCGCTCGCCGTTAACCCCAAAGGATTCGACGACCACGCGGCCGAAAGTGACGTCGATTTTTTTCTCCTGGGCAAGGGAAGGGGGAGTAAGCAGCAGGCAGTGAGCAGTAAGCAGAAAAACAACATTCACCGCAGAGACGCAGAGGGCGCAGAGAGATATATTCTTTCCAATGGCGGAGAGATGGTGCCATTGGAAAAGCTCTGCCGCTACGCGGGCGAGTCGTTTCTTCAACGAACGGATATTGTAAAGCATAAAGTGCAAGTTTACCCCAGACGTTCACCTGAAGGCAGGCATAATGAGATCGATTCTTTTTGTCTGACGTCGTCTCCCGTCAGACAAAAAAGAAAACTCACTCTGCGTTCTCTGCGCCTCTGCGGTGAACAATTTCTCGCTCTTTGGCATCCGTGTAGAGCCGTGTCATCCGCGGCCCATAGCCTTTGCCGTTGCTGTCCTCCTGCCCCCGAGCGCTTTGCGCTATGCTCTCTGCTCCATGCTGTTTACTCTTTGCTGCTTAGTGCCTACTGCTTACTGCCTTCTATTTTGTCCTCTATCTTCTAAGCGCTATGCCCTATGCGCCATGCGCTATGCGTGCTCATTTGCGGAATCTCCACTTCTTCTTCCCATTCGCATGCCCGTTCGTCTTGTACCCGTCGGCCGGGGTTCCCGCAGGGTGAAATTCATCGCCTGAGACCGGCAAACCTATAGGGTTCTCTTTTTCCTCGATTGTGCATCCTGCATCCTGCATCCTGTATCCTGCATCATGTACCGTGAACCCTGCATCGTGTCCCGTGTATCCTGTTTGGTGCAGAGCATCCTCGTGCTTTTTGAAAGGGAGGCCGTTTTTCAACGCCAGCCTGGAAATGGTTTGCACCGACGTTCGCCTAAGATGCTCCACTCGCCGCAGGATCTGTGTGGAGAGCTGATAGGATGCACCCAGGTTCTTGGCCAATACCATTGTGCCGAACTGGAAGCTCCGGTACTCCAGCGGAAGGGAGATGTACATGGTTCGCTGGAGATCGACCGTGCCGAGATCCATCTCCTTTCCCTTTTCCGACTGCCACACGTATTTTTCTTCGGCTTCGGTGAAGAACTCGCGAGGTCCCAGTTTGAACTCCATGTAGTCGAGGTTCAGAAACCGGGCCGCTTCCACGACCTTTCTCCAGAACTCATCGAGGTCCCGGGACTGCGATATCTCGATCTGGCACGCCAGGAAGGTGCGGCGGTCCCGCTTGAAACCCATGTCGTCTGAGATGTCGTTCACCCACCCCAGAAGCTTGTCCATGGCAAGGTATTCCAGGTACCCGAGCTTGCGGATGCCGAAAATGAGCGTGGCCCCGACCAGGAGCAGCAGCAGAGCGCTCCTCTCGTCCTGCGCATGCACCATGAGGAGGGCGACCGCTCCCATGAACACGGTGAAGCCGTACAAGGTCAGCACTGCGCGCCGCTGGCTGAAACCTTTTCTGAGAAGCCGATGGTGAAAATGGTCTTTGTCAGGATTGAAGATACGTTGTCCCAGCATGAACCTCCGCACTGAGGACCATATGGTATCCATCAGGGGAATGCCGAGCGCGATCATGGGGATGAGGATCGCTACCGCAGCATGCCCTTTGATCGACCCGAGCATGCTCAGGGTGGCAAGCATGTACCCCAAAAAGTAACTGCCGCTGTCGCCCAGGAATATGGATGCGGGATTGAAGTTGTAGCGCAGGAACCCAAGGGTTGAGCCGGCCAGAGCGGTAAGAAGAATGGCCACTTCGAACCGGTCCGAGATCACGCAGAGAATGATCAGCACCGTGCAGACAAAGAAGGTCACACCGGAGGCAAGACCGTCAAGACCGTCGATCAGATTGATCGCATTGACCACCAGGAGCACCCACAACACCGTGGCAGGAAGGGACAGCCATCCCAATTTCACGGCAGAGATCATCGGCAGCTGCAGCCCGCCGATCTGAACCCCTCCGGCATAGGCTACCAGGGCGGCAAAAATCTGAACCAGCATCTTGGTGTTGGCCCGCACCCCCCGGATGTCGTCGATGAGGCCCAGAACGAAAATGATGCACCCGCCTGCAACCACATAGATCAGCCGGATATCCTGATAGAGAAAATTCAGAACCTTTGTATTCAGCAGCAGTATTGGAATGAATGCGAGATAGAAGCTCAGATACACCGCAAGGCCCCCTGCTCTTGGCATAGGCTGCTGGTGCACCTTGCGCTCGGAAGGCATGTCCATAATGCCGAACTTCTTCGCTGCCCTGGCTACAAGTGGGGTCAGGAACAAGGAGAGAACAAGAGACACAATAAATGCGATGATGAGGGTGGTCATGGCGAGCTTACCTCTGCAGGAAAGACGTGGCACGCGGCACGTGACACGTGGGACGGGATTACCGCACTATTTCCTCGGGAATCGATCTAGGAAGCGGGAATTCAGAAGTTGAGAAGATCAGAAGGTGAGAAGTTGAGAAAAAGAATATCCACAGATTACAGATTCACTTTGGCTTCACGCTTTGCCCAATGCGCCATGCGCTTATGAAAACGACGCCTTCTTGACATTTCCATTTGGAACAATATAATCTAGACAGTCTGGCTGGGAGGTGTCCCATGAAAAAAGTCTGGCAGCTGCAAGAGGCTAAGAACAAGTTGAGCGAAGTTGTGGAGGAAGCGCTGAAAAGCGGACCTCAGACCATCAGCCGCCGCGGAGAGGAGGCGGTGGTAGTACTCTCGGTTTCCGAATACCGTAAAATGCTCCTTGACCGGAAAAAGCTCTCGGAGTTCTTCAAAGAGTCGCCTTTGGCGGGATTGGAGGGAATCGATCTCACGAGAGACCGGAGCAGCCTCCGGCCGGATGCCGAATTATGAAATGGCTTCTCGATACCTGCGCCATCTCCGAGCTCGTCTCAAGAAAGCCGAGCAAGAAAGTGATCGAGTGGATAGACAGCATTGATTCCGACTCTCTCTACCTGAGTGTGATCACGATAGGGGAGATCCGGAAAGGTATAGAAAAACTCCCGGACTCGAAGCGCAGGGATGCAATCCACACCTGGCTCACGGAAGACCTCTTCCTTCGTTTCAAAGACAGGTTGGCGCCGCTCGATTCCGAGGTGATGCTCACCTGGGGTATTCTGACCGGCAGGCTCGAGAGAGAAGGAACCAGGATGTCTGCCATCGATTCCCTCATCGCCGCAACCGCCCTCCACCATGATCTCACTCTGGTTACACGGAATGAGGAACACTTCTTCAATTCGCAGGTGAAGGTCTTCAATCCCTGGAAGGAGTGATCCACAGCTTACGCAGATTTTTTCCAGATATAAAGAAAGAGATCCATAAGGAACAAATGTCGCTGTCCTGCTCGACAATCACTGAGTTATGCCTGCGACCCCATCTCCTATGTGAGTTAAGGCAACAGACTGTAAGGTGGCGTAAATATTAAACCATGTTGAGAAGGGAGAGTCGAACTCACAGGGATCGATTGGGTGGACTTGGCTGAACGTCAACATAAGGCAATGTTGGAGGACTTGGCGTGGGCCCTGGACAGCTGAGATTTGCCGTATTGGATTCTTTCCTGGTTTTTAATCGGTTGGCTGCTTTCATGACACCGAAGTTGAGGATAGCGTTGGATGGGATCATCAGCAAGGCAACCTGCAGTATTTTCGAAAAAACCGTGGGGCCATTCCGTCTCTTTAATCTCAGATCGGCTGGGTAGCTCATCCAAAGGGATGACAGTGATTTCAACCTTTCGATTAAGCAACCTCTCCGGAACATCTACCGAGATGGTGCTTTCCTTGACTTCCCTGATTTCTCTTATAATGTCCATTCTGCACCTCCTGGAACAATCCTTTCTGCTATTCTAATACGACAAGGCGGTCAGTGCAAATGGCTGGGGTGCGCCGGACGGAAATGTACAGGGGAAGCAGACAAGAGATTTGGACCTGAAATACTTTCTCCTAGCTGAAGAAGAAGCCAAGGAAGAGCTGGGAGGGATGTGGAAGCTCGGAGCTGACTATGTCTCGTCATCCGTTTGGCGAAAGGCAAATCGAAAAAGCGAAACGGCAAAGTCCGGCCCAAGTAAGTTGAAAAGTTGACAGCTGCACAATTGACGAGCGCTCAATGGTTTTCTGAACGAGTAGAAAATATTCTTCAATTCTCAATGCGGATGTCCCTTAGTATCTCTGCCTTCTCTTGCAATCGACTCAACAACCTGAATTCCCCAATCCACTCGGCGAACTCCATGCTTTCCTCTCGCTCGTCGTTCTCGTAATCACCAAGTCTTCTCTCTGCCTGCCTTATCCCGGCCTCTATCAGCTTCAATTCATTGGCAAGCGCAGCCTGGACCAGTGGCTTTAACTCGCGCTCCCCCTCGGTCACCAGCCGAACATCACTCATTCAAAACACCCCCTTCCTTGGAGCCCCTTCGACGTATTCGCCCTCTCTTGTCACTGTTTATCATAAACCATGGTAGGGCATTTGTCTGGAATGTCAATCGCTTGGGGAAAGGACGACCATGATTTTGATATCCTCCGACCTCTGGCTTCTTATCCGCGTCCATCCGGGCACCGCAGATGATCAGAGGAACTCAGCCATTCCTTTGCGAAACCTTGTAGTCGGAGTTCCAGCCGTCTTCCGCTTTCTTCTTCGATAGCGACTTGGCCAAGTTGATTAGCCTATTTTCAACACTGTAATGCGAGTTATCGAATTCATCAAAGAAATCCTTTGAAACCTCTCCCGACTTAAACAAGGTATACACCTGAGAATAATTCTCTCCGCAAGATCCTAACGCCACATTCACAAACTGGATGTACTCCTTGATCGATCGCCTACAGTACCCCTCCGCTATGTTTGAAGAGATTGAAAAAGCGGAATCCAAAACCTGGTCCTTAATTTTGAATGAGATGTGCTTCAGGCCATCCAGATGCTTTTTCTCATGAACATAGAGGCCAACCGCCTCTCGCCAAACATCCAGCTTCCGGAACCCCCTGTTCAGATTCCTATTCCTTTCCAGCAAATCATCCACCTTTATGATCATCCATCCTTCCAACCATCCATCCCTTTCTCACCTTCTCACCCTCTGCTTTCTTCCTTATCCCCAGCCTGGTCAGCACCACGTCGAACGCAAAAACCGGCAAGACGATCTGCCTCTTCAGCCTGGAAGGTTCGCGGAGCAACCTGTACGAGCCATTGAAGGTCCCTGCAGCAACCTGCGGTGAGCCTTCGACCTCTCGAGGATTTCATCTGCTTTGGCTCGCTTCCTAACCCGCAGCAAGTTGCGGGCTTAGGCTCGCTGTTTCGGTTCAAGCCCGGTGCTGCAAAAAAATGACGGAGCCCGATCGACCGTTCCGGCAATCACATCCAGCGTCCCTCCAATTCCCTGGCAGACCCTGACATGCTTCGTATTAGAAGGAACCCAGATCTTATTTGGAAAAGCTGCGTCTAAGCCGCTGTTTGAGCACAAGCCAAAAAAACACGGGTGCGGATACAAGTGTTCTTCTCCAAAGCCTTCTCGGTTCCTGGAGAAGTCGAGGCAGCCACTCTAAGCCATGTTCCAGAAACCAGGGGTGAGATCGTTTCACGTTTCCCGCGTAAAAATCAAAGACTGCACCAACCGCTGCGATAAACTTCACGTTCAGTTTATCCTTGTTCCGATGTATCCATTTTTCCTGTTTAGGCGCCGTCATCCCCACCCAGAGGACATCAGGTGCGGCCCGGTTGACAGCGGCTATCATCGCCCGGTTCTCCTGTTCGGTGAAGACTTCCTTGAATGGCGGGGAATAAACCCCGGCGTCCCTGATGCGAGGGAATTCCTGTGCCATTCTCCTCTTTATGGCGGCCAGCGTCGCTTCGGAGGATCCCAGAAAGAAATAGCTGGCCCCTCCCCTGCGATTGAGCCTGCGGCTCAGCTCTCGGAAGATGTCGCTCCCTGTAATCCGTTCCCTTATGCCGCCGCCCAGAATACGGGACGCCAGCACGATCCCTACACCGTCAGGGATCAGTATGTCGGCCCATTTCAGAGCTTCCACGGCTTTCTGGTCCGACATAGCAGAACGTACGGAATGAGGATTCAAGCAGGCCAGGCAGAGCGGTATCGAAAAAACAGCCGAATCCATGCTATCCACTACGAGCTCCGCGCACTCATCCAGTGACATCGCCGTCACTGCATACTCGAGAATCTCTTCGGTCGGTATCGCCTGTAGGGCTGACGCAGCCTGATCTTTGAGTTTAACGTTCAGCAAGTTGAAGAGCTGACCCCATTGTTATCTCAAGGGCCCTCCATATCCTCCGCCAGTCACCTGTCGGCCTTTGACGTTCAAATAAAAAGTGTCGAATCAGTGATAGGCTGAATAGGGATTCCTTGTATCACGATGGCTGGATGTGTAATTAAAGGAATAAACCACTGGCATGCCAGTGGTATGAACAATGGCTTTGCCATTGATTAGTGCCGAGAACAAAGAAATCTCCTACAATGAGAGCGCCAACTACTCATCGAAGGAGATTTCAAATGGATCAGAACTTTCATAGGCTAGCACACTCCATCTGGGATTGTAAGTACCACGTCGTCTGGATACCCAAGTACCGACGCAAAGGAGATAGTTTAATAGAACTTTACGACACCAAGATACGAATCGTCGTAGCTACGATCAAGCAGTGGGCTCGAATCAAAGGAGTCGATATCATCGAAGGACACGCCATGCCCGATCATATCCATCTCTGCCTTTCGATACCTCCCAAATACAGCGTTGCCCACGTGATCGGGTTGCTCAAAGGCAAGAGTGCCTCGGAGGTAATGAGTTTCAGAACAAAAAGCAGCCGAATGGTCCGAGGGCGGACATTCTGGGCCCGCGGGTACTGTGTCAGTACAGTAGGCCTTGATGAAGAAAAGGTTCGAGAATACATCAGAAACCAAGAACGGGGAGATATGCTTCACGACGAATCAGACCCTTTGAAACTATTGAAACGTGGTTGGCACATGAGACCCTCCTTTCAGGGGGCCTCATCAAACCACTAGTTCACTGGTGGTATTGATTAAAAGACTTTACTCAACCTCATCTCTGATGGAACCAAGCAAAGACGCGTGGCTCAGTTGTATGAGTCATTGCCATGACGAAATTTCTTCGCTAGCTCCACAGCAGCCATGAATCGTTGGTAATATCGATCTGCAGAGTACTCGGACTTGAGCCGCGCCTGAGCCCCTGCCCCCATAACCGCACATGTTTCCGGAGAATCCCACAACCTGTCAATGCAGGCCACATACTCCTCTATGTTTCCTGCCTCAAAAAGAAGCCCCGTTTTCCCTTCCATAATAATCTCGGGGATGCCTCCCAAGCGAGGTCCTATTGCAGGCTTTCCGTATTTCATAGCCTCGAGGAGAACCATTGGGAAACCCTCATACCACCTACTCTGCATAATAATGAACCGAGCATGTAAATAGAAGTTTCGCAGCCCCTCGCTATTCAGGTGACCGCGAAAGGTAACATTCTGAGGCGGATTCGCAGTTATCGGGTCTTCTTCTGACGCATGACCGGCAATCTGAAAAGGTATATCGGGCCTGCGCCTAGCCGCTGCAAGCAAAGTGTCGATGCCTTTTTCGTGGCATATCCGACCCACAAAACCAACGTATTCTCCTTCTCCCGGGGATAGGTGCGCTTCCTCAAGACCCGAATCGAGAGCATTAGGAATCACCACCACGCGCTCTTCGGGGAAGCCCGCCTCAATCAATTTGCGGCGCTGAAAACGTGTCAAGCACGCAAAAACCTGGACGTTTTTCATGTACATTTTGAATTTTCGAGCTACTGCATTTCGAAGTGCATAGCCGATGCTCTTTATAAGATGGCCCTCGCAATTGCGCAAAACGCACCAATACTCACGACCTCCCCCACACTTCTCACAGATTTCTCCATGCGAGAGAAAAAGCCCATTGGGGCAAATTAGCCGGAAGTTATGAACCGTCATCAGTGTGGTAACACTGGAAGCAGTGCACTCCGGGAGGATGGACGGCGAAAGCAGCGGATAAAGGTTATGGATGTTGACCACATCCGGGCGAGTGACATGGATGAAATCACGAAAAGATCTTCGTGCGCGTGGATTGGCAATACCGCTTATGAATGCACGCGATTTTCCAAGGCACATTGATTCGATCTCTGCACTAGAACAAGCAAAAAGTTCGGCATGATGCCCTCTATCTGTCAGCATTCGCGAGACGGATTCAACCACAACCTCCTCTCCGCTAGGTTTGCCATAAGCGTTATGTACAATCAAGATCTTCAGTGTTTTCAGCTCCTCTTCTTCCCAATCGCTTTCGGAAGTATGCGGGCAGGCACTCCTACAGCTATATGATCGCCCGGAACGTCCGTTATGACGACTGCGTTAGCGCCGATTGTGACGTTATTGCCAATCCGAATACTCCCAAGAATCTTAGCCCCAGCGCCAACATCAACATTATCCCCTATTCGGGGAACGTCGTGATCACCAGTTCTCGTTCCGATTGTGACATCATGGCGAAGGGTACAATTCCGACCTATAACCACTTCAGGATTGATGACAATAGACCCAAAATGGTAAATGCGAAGGCCCGGGCCGATTACTGTTCCTCGAGGTAAATGTATGCCAGTGACAAGAGTAGCAGTCATGAAAACAGGCAGGTGAATCATGCTGAGTACTAAGCGAAGCGTTTTACAATCAATAGAGCTAATAAAGCGTGCGATTCTGTATAAGCAAATATTTATGAGAGAAGGTTCATGCCAATCAAAACGGTTTCTCAAGCCGTACCGTGATAAATCGGCAAGGAAGTCATTCCAATGTGACTTTAAGTTCATTAGCGTGGGCCTGAAATGAAAAGCAGTTCGAAAGGCGCTTATTAAAGGTCATTTAAATAGTTAAGAGTAAATGAGAGTTCGAACTAATTAAGAGCGATATTCTTCTTTCTTTTGGTAAAGCAGCCATGATCAGGTATACAAAAACCTTCCAATTAAAGGGACAAAAAAACAATGATTTACATGCTTCGAGCAAAACGCTCATGATCCTTCCGTGAATCATGAAAGTATGAGCGCGCATTTTATGCCAATTTGAGATATAATGCCGTAGGTCCTTTTTGTACCGGGAAGGGACCTCGCTTACCAATGCGGCCAGCGCTATACCGACGTAATCAATATCGTCCGGACAATATCTGAGTAATCTTTGCTCTGTTGTTTGATCACGGCGATAACTAGCAAGTTCGTACGTGCTGTACGCCACCGGATAATGCACCGCTAAGCGAGCCCATGTAAGGAGGTCCTCACCGCTGGTGACACCCAAGGGAAAACCGCCGATTGCCAGAATGGCAGAGCGTGAAACCACCGTTGCAGATGTCCAAACGGGTGGATCTGAGACGGCAGCGATTCGGAAGTAATTGGGTAGTAGCCCATCCCATGGATGTCTTGGCAGTCCCCGAATACGGGGCCGGGTGTGATGCTCCGCCCCGTCCCATTCGCGATAACTAGTTGAATAGACGGCTGCATGGGGATAGGAATTTGCCAAGCGTAAAATTTCGCGCAGGAAATCTATTTCCCACTCGTCGTCGGCATCCAAAAAAGCAATAAATTTCGCATGTGCCGCGGCAATGCCACTGTTGCGTGCGGCCGAGACGCCCAGGTTTGATTGTTCGAAGAAACGAATGCGCGGATCTGGTATGGACTTGACGATTTCAGGCCCGGAATCTCCGCTCCCGTCATTAACCACAATGATTTCAAAATCCTGAAAAGTCTGCCTGAGCACCGACCTTATTGCACGTTCAATGGTTGCCGCTTTGTTGTAAAGAGGGATGACCACGCTGAATTTAGGGAGAATGCTCATGGGCGACCGGAGACTCCTTGGGTCTTGAGAAACCGCAGGTGGCCGTACACGAATCCAATCAGACAGAAGTGGAGATTTCCAAAAAACTGCACATAAAGGGTCGTGTTGTCGGTAATCATTGTTAAAGCAAAGGGAACAAAGGCCCCAGAAGTTGCATAAGCCAACATGCGAAGTGAGCCCCTAGAATTCCTCCCAATGAGACGCAGTCGATTGGTCTGCCATAAGAGCGACATTAAAAAACAGGCAGTGCCCACGATCCCAACTTCATATAGAAGCTTCAGCCAATCATTGTGGGGTAAATAGAGTATAAACCCACCCTGTTGCAGTGCGGTCCTGCTTTCATTAAGTCCATGCCCTAAAAAGGGGCGCTCCTCAACGCCCTCCCACAAAATATCCCACATGGCAGAGCGCCCGCTTGTTCGGAAATTTGGGTCGTCCCAACGCAGATCCTGCAATGTGCCCTGACCGGAGAAGAACATCATGGACTGAATACGTGGAGTGTAAAAGAGAACGATGGCACCGGTGAGGAGTATACAGCATAAACCAACCCTCGTTTTTTTCTTAAGGGGTGCCGGGGTTAGTGGCAAGCAAGCAAGAGCGGCGGAAATCGGTCCCCGAGTGAGACATAGCACCGGTACAGCCACCATGGCAGCATAAAACCAGATGTGTCGCTTTCGGCCACAGGCATAGAACGCGGCATATGTAGATGTCAGAAGAAGAGATCCGATGGCCTCAGGTGCCATGGTGCCATGGCCGGGGAAAACACCAATACTTATTCCAGGGATACGTACCACAAGCAGTGCCCAGATCACCCAAATCATCCGATCCAGCCCGTGCACGACATCATCCATTTGCTCGACATTCGGGCGAAAGATGGACGCCACGCACCCCACTGCCAACGGACAGAGCATTTGCAGTCCGGTTTGGATCGCATCGGCCCTGCGGGCAGTGAAAATCAAATATACCCCCACTACTGTTACCCAAGGCAGCCATTGCCAAATTGGAAAAGAAACCTTCTTCGGGGTAAGCAGGAGCGCAGCTACAGATACAACAAGGGCAATAACCCAGGCCCATCCTGTAATATTAAAGTTAAACACCTGCACATTCCCGAACAGCCATGGCGTGAAAGCGAGAGTAAGGATCAAAATGAAAAACCAATTTAAATTGAGGTTTCTCTTCCGACGTGGAGTGGCAATCGTCCTCTTGGGCGTATGAATGTAAGGATTCTTGGTAGTGATCTCAGCGCCGGTTTCACTGTTGTAAGACAGCATAGCTCAAAATTTCTCTGATAAGGGCTCGTGTTGGAGTGTTCGATACAAGGTTTGATATCGCTCATTAAAGGCAGAAATGTCATACAGAGCCTTTACGCGTTCCTTCCCCCAGGCACCCATTTCGGCCCTGAGAGCCGGATTACGGAGAAGGGACAGGCAAGAATCGGCCAGGGCTTTGGGCTCATCCGGAGGGACAAGAAAACCCGCTTGAACGCCCCCCAGAACTTCCGGCAAACCGTCTACCATTGTTGCGATCACCGGTTTGCCGCAAGCCATGGCCTCAACCGTAGTCAAACCGAATCCTTCAAAGCGCGATGGAACAACGAAAATATCCATGATGCTTAAGAATTGAATCGCCTTTTCCCAGTGTTGCTGCCCTGTCCAGACAACGGCTGCCGAAACGCCGAGACTTCTCGCCAGTTCATGGAGGAACTGGCGCTGTGATCCATCACCAACGACCAGCAGACGCGCCTCTGGAAAAGCCTCCTGAACCCTTGCAAAGGCTTTCAGTAGGACGTCCACACCCTTTTCGCGGCTTAACCTGGCCACAGTGCCAAGAACCGGATGCCCATTTAGCCCGAGCGATCTTCGAATCGATGATGCGTTTATCGCCGATATCGCTTGTGCTACGCAGTCCATTCGTACGGCGTTCGGGATGGTAAAATGCTTGGATCGAAGGCTTCTGGGCTGTTCTGGGTCGAGCAGACAGCTTGTCCCAAACCATGAGCGCTCAGCCGCCTCCGAAACGCAGATGAAATGCCGGCACAGTCTAGATGCAAACCGCAAGAGCACACGAGCCTTTAGCCCGTAAGGCGTTGCGGGATAGTGAACTGTGGCGAGCAGATTTCTTGCGCACGCCAATCGGGCCGCGATGACGGGAAAAAGGCCGGGCGCCATATATTGCACGTGCACCACTTCAGAACCAAAGGATCGAAAGGCCTTAGCAAGAACGAGGACCAAACGCAAGGATGAAATGCTTCTCGGAAGTCCAAGAATCTCAACCTCAGCACCCGCCGCTCGGCATTCACTTACAACAGAGGTGTCTGTCTCAAAATAGCAGCATACTGTCACCCGATAACCGACTGAAACGAGGGCGCGCACCTGCTGGAGAGTTTGCATCTCGGTGCCCCCGCGAAGCAAACAAGGAATGCCAACCACCACATGCATGAGATTACTTCCAATTGTTGCTGAAGTAATGAGCAAATTAATCGTCAGACGCTACAGTGGTAAACGCCATTTATCAGTATCGACACCAAACTCATCTTTCAATCTAATCAGATCAGTTCTCAGAAATTCTAATATTTCTTCTTTGTCGTGTTCTGATAATTGAAAAGACGAAACACGCTTATCAAGCAACTTTTTCTTGATAAATTTGGGTATAACTTTTCGGAATGAGTAGCGCAAAGGGATCTTATGTCGCAGATTAAACACCCATTCTTTGTATGTGATCTCCTTAGTAATGTTCTTTTCCTTGTGCAAGTTAATCTTAACTGGATCAAGTTTTAGAAAATTAAAAAGTTGTTCACAAGTCATTTGTGGTTCGACAATCAAATCTTCGAATAATATGATCTTAATATCCTCCTTGCGAAACCATTTATAATACTCTGAAATTTGACGCGCATATTGAGTGATATGCAAAGCATGTCGGCCTATCATCAAATTGTCTCCCAAAATTCCTTCCCTTCTCCTATAAACCTCCATATATTGGATATGAGACCGAATCCTTTCTAATGGATTTCTAACCACATAAATAAATTTGAAGGACGAATCAGGTATGCTAGCAATCCGTTCAGCGGCATTAGGGAACTCAGGAAGTTTAGTGTTGTTCACGGATCCGTCGATTGCATATCTATGTACTTTCGGGTCGAAATTAGGCCATAAACTTCTGTAATAATCAATGCCTTTATAGTATGTTTCATACCCAGGCGCATCAGCAAAAAAGCAAGGTTCTTTTTGCATACACGGCGCTATGTTATGATGTTGAACAAGTAAATCATACAAGTACGTTGTACCGGCCTTCATGGCTCCTATAGTCATTAAAAAGTTGTTTATTCTATTGAGCATTTATTGATAGCTGATATATTAATTTTGTTTATGGGAACCGGAGTTTATTTATGGCAGGATTCAGTTTATCCACCATCATGTTTCGAACTCTGGATAAAGCTTTTTTTCTACACAATGGGAACGACCACAACGGTTCTGCTTTATCCGTCCAGCCGGCCTTGTAGCTTTCTTCACCGCGTAGAAAATCAAATAAAACAAGTCTCCTGGCGATAGCATCTTCGATACATTTTCGTAGAAGTACCTTGCCAGGAGAAAAGATATCGAACCTTTCCGATTGTGCTGGGAAGTAATAATAAAAACGCCCTCCAAAACTAAACCCCAGTTGCCACGCGGCTGATTCTTTACCGATTTTTAGCACTGAAAAATGAAGTACGCCTCCCCTAATGGCGTGGGTAACGAGGTTCTGATGAAAATGGGGTGCTTTGTAGGCAAGCGGCCAACGACGTTGATGGCTCTTAAGAAGAGGAGCAAGCTCCTTCAATGCTTCATTTTCCATTTCTAAAGAAAATACCAGGTACTGCATTCCTCCATTTTCACAGATTCTTCTTTCCTGCCTGCGCAAATCCCCACGCAAGCTCTTTTTTAAAGAGGGCAGGAGATCCTCTGGATTTTTAAACCGATTCAGGTCAAGCAATGGGCAAGTTCCGTTAACTACCCAACCCGTTCCCTTCCCTGAAGTCGGTTGCCGAATTCCATCAATAATAAGACGGTCGTATTTTACTGGACTGGAATACCTCTGAATCATATTTAAGAAAACAGACCAAAAAGAATCCATTTCAATCGAGGAAGAAGAATTTGAGATTGCAATTATTGGATCATGGTAGTCATAATCCGGATAGCCTACTGGAAGCAGGAGTTTCTGAAAGGCATTTTGCCAATTGCGACGCCACCGGACCAGAGGGAAAAAAACCGTATTCTCGTGAAATTCGGCGATCAAGAAAAATGGTTTTATATCGCGTAGCGGCAAATACGTATCCACCCATGCCTTCACCAAAGCCGGATGGGAAAAAACATGCGCTGACGGGCTTTGATCTAGCCATTCCTGCCATTGAAGGACGAATTCCTCATTCCAAATCTCTTCCCATTTCGTAAGCCAGTGAAATTTCCATTCATCAGGCATCGAAGAAGACTTCATCTCGTTTCATTGCGCAGTTGATTAAGCTTTTAGGCAGCTTGCCGGCGTAAGGAAAACCAGAAATTGGTTCGACAGAATCAAGATAGCAGCCAATTGCGGCATACTTTGCGGTTAGTGATTTGGAGATGTCAAAGCGCCAAGCACGTTTCCAATCGAATTGCCCCATCCCCCAAGGAGCATTGTACCATCCCCAGACCAAATAATAGGTCACCTTGATCTGCTTGTCTGCTTGATCCAGCACGGCTGATACAATTTTTGACGCTGCTTCGTGATCTGGCAATGCATCGGCTGGGGAAGGCGCCAAAATTTCCTCAATTCCATATTTGGCCACTAGATGGGTTATTCTCGAAACAGTGATTTTAAAGTCAGGCTGATTCGGCCCTGGAATGGCGCCATCCTTCAAATCCAGCCAATGTAGGCCGCAATCACTGATTCCTAGATACCTGCATGCTTCACGCGTCTGGTCCCTACGCACCTGCGCCACCGATTCTGAATTCACACATGGATGCCCTTGATGCGCTCTTAGCGACCCTTCACCATTCGTCAAAAACACTACATGTATCTCGCTACCAAGGCGGCTCTTGATATGGATCATACCTCCGCAACCAAACGTTTCATCATCCGGATGAGGAGCTACAATGAGAGTAGTGGTAGTAGGGCGGGTCGTTGGTCGGAAGGGTAGGAGCATTCCAAACCAATGGCGCCGCAGATAGCAACGACACTCTTTGGCAAGAAGGCGCATAATCCGAGCGAAAGCAATAGCATTCATTTTTATGGCTGAAATAACGGTCTCGTGAGGAATTATTGGACAGCGCTCCTAATCTTATGTTCAGGCTTCGCGAACAGTCACCATTGAATTAAGATCAGCGAGAATAGCTTCGTAAAGATCTATAACCGTATCTGGGCTGAAACTGCGGGTCAACTCATCTGACACGATGCTTTCCAGCGACCCGTCAAGCCAAGCATCATATAGCTTGATCAGAGCCTTGTAGACTTCCTCTTCTGAAGTGCAATCCACCACATAACCACCGCCATGCTCCGATAGAAGATCCTGAATAGTGCCTATTCGAGGTGATACCGCCAAGATCGGGCGGCGAAGGGGGATATAATCTACCAGCTTACCAGGTAGAAAGACTCCTTCCTGGCAGGGCGCTTCCAAAATTACATTCACGTCACAAGAAGCCAATTCATTAAGTGTGTCGAGAAAGTCTTTGCCACCGGTGAATAAGACTGTATCCTGCAGTTGAAGTTCCTCTACTAATTTTCGCAAACCAACGTTTTCCACTCCAATCACCTCGAACTGCACCTGCCCTCTGGCGTTGCGGTTTAAGAGCAAACGCCGCAAAGCATGAAAAAAAATCTTAGGGTTGCGCTCAGCCGATAAATTACCTGCATGGCACAAGCGCATTGTTGGCCCACGGCAATAGGTGCTTGGTTCGAAATCGGCCAGGAACGTGTGTGGAATCACCTTAGCTCGACGTTTAGAGTCGGAGATACAAAGAAAATGTACCATTCGATCTCGTAGACGATCACAAGTAAATGTGTTGATGGTAGCTTTGGACGCTGCTTGTCTCAGGTAACGGGCCCTTATTAGTTTGTCGACCAAATTTCGTTCCTGTTTATAAGGCGGTGGCCAGCAGCCCAGAGCAGGATCATTCCAATTGGCCAACCAAGGAACGCCGGTGATCCGATTAAATTGCATTGCAGGGAGATGGGCATACTCAGGCAAATATCGCGAGAACACAAAATCAAAGGGCTGATCCCGATGCATTACTAGGCCGAGAGCTAGTGCCGCCGCCCCCCAGCGTACCCCGCCGATTGGATAGCCACCCATGCGTAAACTATTCCATGCCCGAGCGAAGGTACATTTGAGTGGATTGAGCTGGCTAGTTTTTAGCACATGTGTGTGGTCCCGCAAACTTAACCACGGATCGCGCCACGAAACTTCATAGGTAAAGCCTTCGTCCGGCTGCGAAATGACTTGTAAGTCCCAGCCCCGCTTCATCATAACCAAGGCAAGTTTGCTGTTATTTAGGTTTGCTGAAGCCATGTCCGGCGCGAAAGCCGGAGCGAACATTAAAATCCGATAGTTGATTTTCAGTGCTCCTGCAAATGTAGTTAGAAGGGATGCTGATCTTAAGGAAGTGACTAAAGTGGGGGCAAAAGTTAGCTCACGCAGCATGCCCAAATGTGCGGCCGTGTCTCGCAACCATGTTCGAGAAGTCTTTACGCACGGCAAATCCAAACCGATGGCTGACCTCGGCCTGCTTTGCGGCGATCTCGTCGGCGTCACGGCAAACGCGATCAAATATGGCGATCAGTCGGACAGCGTCAAGTTGCTCATCGGGGATGACATTGTAGTCCAAATCGTATTGTGTCATGAAGTCTCTTGTTTTGTTATGATAGGCTAGAGCTACCACTGGAGTACCGACTGTAAGCGCGAAGATCACAGAATGTGTTTTATGGCCGACGAAAACACGGCATTTCGCGACTTCTGCCATATGTGTGTAGGTGTCAAAATCCTCATTCATGACCTGACATTTAAAGCCATTTCGGGCGTTCGCGAGAATATCGTGAATCAATATCCGGTCGTCAGGACCGGTACCTTTTATTTCCATCGGGAAGAAACGAACCGCATACCCGGCCAGATAAGCATGATCGACTAAAGCGGCGAAGACTTCTACGTAGGATTTATGCTCCTCGGGGTTTCTGCGCTGTGCAGCATAGATCGATATGCCTACCGTCTGCTCACGTCGGGAAGGCGGCACGTGCGCGGTGACGGTGTCGTTCAGCCCAATGACGGACTCGTAGGTCTGCCGCATGTCGGTCTTTACTCCGAAGGCGCGCAGCTCCTCGACGGAGGTAGCGTCCCTAGAAAAGATTTCCGAACAAGCGCGAAGAATCTCGCCCATGAATGCACGGTTTTGTGCACACGAAAAAATAAAGGGTCCGAACGACTGGGACCACAACACCAATGGTTTACCTGCGATCAGAGTCATTGCCATGTCGTAAACACCCTCGGACACAGCGTCCGGGGCCAGTATCGTGGTCAAACGATGTCCCCCAGTGCTGACTACAAAGTCGGCGCTCCGCAGGGCTTCAGCGAACTCGCTGTTGCACAACCATCGCCACATTGGGAACTTTTTGCGAGTCAACAGGGCATTTCGCACAAAGGGGAAAAGTGCTTTCTTATATAGGCGCTGCCGTTCCCACCAGAGGCGAAGAGCAAAACGAGATGTTCCCTGGGGCATCTCGACATTCCAACCCCAAGGTACCAAATGTACATTGCTGCCCAAGAGCCGCCGCTCTGCTATCCACAAAGACCGGTCATGCACAGACGCTATGATTTTGGAGACACCAATGCGCTTTAGTTCCCGGATCACAAAATGCAAGACAGCTCTGTCGCCCTTGTTGCCAGCATAGTGATTGATAATCAGCACGTTCACTTTGAGCCTTCAATTCAGTTGACGGGAGTTTTGCGGATGATCAAAGTGTTATCTACGCTTTTCCGCCCTGGCACCTCGACGGATGTCGCGGGATAGCCCGCTACTGCGTTGAAAATGATGCGATAAAACGGGCTAATGCCCAATAATTGACGTAACCTCCTGTCGTCTTGTTTGTCACTCTGACACCAACTCAGTAGTGTTATACTCAGTCCAAGTGCGCTGGCCGCTAAACAGCAGTTTTGGGCGCCGAGGCTTACGTCGATCTGGGGAAGCCAGGCCTCTTGAGGCAGGATGTACGAGCGGAGGTCCGAGCAGAAAGAAAAAAAACTTGGTATGAAATCCGAGAAGCACGTCCCTCCTTTGCATGTGGCCAAGCACTGCCGGGCCAATTCTGGCGAATTGCTCGCGAAGACCTTGACAGTCTGTTTGTTGCAACTTGACGGACCCCATGGTGCCAATTCAACAATTTTGCGGATTGTTTCATCAGTGATGGTTTTATGCTGAAACGATCGAATGGAGCGCCGCGATCGAGCGAATGCTGCGAAATTTTCATAAGAGCATAGCGGGGAATTTAAGGGCGATACACCGTGGAATGCGGCAGCCTGCTTCTGAGCATTATCGTACTGCTCTATTTTTCCGGACGCCCACTGGACTGAAGGGTCGTTTCGAAAGGAATCGCTGCGAATATGGGCAAGCGCCTCAGCGGCAGCATTTCGATACAATTGGCCACGTCCCTGCTCGAATTCACACGCCAAAAGCCCCTTATCCATTATGTGAGCATACTTGCGTAGCAAGGCTGCCCAGTACTCGTCATCCTTCCATTCCGGCCTCTCGTCCAAATCAAGGATGACCTCAATGTCACCGGCGATAGCGAGATAGTAATCTGGGAGAAGCCTCGGTTGCCAAAGTGTCCGAATCCATCGCTTTGAAAGCACTTTTCGTGCGATTCTACCAGCAAGCATTCGCGCATATGCTATCACATCGTTCTCCCTTCAGTGGACAGGAGGTAGCGCATTCGAATTTGGACTGCCCACAGTATGCTAGCGCTTCTGTTGATCCAAAAATCGTAACCCAGCACAACGATATTGGTAAAAGCAGTAACCACTACGGAGAATGTCAAGAGCTCGACCCAATTAATTTCGTGAGGCCAGGCCTGTCGCATGGCGAACCCAGCAGCCATGCATGCAAAGCCCAGCAGGATCGGAACAAGCAGAACTCGTATAAGTTTTCCTGACTCAACTATTCCCAGCAAGCGCCGCCATGCAAATACTATTGCAACGAAGCCCCAGATAGTTGACAGACAATAACTATATCCAGCGCCCGCCAGGCCAAAATGAGGGATCAGAGAGATGTTCGCAATCAGGATCGTCCCCGAACTTAGCGCAGTCACGATCAAAATGTATTTCGGCTTTCCCATACCCCGGAACAAGGCCATGTAAGGCTGGAAACCACCACGAACGATAGATGAGGCCGCCACGAGTTGGCTAATATGAGCACTCATTTCGGCGAAATGAGGTGATATCCAAAGGCTAAGAAAGTCAGGCACTATAACGGCGAACGGAGCGAACATCACAATTGTCAGGCACAGCAGCGTTGATGTCGATCGTATGAACAACCTCCGCTTCTGGTCGATGTCACTCAGACTGCTAAAACGAGGCATCAAAACGTTCCCGGCCGCGCCGGACACCATTAAACCTTTCATGGCCAAGTCTTTAGGCACGGTTAGTGCCGTTACGGCTTGAGTTCCAACAAATATACCAATAATCATTTTGTCAGCGTGCTCCCAGATCATGCCAACGAGTTGGCTAAGAAAAGCGTATATCCCGTAGCCGAAAACCTCGCGAAGTGCCCCACGCGTTGGCAGAGCGAACGGCTGAAGATTCGGAATTAGCCGTTTGGCAATGCTGATATTAAGAGTAAGGCGAAACACGGTGGTAAGGATGCTCCATAACACGAGCCCCCGCACGCCGAAGCCAGATAGCACGACGACTACAGCCCCGCCTGCACGAAAGAGGCTCTCAGCTACCGTTGCTTTTGCGACCAAATCATAGCGTTGGAGTGCCTGTGAAACCGCCCCAAAGCATCCTGAGATTAGTTGAGTTGCAACCGCCAAGGCTAACCAACGTGAGAGGCCGACTGCCAAAACCTCATCAGATGGGGCCATTCTGAAAATTGGAACGATCCACGGAGACCCGGCCACCAGTGTCAACGCGCCTCCCATCCCGGTGATGGAATACACGAACAGGGTCGCCTGAAAAACAGAGTTTATACCCGTGAAGTCTTTTCGTGCGTGGTAATGAGCGACGAACCTCAGAGTAGCTTCGCCCAGCCCGAGGTTCATAACGCCCATTATGCCGCCTATGGATGAGAGAATTAGGTAGATGCCATAATGTGTCTCACCGAGATGATTTATCAAAAACGGGGTTAACAGGAATAGAATGCCGACAGACCACAGGATGGATAAAATGTTCCAAGATGCATTAGTGAAAAGCGACTTAGGCCGTGAGATGATTCCATAGACATCCAACTCTCCATGCTGCCCTGTTGGGCTGACGGAAGGCTTGAGGGCTGGAGCAACTCGGGGGAAGTTTTTCATCTGTTATTCTAAGTCTTAGAGAAAGCTTTTGGTAGAAGACCTCCCGCCATTATCCGGCAGGGAAAGAAGGTTAACTGAGCGGAATTTAAGTATTTGGGAATGGGGGCCTGTTATCCTATGAGGCTTTACATGGCAGGATCGCCATAATGGATAAACCGGGCATAAATGACGGCGAGTCCGCGGCGAACTCATTTCCGAATTATCGGGAGTTCTTGGAAGGAATGCAAAACCACTTAGTGGCCCGAGGAGGACGTAGTGACCATTGATTTCCGCCTCGTTGTAAAAATGAGGCATCGGAACCATGAGAATGGCCACCCCTCTCAAACCATCGAGTTCTGGAGCGTGACCATAAGCGGATCTAATCGTTTCTCCCTTGCCAGTTTCGATCACAGAATTCCCTTATACTGCGCCTTCAGGATAATAATTATTCCTGAGCGCCGTTCCCATTCCCATCTGGGTCGCGCTTGACCCATTTCTGTAAATCTTTCTTGCCAATAATCTACTCATTCTGGATGCCCGGTAACATTCATCATCCTAAAAGCATCCTAGATCTTTCCGCATTGATAATTTTGAGGAAAGCTCCCCTCCAGCGCCGAAGGCTTTTTTGAGATGTGGTGGAATTTTTCAAGTTGTTCTTGCCCCGATTATTCCGTATGGACTTTGTCGGAAACCAGCACAATGAATGCGTCCCTGAAGCAAAACACAGTTCCCGGTTCAATGCAGATAAATTCAAGCGGAAGGGGGGAACTGGGGACGACAGCATCAAAAAAGGTCCACGTTTCCCTGAGTGACTTAGTGGATTTTGCCTTGTAGGTGACAGAGGGAGAGTTCTTTTGACCGACCTTGACGCTGCCTGATTCCACGTGGATTGCATAACCGGTCCTATTGTATGCTGCTCCGGGAAGACCATGCACGGAGCCCGGCGCCTGCCAGACCATGTCTCCAGTTGTCCCTGAAACTTTCTGGCTGGGCTTCGTGGTGGTGGCGCCCGGCCGCTTGAACTTGCTGGTAGCTTCACTCACTGTGGGGGCCCCTGAAACCGACCAGTACTTGGCCAGTCCGTCGACAAACCCTTCGGTCATTCCCCCATTCTTGAGACCGGATCTCGCCACCATGACGCTTTCGTGGGTATCCAGCCATTGATTTCTCGGTTGTAGTCTGTACGTTACTGACGAGGTGATTGCAGGGATGAACTGTATGTTTTTTATTTTTGCCCGCCTGTTGGCAAAATGCTCCTCGGGATCGCGAGCCGGGCTGTTGAAAGTATCGATGTGCCAAACACCATCCACAACAAAACCGAATTGCGCTTGGGCAGCGCCGCGCGCGCCTGGGACATCCATGATGCAGACGACATCCGAATCCTTCGGGAAGGATGACAACGGCATCTCGAAATAACTGGAGATCGTATGGGAAGGATCCTTATGCCCGATGTATATTCCTTTTCTCGGTGAGTAATCGTGATGAATCTCGGAGGCGTCCTTTTTGACATATCTGAGAGCCCCATCGCCTACGAACGGGTGGACATTGAGCGGATCGCGAAATTGAAAGGTGCCCTTTTCGTCAGAAGGCAACGAGAGGAGCTCCTTATCCGACTGTGAGGGCCCTGCAGGATTGTCGCTTCCCTTGGCATAGGCATTATAGTTGTAGTTGCCCGATGTTGAAATGTCGAAGCAGGAACTGTCCCAGCGGTAGGAGGTACCGTGGGCCCACCAGAAGTAGTTGTTCTCAATGGCTATGTTCTTGCAGTTCTCGACCATGTCGATGCCGATCGGTCCGTAATTCATGAAGTAGTTACCGGAGATCTTGCCTGCTCTACAATTCTTGAGCCGGATCTTGGCCTCGCACCCGATTGTACCGGCCTTCGCATTGGCCTCCAGGTAGCTCCCGTTGATGGCAAACCCGGCGACGCTTTCCATGAAGATAGGGGACGTACATCAAAATATAAGTGAAATCGAGTGGGGCGCCCTAAGTAGCTGGAGGGACTGCTGGTCGGGAAGTAAGATCGAACTGTTCCTGACACGGATTCACGAGGATCAGAGAAATTCAGAAATTGAGAAGATCAAAAGTTCAGAAGTTGAGACAGTTTGTCGCGGGTTCAACACGCGATTACGCGTTCATGGTTTGGGACATCTCTCTGACATGGAGAATCTCTCTTCCATGTAAGGGCCGTACGTCATCTTCTTTCAATGTAAAAATGGCTACTGTGTTGCCTTCCGCTGTCACAAACTCACGTGTCTGACGATATCGCTTGAGATGGCCCGATAAGTAGACCCCGGACGTAGGTGATACGTTCTGTAGGCGGAAGTGAAGGAAAACCCTACCTTCAGGAGGCAAAAAAATATATGGCTCCGCCCCTTCGATTACAGGTGCAGTCGCGTTGGCGTTGTAGTCAACTTGATTCCGATATCGATTTTCGACATGAAAATGATCAGTAAAAAATGATTCATGAGATGAAATGCTCTTGCTAACACTAAGTAGCTGCACGTGATAGTACCCTTTAGGGTACCCTGTAGAAAAAATAGGGGACATCAGCTAGTGTCCGTCCATAAATGGGGAATTTTCATCCAGACCCGGATAAAAATGAATAGAATTCATGTTTTCAAATTACGA
>ENA-OSEO01000507-OSEO01000507.1-sediment-metagenome-genome-assembly--contig:-NODE-507-length-97414-cov-6.779416_pt1 | contig 97414 bp, 84 predicted proteins | sample MGYA00237883_ERZ534232 | MGnify/ENA metagenome assembly ERZ534232
CGCGACGAAAAAGTTTTCTGGTATGATCGAAAACCCTGCCCCCCTTGCGCCTTCACACTCATGCGTCAGCACTGGTCCGCACCTGAGGTGCAGGCTGCTTGACACCCGGAGTCCGGGGAGCCATACTGGCAGCCCGTTGCGCTTGAGGCGGGGAGATCCCTGTACCCGTGCGGGCACATTTCAGCATGGCTCATCCGTCGAAAAGGGAAAGGTTCTGTTTGTGAAGCTATTGCCCATCCTGCTGGGGTGTTTGGTGGTCGGTGGGTCGGCCATTGCCGGCGACCACGGGTCCCACGATCTTGTCGGCCAGGTTCGGGACCGAGTGCGAGCAAGGTTCATGCCTGCAGGTCGTACGCCTGGTGTTTCCATGGAAACGAGTGGGATCCGGATTTCGGCGGAACATGCCGCTTTCTATGGGAGGCGGGAGTACCGACCCGCGTGGAGTGACGGGAACGGTCCGCGACACGAGGTCGGGGCTCTCGTCCGCGCTCTGGGGCAGGCGAGGGGGCACGGCCTGCGCCCGGAGCACTATCACCTCACCGAGCTGGAGCAGACCCTGTCCGGGCTGCGGCAAGCGGTGGGGGCCGCGGAAGGATTCGATGCGGGAAACCTCACGGATTTCGATCTTCTCTGCACGGATGCCTTCCTCGTCTACGCTTCCCATCTGGTCTCCGGACGCATCCGTCCCCGCACCATCGACCCCCAATGGCATGCAGCGCGCAGCGGGAAAATGGATTTCGCGGCGATCCTCGAAAAAGCCCTTGCCTCGGGAGACATTGAAGGGACTCTGGAAGAGCTGGCCCCTGCCCATCCCTGTTACAGGCAGCTTCGCCGCGCGCTCGCGCAGGTTCGGGAAATGCAGGCTCATGAAGGATGGCCACAGATGCCGAGCCCGCAGGGAAGAAAGATGCAGAAAGGCGATCGGGGACCGGAGGTCGCCGCCCTGCGCCGGCGGCTTTTCGCCTCGGGAGATCTGGACCCTGGAACGTCTGAGAATGCCGAGGTCTTCGACGACAATCTGGACGCCGGGGTACGCAACTTCCAGTGGCGGCACGGGCTGGTGGTGGACGGCGTGGTGGGGCCGGCCACGCGCGAAGCCTTGGATGTTTCCGTTAAGGAACGGATACGCCAGATGGAGGTGAACCTGGAAAGATGGCGCTGGCTCCCCGAGGACCTGGGGCCGAGGCACATCCTGGTCAACATCGCGAATTACGAACTCCAGCTCGTGGAAAACGGGCATCCCGTGCTGACCATGCGGGCCGTGGTGGGAAAAACGTATCGTAAGACCCCGGTCTTCAGCGCGAAGATGACCTACCTGGTGATAAACCCACACTGGAACATCCCGACGAAAATCGCCGTGGAGGACAAATTGCCCCTCGTACAAAAGGACCCACAATACTTCACAAAGGAGCGCATCAGGGTCTTTCAGGCCACGGGCCCGCAGGCAAGGGAAATGGATCCCTGGCAGATTGACTGGCGCCGTGTGACCGCGAAAGGTTTTGCTTACAGGCTTCGCCAGGACCCCGGACCGTGGAACGCGTTGGGGCGCATCAAGTTCATGTTCCCCAACGACTTCGACGTGTACATCCACGACACACCGTCCCGGGAGCTTTTCGCCAAGACCGACAGGGGCTACAGCTCGGGATGCATCCGTATCGAAAGACCCATAGACTTGGCGGTTTACCTTCTAAGGGGAAATCCCCGATGGACCGCAAGAGAGATTTTTGCGGCCATTGAAGCAGGCACGGAGCGCACCGTCGTGCTGCCCGAACCGGTAACGGTCCATATCCTGTACTGCACGTCATGGGTGACCGACGACGGTAGCCTTCATTTCCGAAAGGACATTTACGGGCGGGACAGGCTCGTGGAGGAAGCGATGGGGACAGGCCGGTGAACGCGTTCTCGTGGCCCGAGGCCGGAAAGGGTGGGGCCCCCTCTCCGGCCTCGGGCCTTCTTTGGAGCCGGAGATGCGCCTTTCTCAACGGCACCGGGAAGACAAACTCTCGAAGAACAAGCGCCTCGACGCGTCAGGGCTTTTTCTTTTCCTCTTCGATGTACATCAGCTTGGGGTCGAGCCTGAAGGTCCAGGGCAATCTGGAATTCTTCCATCCCGCGTCCTTGGGGTTGTCTTCCGAAAAGCCGTCAACGATTTTGTGCACCTCCTTCGAAAGGGGTTCTTCCGATCCGGTCTCCTGGGACCACAATTGAAGTGAGCAAAGCATTGCCAGGACGAAGACAAAAACGGGAACGGTTTTGCACAACATGATGGTAACCTCCTCCTCCACAAGTGGTTGTTTCCACAGATTAGCAGTTCATATGCCGACTGTCCCCACTAGGCGCTTTTGACGCGGAGCTGTCAATCCGGACAGGCCATGGAAGAGGCGGCCGCGGTCATCCTTCCGGCCGATTATGCCATCTCACTTCAAGCGCGAGGAGAACGCCATGCCCTTACGGGCACACTACGATCCATAGCGTCCCTAAAGGCAGTTCGGGCCTAAACGCAATAGCCGTGAATGAATCCACTTCAGACTCCCAGGGACCCCTGGGCGCCTGCTTTTTTTAGAAACGAGAAAGACCCTCAGGTTATCGTGCAGCTCATTTCGACTCAATTGCCCCCTTGAGGGGGGCAAAGGGGGGAATCCGGGATGTCTCATGTATCCGCCGCCGAGCGATGGACAGGGACGAAGACCCTTGACGCGGGAGACCGATGCCGTGTACCTTTCACTCAAATGATACGTTCGATACCGAACCGGGCAGGGAGGCGACGCACCGTGGGCGCTGCCAACGGTGGGGCGGCCGAAACGATGGACAGGGGCGAAGACCCTTGACGCGGGAAACCGATGCCGTGTACCTTTCACTCAAATGATACGTTCTCCGTGCTGACCGAAAGAGAAAATGCTCGAAACTTTACGGCAACTGGATCACAGAATCATCGTTTTTTTTCGGAAATACGGGCATCTTTTTCACCGCCTCTCACTCGGGGTGCTTTTCATTTGGTTCGGCTTGTTGAAACCGTTGGGACACGACACGACAACCTCCATATTGGCCCACATCGTCTTTTGGGGTAAACCGCAAACCATGGTGCCCATTTTGGGGTTGTGGGAGGTGGCCATCGGCTTGTGCCTGACGTTCAGGCGGCTCGTGCGTGTGGCGATATTTCTCATAGTAATTCGCATTCCGGGCATTTTGTTGGCGTTTTGGTTCAAGCAGGACATTTGCTTTTACCGATTCCCTTTCGCCCCCACCCCGGAAGGTCAATACCTTATCAAGGACCTGGTCATATTCTTCGCGGCTCTTGCCATCGCGGGTGCTCTCCATGAGAGAAGCACTCCACAACAACGTCACTGAAGAGGCGTCCTTTGCACCGCCGATCATGGCAGGGTTCGGCGCCGGCAGGTGGAAACAGACCCCGGGGCGTCGGGGGCAAAAAGGGGCGAGGCTGTTGTTGTGACTGTCGGTGGTTCAAAGACGATTCGGCCCAAACAAGGCAACCCGGAAGCCATGAAAGAAGACGATCCAAAACCGGGCAAGGCATTCCACGGCCTCGTTCATTCCGTGCGCGGAAGCGTGATCGACGCCGCGTTTGCCGGGGAGCTGCCGCCGATCCATGCCCTGCTCCATGCAGGGGAAGATCGTCGCTTCATCATCGAGGTGATGGACCACCTGGAGGAGGGGCGGGTGCGGGGCATCGCTCTGACTTCCGCGGCGGGGCTGGGCAGGGGAGACCCTGTGCGCAGCGACGGGACGCCCTTGCAGGCACCTCTGGGTGAGGGCCTTCTGGGCCGCATATTCGATGTCTTCGGCAACGCGATCGATGGAAAGCCCCCGCCGGAAAACATGGAGTGGAGGTCGGTGCACCGCCTTCCCATCCCCCTGGCCGACCGGGTCACCAAGGACGAGATCTTCGTAACGGGCATCAAGGCCATCGATCTGATGGTCCCTCTGGAACGGGGCGGCAAAGCAGGGCTTTTCGGAGGGGCCGGGGTGGGAAAAACCGTGCTGATCACCGAACTGATCCACAACATGGTGGGCCGGCACAAAGGGATAAGCATATTCTGCGGGATCGGCGAACGCTGCCGTGAGGGAGAAGAGCTTTACCGGGAGATGGCCGACGCGGGTGTTCTGGAAAGCACCGCCATGGTCTTCGGGCAGATGAACGAGTCGCCCGGTGCCCGGTTCCGCGTGGGACACACGGCCCTGACCATGGCAGAATATTTCCGTGACGACGCGGGAAAGGACGTGCTGCTTCTCATCGATAACATTTTCCGGTTCATCCAGGCCGGCATGGAGCTTTCGGGCCTGATGGGGAGGCTTCCCTCGCGCCTGGGCTACCAGCCCACCATGGCAACGGAGCTGGCGGAACTGGAGGAACGCATCGCCAGTTCCAGGGGGGCTTCCATCACTTCCATCCAGGCCGTTTATGTGCCTGCGGACGATCTGACCGACCCCGCCGCTACCCATACCTTTTCCCATCTGTCCGCTTCCCTGGTACTTTCCAGAAAACGCGCCAGCGAGGGGTTCTATCCGGCCATCGACCCCTTGGAATCGCGGTCCACGATGCTCACCCCCAAGACGGTGGGAGAACGTCACTACAATGTGGCCCAAGAGGTCCGGAAAACCATCGCCACTTACGAAGAACTCAAGGACATCATCGCCATGCTCGGGATCGAGGAGCTTTCCCGGGGAGACCGTAAGACCGTTGAAAGAGCCAGGCGGCTGGAACGTTTTTTGACACAGCCTCTTTTCACCACGGAGCACTTCACCGGCATCGACGGACGCATGGTGGATGTTGAGCAAACGGTCACGGGGTGCGAGCGGATCCTCAACGACGAATTCGCCGAAGTCCCCGAGGCGAGTTTCTACATGATCGGCGCCGTCGAGGAAGCCAAGGCGTCGTGAACCTCAAGGTCATACTGCCTTCGACGGTGATGCTCGACGAACGAGTGGACAAGGTGGTGTGTGAAAGCCCGGCGGGAGGTTTTTGCCTCCTTGCGCACCACATCGATTTTGTCACGGCCCTGGTGCCGGGGATACTCTCATACCGGTCCGCAAGGGGCGAGGCGGCTTACATGGCGGTCAACAGCGGCGTTCTGGTCAAGCAGGGGGAACAGGTTCTTGTTTGCACACGCCATGCCGTTCGGGGACGACTCGGTGAGCTGCAAGAGGAGGTGGACAAGATGCTGTCACGGACCGACGAAAAAGAGAGGACCACGCGGGCCTCCATGACCAAGCTCGAGGCCGATTTCATCCGAAGGTTCCTGGGGTTCGGCAAAAGGGGATAGGGTGAGCGGGAATCCGGGAAAAATAGTGAACCGCGATTTCTCGGAGCAGGTTCGCATAAGCGAAAAACGCAAGCTGCGCGCCCAAAAGAAAGGGGCTCGAACCGTGTGGTTCGGCCTGGGCACCTTCGGCATTGTGGGCTGGTCCGTGGCCATACCCACGGTGGTGGGCATTTTCGTCGGTGTCTGGATCGATCTGACCTGGTCCAGCGGCTATTCCTGGACCCTGATGCTTCTGGTGATCGGCCTTATTGCGGGATGCGCCAACGCCTGGTTTTGGCTGCAGCGACAGCGCAAGACGATTTGTCGCGCAAGGGATAACAATGAGCCTTGAGTGGCCCTTCATGCTCCTGTCTTTCCTGTGGGGTCTGTTGCTGGGTCTTTTCTACTTCTGCGGGCTGTGGCTCACCGTGTGCCACATGATCCGCACCTCGTGGCCGAAAACCCTCTGGCTGACGAGTTTCGCGTTGCGGATGGTCCTGTCCCTGGCGGGGATGTGGTGGGTTCTCCAGGAAAGCCTGGCGGGTTTTTGCGTCGCCCTTGCAGCCTTTTTCACCGTGCGGTTCTTTCTGAGCCGACGCATCGGGGCGCCGCTCAGAAAATCCCGGCCGCCCAATGCACGACACGTCGGTAGCGATACCCATTGCCGTCCCGAATGAAGACAAGTAACGCAAAGCCATAGGGGTGGGGGACCCAACCATGCATCTCAGTGCAGACAGCATCGTATACTGGCAAACAGGATGCATCGTCCTGAACGGGACTATCGTGTTCACGTGGATCGTCATGCTCCTGCTGGTCCTTGTTTGCCGGCTGCTCACCAGAGGGTTGATCCCGGACATAAGGCTTTCCAGGGGACAGAACGTTTTGGAGAGCATCGTTCTGGGAATGGCCGGTCAGATACGCGATATCGTCAAGCGCGAACCCAACGGGCTTTTGCCCTTTCTGGGTACCCTGTTTCTGTTTGTTGCTTTTTCCAATGTCCTCTCCGTGGTTCCGGGATTCCAGCCACCCACAGGATCCCTGTCCACCACGACGGCTCTGGCACTGTGTGTGTTCATCGCCGTGCCTGTGTACGGGATCTCCCGTGTCGGCCTCAAAAACTATCTCAAGAACTACATGCAGCCCAGTGCCTTCATGCTCCCCTTCAATGTGGTAGGGGAACTGAGCCGGACCCTGGCCCTTGCCGTGCGCCTGTTCGGCAACATCATGAGCGGGAACATGATCGCCGCCATCTTGCTCACCATCGCTCCTCTGGTGGTGCCGGTGGTAATGCAGCTTTTCGGAATGCTCACCGGCCTTGTTCAGGCATATATCTTCGCCGTTCTGGCCGCTGTCTATATCGGTGCTGGTGCGCAAGTAAACGAGACAAGGCAACAACGTGAATAGAAAGGAGAAGCTTTCATGGACGGATTGACCCTCGTGGCCGTCGCTTCCATCGTCAGCGCGGGCGTTTGCATTGGGATAGGCGCCATTGGACCGGCCATAGGCGAGGGAAGAGCCCTTGCCCAGGCCCTTGCTTCCATCGCTCAGCAGCCTGACGAAACCAACACCATCACACGGACCCTGTTCGTGGGCATGGCCATGGTGGAGTCCACGGCCATATACTGTTTTGTGGTGACCATGATCCTGATTTTTGCCAACCCCTTCTGGCAGTATTTTCTCTCGAAAGCAGGGGGGTAAGCCGTGCTGATCGACTGGTTCACGATAATTGTCCAGGTGTTCAATTTTCTCTTGCTGGTTTTCCTTCTCAAGCGATTCCTGTACGGGCCCATTTTGCGGGTCGTGGAGGAAAGAGAAAAGAAGATCGCGTCCACGATGGAGGAGGCCGAGAAAGCCAAGGAAGAAGCCCTTGGGCGCGCCGAGGCCCTTCAAGCGGAGAAGGAGGCCGTCGGAAAGGCCAGGGAAGAGCTTTTCGCCCGCGCGCAGAAAGACGTGCAGCAGTGGCGTGAAACCACCCTGGAAAACGTCCGGAGGGAAATCGAGTCCTCCCGCAGCTCGTGGGTTGCGGCCCGGGAGGCGGAGCAGGCCAGATTCTACCAGCAGGTGGCGACCCGTGTGGCCGAGCAGGTGATCGCCATCTCGCGAAAAGTGCTGGCGGACCTGTCCAGCGGCGACCTGGAAGCGCAGCTCGTGGAAACGTTCCTCGGCAAAGTGCAAGAAGAGCGTGACGGGTGGAACTCGGTCGCCGTCGGGAGTGGGTCGGAGATTACGGCACGAACCGGCGTTGAGCTCTCGACGGATTTGAAAGGCAAGATCGAAGATGCTCTGGCTTCCGTTTTTACCGGTGCGAAGAATGTGCAATGGGAGCTCGATCAGGATATGGGGTTCGGCATTCAGTTGCTGGCCGGGGACTGGAAAGTGGAATGGAGCCTTGGATGGTACATGCGGGGTTTGGGAAAGGAGATATTGGACTCCCTTACGCCCGGAATGTGGAGGAACGCGTGAAAAGGCACTCCCTGGTTTCCACCGTGGATGAAGTCGCCTCCTTGGTAGGGCGGAAGGTGGAGGAATTTGCCCTGACGCCCGAGGCCGAGGAGGTGGGCCGAATTCGCTCCGTGGGCCATGGTATCGCCTGGGTCCAAGGCTTGGGAAGGGTCAAGTCGGAGGAAATGGTGCTGCTCGGGCGGGACGTTACCGGAATGGTGCTGGACCTTCTGCCGGATCGGACAGGCATTGTCCTTTTCGAGAAGGGAGACAGTCTCGGCGCCGGCCAGGAGGTTCACCGTACGGGAAGAATTCTGGACGTTCCGGTGGGCGAATCCTTCCTGGGAAGGGTGGTGGACCCTCTCGGCCGCCCCCTCGACAACCTGGGCCCGGTCGCTGAGGCGCAGCGCCGTCCGGTGCTGTCCGAAGCGCCTCCCATCATTCACCGGGCCCCTGTGGAAAAGCCGCTCCAGACAGGGCTGAAGGTCTTGGACGCCTTGATTCCCATCGGATGCGGCCAAAGGGAGCTGATCCTGGGCGACCGCCAGACCGGGAAGACAGCCATCGCCCTGGACACCATCGTGAACCAGAAGGACAAGGGCGTCCTTTGCATTTACTGCGCCATCGGCCAGCGGAGTTCCAGCACGGCCAAGTGCGTCCATGAACTCAGAGCACGAGGGGCATTGGACTACAGCTTTGCGGTCGTGGTGGGGGGAGACGACGCCCCAGGGCTCCAGTACATAGCGCCTTACGCGGCCACCTCCATGGGCGAGTACTTCATGGCCCAGGGCCGCGATGTGCTCATCGTGTACGATGACCTGACAAGACACGCCCAGACCTACCGGCAGATCTCCCTGCTGTTGCGACGCCCTCCCGGACGCGAAGCTTTTCCGGGAGACATCTTCTACGTGCACTCCAGGCTCCTCGAACGGGCCACCCACCTGCGCCCGGAATTCGGTGGCGGATCGCTTACGGCGCTTCCCATCATCGAAACGGAAGCCCAGAACATATCCGCCTATATCCCCACGAACCTCATCTCCATAACCGACGGACAGATTTACCTTGCACCGGACCTCTTTCAAAAAGGAATTCTACCGGCCGTGGACGTGGGCAAATCGGTTTCCCGTGTGGGGGGTAAGGCCCAGTTCCCCGCATACCGCAAGGTGGCTGGGGACCTGCGTCTTTCCTACTCCCAGTTCCAGGAACTGGAGGCATTCGCCCGTTTCGGAACACGACTGGACGAGCGCACCAGAAGGACCCTGGAACACGGACACCGTGTGCGGCAGGTTCTCAAACAGGGCAGTTTCTCAGCCCTGACGGCCGCCCGGCAGATAGCCGTTCTCCTGGCTGCATCCGCAGGGCTGCTGGATGCGGTGCCCCTTGAAAAGATGCCCGCTGCCGAAACTTCGATCGCCGAGTGGATGGGCCGGCAGTCCGACCTGGCCCGAAGGCTTCTGGAACCTGAACCCGAGGATGCCCTGTTCGAGAAGCTCCTCTCAGGGCTGAAAGAGTTGTTGGGGACCCCTGAGGCAGCGCAGCCGCCGGCGCCGGAGGAAACGGTGGACCCGGACGCATAGGACCGGGTTTTCGATGTTCGAATGAAACGGCACTGTTTAGCTGTAGCCTTTCAGATAGTGTTTTCGGCAAGGCTGGACGGAGGAAGGCGTATTGTATAATACGTCCACGACCGATAACGCAGCCAAAGACATTATTTGGAAGGCTATATTACGACAACGAACAGGGGGGCGATACCCATGCACACACTCGAAAGCCTGAAGAGAAAGATAAATACCGCAGCCGATCTTCTCTCGGTGGTCAAAACCATGAAGAGCCTTGCGGCGGTCAATATCAGGCAGTTCGAGGAAGCGGCCCTGTCCCTGGAAGAATACAACCATGTGGTGGACCTGGCCTGGGCAGCCCTAGTGGGATCGGGAGGAACAGTGGCTCCCTCCAACAAGAAAAGCCGGGTTGTCTTCCTTGTGCTGGGCTCGGACCAGGGCATGTGCGGTCAATTCAACGAACTCATGCTGGAAGCTGCCATGGAACACCATGGCAGGCAAAAGCAGCAGGGCGCGGGGACTCTATTCTGGACCGTGGGCGAACGGATGAGAGCGGGGCTGGAAGATATGGGCGAGAAGGTGGATGAGCACTTCTCGCTTCCCGGAAGCCTCTCCGGAGTGAACGAACGGGTGCAGATCCTTGTACAGACCTTCGAAACCCGGCGGCACCAAAACGGCATGGACGCGCTCCATGTTCTTTACCATCGGCTCGTGAAGGGAGGATTCTACGAACCTGTGGATCTTCGAGTGCTCCCCCTGGACCGGACGTGGCAGGAGAAGTACAAGGGGCGCAAATGGCCCTCCAGGTGCCTGCCCATGCTGGGACTGGGCTGGGACGACCTTTTCCGACATCTTTTCCGGCAGTACCTGTTCGTGTCCTTTTACCGGGCACTGGTGCAGTCTCTGGCGAGCGAAAACGCGGCCCGACTGCGATCCATGCAGGCGGCCGAAAAGAACATCCTCGAGATGGAGGAAGGCCTCCAGGCCCGGTTCCGGGAAACCCGGCAAAACGTCATCACGGCCGAACTGCTCGACATCATCTCGGGCTTTGAAGCCCTGAGCGACGAGGAATGTGAGCGCCACGAGGGTGCTTGAAAGCGTGCCTGGAAATTGCTCTCAGGCAGTGCGGCAATATCCTATGCAAACGGCCGGAAATCGGAGTCAAGAACCCGTAAAAACGAAAAGGGTCTCGATCTCAAAAGGGTTTAAGGGCAATACCCGTGAATGAATCTGCTTCCGGATAGAGGATGCTCACATCAGTCCTCGTTCGACGGTAGCGTCGACATTCCCCCCTTGAGGGGGGCGAAGGGGAGTGTGGAGGATTTTCGAAGCCGGGAAACACCCCCCTGACCCCCCTCAAGGGGGGAATCGAAGCAAGTCAGCCAGAGTCCCAAGAGGGATCCATTCACGGGTATTGGGTTTAAGGGGCCCGTAGGGTTTGGGAGGCCGGGGCGGCTGGGAGGCATCGGACCCCGAAAGAGATGAAAAAAACCATGGAAATGCAATGAGGAGGATCCACATGGGAAAACTCGTGCTTGTTCTTGCAGTGTGCGTATTGGCTTTTCCAACTTTGGGGGAAGCCGACCAGGGAAAAGCCCTGTTCGAGGCACAGAAATGCGGTATATGCCACAAACCGGACAGGGGGAAGGCGAACCCTTCGCTCCAGGAGATTGCACGCGCCTACCAGGGCAGGGAAGCGCTGCTCCTCACGTACTTGAAAGGAGAAGCGGAGCCGATCCTCGACCTCGGAAAGGCCGCAATGATGAAAAAGCCCCTTGAGAAGACCGCGGGGCTTTCGGACGAAGAGAGGCAAGCGATGGCGGACTTCATGCTGGGCCACCGCACGCCATGATGGCTCGCGTCCATTTCACCGCGATGCCGCCTTTCGACAACCGACACCAATGGAGGCTCGATCAACACGATCCTCTTTACAGCCATCTGGGCAAGGAGGTGCTGCCGAGCTGCGGCCTGAACCCGACCTGTGCGGATTTCAGGGTGATCTGCCTCAGCGCACGCCAGGCGGTCTACCTGTACCGGGAGGAAAAGACCTGCGCGATGTTGGTGTGCAAGTTTTTCGGAAATCGATCGGATCTTTCTGACCAAAACCGTCGTGAGCTGCTCAACCACGAATACCAAAGCCTCCACAGCGTCCGAGGGCTCGGTTTTTCCGCCCCGCCCCATCGCGTGGTTCGCCCCCTCAGCAAGCACGAGGGGATCAATTTCCTTCTCGTCGAGGAATTTGCCGAGGGCCGCGACCTGGACTACTATGTCGCCAAGGCCGCCCACCAAGGAGAGCATGGGCGTCTGAGCCGAAAGCTGGGCAAGCTCGCCCGGTTCCTTGCCGCCCTGCACAACGGGACGGCCGGCCCCGAACGAACGGATTTTCTTGCGACCATCTCTCGTTTCAAAGGCATCTTGGACTCCCTGATCCGAGACCGCTGCATGGACCAGCCCCTGGTCCTCAGATTCCATGAATTGTGCCGCCGGTGGGAGCAGGACCCGGCCATGTGGTCCGACGTGCTGGTGACCGTCCACGGAGATGCCACTCCCACCAACTTCATCTTCCATCCCCAGGAGGGGGTGACCGCCATCGATCTGGAGCGGATGCACCGTGCGGACCGAGCGTACGATCTGGGCATGCTCGCGGCCGAACTGAAGCACCACTTTGCATGGCGCATCCTGGACGCAAGGGGCGCCGAGCCGTTTATCGACCATCTCTTGCGCTCCTACTGCGAGCCTTTCCCGGACCCCGAATCGGCTTTCCGCGCGGTCACCCACAGGAACCGCTTTTACATGGCTTTGGGGGAGCTGCGCATCGCGCGCAATGCGTGGTTGAACCACAGCCACCGCAAATGGCTGATACACGAGGCCCTTCGATGCCTGTGCCCATGAAAGAGAGAAAAAAACCCATGACAGCTCTGCGCGCCGTCCTTTTCGACATGTACGGTACCCTTGTGGACATCCAGACAAACGAAAGCAGGGAGGACATCTTCGAGTCTTTGAGCCGCTTTCTCGAGTACCGCCGCGTACACATCCCCGGCAAAGAACTCAAGGAGCTCTATTTCAACGAAATCAACCTCCAGTTCGCCCGGAGCAGAGAGAAGCACCCCGAAATCGATGTAGCACGGGCCTTCGGCCGGGTCCTGAAGGAACGCGGTCAGACCGCGGACCGGTATCTGACCATGATCACCACCCAGCTTTACCGGTCGCTGACCCGGGAGCGGCTGCGGCTCTTCGAGGACACGTTCTGGACGGTCAACGAATTCCGGAAGCGCTACCAGCGACTGGGCATCGTCACCGACGCCCAGCGACTGTTCTGCAACCCGGAGCTGCGTTCCCTGCGACTGGAGGATTTCTTCGACGCCGTGGTCATCTCCTCGGACTACGGTTTCAGGAAGCCCGACCCCCGCATGTTCCACATAGCCTTGGCACGACTCGATGTTTCCCCTTCCGAAGCGGCCTACATCGGAAACCGTTACGACACCGATGTGGTGGGCGCCAGGGCGGCCGGGTTGGCTCTGGCCTGCCTGGTGCGTGACCCGGACGCAGCCAAAAGGCAGTACGCAGAAGGGTCGGCACCGGACATCGTCACCGATGACCTGCGCGGCGCTTTCGTGCAGATAGACAAAATCAGGGGCGTTTGACCTTCGGAAAGGGAGCATATGGGACTTGCCGGCCCCATGATCAAGGCCCTACTCTTCCGGATTGACCTTGAAAACACGCCACGCGTGCGGTATCCATCTCGTGTTGGACGCAAAGAAGCCATACCCGTCGGGGCCTTGATCATCACCCCGGCCGGGCTGGCATCATCGTCCGTCCCTGGCCGACAGGCAAGAGGACACCCAAGGTTGTGTTGTCTCTTCCGGGAGCGCGGGCATCTTTGCCAACCCAGGGTACAAGGGGGGGCGAGACACCCGCGCCTCCAGGGCGAAAAAACGGAGCCGGCCCGCAACGATGATCACGGCCCGAATCGGTGAACCGATGCTTCAAAAACAGGAGGGGGGCAATATGCCAACGAAGAAGGCGTTTTCAAAGGTCGGCAGGAGAAGAGTGATCTTTTCCTACCATGCACCAGAAGCCGCGGAGGTGATCGTGGCCGGGGACTTCAACGGCTGGGATACCGGTGTCCACGCCATGAAGAGGGAACTGGACGGAACGTGGAAGAAGATATTGATGCTTTTTCCGGGTCGCTATGAGTACAAGTTTCTGGTCGACGGGCGGTGGTGCACGGATCCCCTGACCGGCACCGCCTGCGCCAATGTCTACGGCACTTACAACAACGTGCTGGAAGTGGCCGCCAAGTGACCGAGGGTGCCGTGTTCCCTCGTGTTGATGGATCGGGAGGTATTGAAGACACCCGGTCCGACCCCAAGCGGTTTCACCCTGCCCCTGCCGATGGAACGGCCGGCAAGGCATTGATCTTGCTTGCGGCCGGTTCCGTATGCTTTCTCCCCCGCCGCGGGGGAGGGCCGGGGTGAGTCGGTTGCACTCCTTTTCTTGTGCTCGCCCCATGCGTAAAGGCCGGTGGGGCTTTTCTCGCCGCCGTTGTCCGAGAAGGCGAACCGGGCCGACGGAGAGGAACATCCGCATGCCGATTGTGTGCGGCTGTCTTTGGGTGGAAGGAAGACGCCCATGCTTTTGACGAAAGTGTCCAAGAAGGTCGGCCTTTCTCCGGGATCACTGGTGTTCGTTGGTGAGAAGAGGACAGAGGAAGTTGCCATCACCCTGTTGGACTACGACGCTTTTCACGCGGAAGAAAGACAGGTCAAGAGAGTCGAAGACTGCGTGCCCTACATGAACAGGCAGACGGTGACCTGGATCGACATAGTGGGCCTGCACGATGCGCAGATCATCGAAGAACTGGGAAGACAATTCGATCTGCATCCCCTCCTGCTCGAAGACATCATGCACACCGGGCAGCGCCCCAAAATGGAGGATTTCGAGGACCATCTTTTTGTCGTGCTCAAGATGCTCTCCTTGAAGGAGGGGCAGAGCGCCGTGGAGGAAGAGCAGATCAGTCTCATCACGGCACCCGGTTTGGTGATCAGCCTTCAGGAAAGGCAAGGAGACATCTTTGACCCGGTACGGGAGAGAATCCGGAAGGGAAAGGGGCGCATGCGCAGCAAGGGAGCGGACTACCTCGCCTACGCTCTCATGGACACCGTCGTGGACAACTACTTCCACATCCTCGAAAGGATCGGTGAGGACATCGAGGTGCTCCACGAACAGGTGGTTACCCAGCCAACGATCGAGACACTGCAAGGGATTCAGAATCTCAAGCGGCAGGTGCTCTATCTGCGTAAGTCGGTGTGGCCCCTGCGGGAAGTGGTCAGCGGCCTGGCGCGAGGAGAATCGCCGCTTATCTCCCAGGACGTCTCGATTTTCCTCAGAGACGTTCATGACCACACCATCCAGGTGATAGACGGCATAGAGACCTTCAGGGAAATGCTCTCCGGCCTGCTCGATCTCTATCTTTCCGGTGTGAGCAACAAGATGAACGAGGCGATGAAGGTGCTGACGGTCATTGCCACCCTCTTCATCCCCATGACGTTCCTGGCCGGTATTTACGGGATGAACTTCAAGAACATGCCCGAACTGGAGTGGCCCTGGGCATACCCGGCATTGTGGGGTGTGCTGCTCGTCACAGGGGCCGGGATGGTCTTCTGGTTCAGGCGGAAGAAGTGGCTTTGAAGGGTTAAGGAAGGAAGAATGGCCCATGGGTGTCTGGAAGTCATCCCTGCACCACTTCGGTGCCTTGTTCGGCCACACGCTCGCCCAGAACGAGGTGTGGCGCTTGCTGGCCGTCGCGGCACTTCTCGTGTTCGGTTTCGCCCTGCTGGAGATGCTTTGGCGAGCCGCCAACAGGCGTGTCCATGCCTCCCTGGAAAAGCGGGGGTTCGCTCCCGATATCTGGAAGCTCAAGGACATGCTGCCACCTTTGCGCCTGGCGGGTGCCTCCCTGCTTCTGCGCATGGGGGAAGCGATGCTCTTGCTTCCCGACGAGCTGCGGCGCCTGGTCCACGGTGTGGAAGCACTCGTGCTGGCCCTGGCGGTCATCGGGCTGATGTTCTATCTGGTGGATTTTCTGGACCGGCTGCACCTCGCCCTGCCCTCACGCGTGCGCGAGGAGATATCCGGTTCCACGCTTGCCGCACTCAAGAGCCTGCTGCGCATCGCCGTGCTTGTAGGGGTGATGGGGGTCTTCGTACAAACCCAGAAGAGCCTCCTTCCCCCATGGCTGCTGCAGCACTCCTTTTGGCGATTCGCTCTGCTTGCGGTTATGACCGTCGCCATATTTCTGGGGGCGCGCCTCATTGATCGGTTTCTTCTCGCAACGGTGGGCGCCTTGCGCCAGGAGGCCGGAAAGACGCGCCTGCTCCTGGTCCTCAATGCAGCGGTCTGGCCGGTTCGGCTTCTTTTCGCCGGCATGATCCTTTACGCGGCCGGAAACCTGCTCCCCCTTCCCCCGGCAGGAGAAAAACTGGCCGCCACCCTCCTTGGGCTGGTCACCACCCTTGCCGTCGTGGTCTTTCTATACCGGCTCCTGGACGTGCTGGTGCACGAGTTGTCGAAAATAGCGCAGAGAGAAGAAAACCTCCTCGACGAGGCCGTGGTGCACCTGGTGCGGATAGTGGCTCGCGTGGTCGTGATCGTGGTGGGAGGGATCTACCTGGTTCAGGCCCTCTCTGGAAAGCCAATGAGCACCCTTCTTGCCGGGCTCGGCATCGGAGGGCTCGCAGTGGCCCTTGCGGCCCAGGACACGCTGAAGAACTTTTTCGGGAGCTTGATGATCATGCTCGACAAGCCGTTCAGTGTGGGCAACCGGGTCATGGTGGCCGGCTACGACGGAGTGGTGGAGGAAATCGGGCTCCGTTCAACACGGGTCCGGACCCTTACCGGTCACCTGGTGACCATTCCCAACGAGAAGATGGCCTCCTCCGGTGTGGAGAACGTGGGGCGAAGACCGCACATCCGTCGCATGACCAACCTGGCCCTAACCTACGACACGCCTCCCGAGAAGGTGGAAAGGGCGGTGGCGATCATAAAGCAGATCCTCGACAACCACGAGGGGATGCACCCGGATTTCCCACCCCGGGTGTACTTCACCGAATTCAACGAGGCATCCTTGAACATCGTTGTGTTTTACTGGTACCACCCGGCCGTATACTGGGACTTTGCCGCGTTCAGCGAGAAAGTGAATCTGCGGATCATGCGGGCTTTCCAGCAGGAAGGCATCGAGTTCGCCTTCCCCACCACCACCACGTACCTGGCCCACGATGATCGCAGGCCCCTGCGAATCGGTGTGAGGGACCTCGCCGACCCCCCGGTCCGGTAGCAAAGCGGCCGACCGGGGGCGAGCCGCAAGAAGGCTCGCCCCCCCCGCATGCTTTTCCGTCCGCAAGGGCTACAAGCTCTGGGTTTGAGAGGAGCGGTGCGCACGGCCAACTATTTGACCTTGATCTGTATTTCCTGCTTCTTGGCTTCCTCCGTCTTGGGAACCGTCAGTTTGAGCACGCCCTTTTCAAAGACAGCGTCTATTTTTTCCGGTTTCACGTTGGCCGGAAGCCGGAAGGAACGTTGGAAGGAGCCGTAATACCTCTCCACGTAATGGTGGTGTTCGTCCTTTTCCTCCGCTTCCTTTCTTTTTTCGCCCTTTATGGTCAAGATGTCTCCCGAGACGCTCACATCCACGTCCTTGGCCTCCAAACCCGGTAACTCGGCCTTGACCATGTAGGCATCCCCGGTTTCCGACACGTCCACCGAGGGAGACCACTCCTCCGCCTCCCGCCTGCCGAACGGCGACTCCTTGAAAAACCTGTTCCAGAGTTTGTCCATTTCCTTGCGAAAAGACCCGATATCTCCGAACGGTTTCCACGGTACCATTTCCATGGTCCCTACCTCCTTTTCCCGGGTATTTTACCCCGGCATCCGTGCATGCCGCACGGTCCTCCCATGAGAAAAAGCCGCCGGAAGCCCACCTTTTTCCGGGTGCGCCTGGGTAATGCAAGCGGCCCCACCCTGCCCTTTCGCCACCGTTGGTCCAAAACCATGGACTTCAACAACCGAATTTCTAGTTTGCAAAAGACGTTCCAGGAAATTTTTCTCCCTGGGCTCCCCGTGTCCCAAACCTGCCTTCCTCCCGTTCCCGCGCCCATCATCCCGGCGTGATACGATCAGGAAGACACTTTGGCCCAATACCCCTGAATGAATGCATTTTGGGATTTCGGGACACTCTTGTCAATTCCCGCCCCCCGGTTCCGAAAATCCTCCACACCCACCTGGAAAAGTCAGAATCCAAAATGTTCCGTTCCCCTCAGTAGCTCTACACCGGTGTCCCCCCGAGGGTGCTTCGAGGGTGGGCACCCGAGTACTTACACAGGCCGATCTTCTCCTGGGCGCGGGACCCACCCCTTACGAAGGTATATGAACCAGTACACGAGCCCCACCATCACCGAACCGCCGATCATGTTTCCCACCGTCACGGGGATGAGGTTACGCACGAGGCCGTTGGTCCAGGTGAGGTCGACAAAGGCCGCCGGGCTCCTGCCCACCGCCTGCCAGAAGGCGCCGGAGGCGCCTGCCTTCACGAAAAGCCCCATGGGGAGGAGGAACATGTTGGCCACACAGTGTTCAAACCCTGCCGCCACGAAAGCGGAAATGGGAAAGATTATGGAGACCACCTTGTCCGTGGTGGTCCGGGCACTGTAGCAGAGCCACACGGCCAGGCAAACCAGCGCATTACAGGCCATCCCGAGGGCCAGGGCCTGGACAGGACCCAATCGGCACTTGGCCGCGGCGGTGTCGAGGAGGCTCAGCCCCACGGCCCCGGCCCCGAAAGTGTGGTGCTGGGCGGCGAACATCAGCACCGCAGTCCCCAGGGCGCCTGCCAGGTTTCCCGCATACACGAGAGACCAGTTCCGAAGAAGCTGGCGCGACGTGACGCGCCCATTTGCCCAAGCCATGACAATGAGGTTGTTGCCCGTGAAGAGCTCGGCGCCGGCCACCACCACCAGGATGAGCCCCAGGCAAAAGGCCGTGCCTCCCGCCAACCTTGTCAGACCGAACGGCAGGTGCCCGGCAGCCCCGGCCATGACCGTGTTGGAAAACACCGCCCCCAGGGCAATGAACGACCCGGCAAGGAAACCGAGGGCAAGTGTGTTGCGCCACCCCAGAAGCGCCTTCTTCACACCCACCTCCTCGGCCCGGGCGGCCATCTCGGGGGGAAGGAACGCATCGAGGCCCGCAGGCGGAGCAAAAGCTTTGGCCACTTCCATGGTTCACCTCCGGCTGTTACGGATCGACCTTGAGGCTGAGTGACCCGGTGAATCGCGGGGCGACACCCACTCGACGGGCGTCGAGCAGCACAATGAGGCCCGGACGTCCGAAAAGGCTGATCCTTCTTCCATGCATCGGGTCCCCTTTCTTCCCCCCCTAATCCATCTTCTTGAGAATCGTGATCCCGTTCCAGAACGTAGGGTGGTGCTGCGTTCGGGTTTCACCGCTCAAAATCATCTGATACCTGTGACAACTGGACGAAATGAACTCATCGACTACACGCTTGACATCCGGGGAATTCGCATCGTCGATAAGAACGATGCAGTTCCTGGCAAGAAAAGGCTCTGCCAGTTTCAAACCCCTTATCTGCTCCGAACGTTCATGGTTCGCATCATAGATATAAAACCCTATTTTTCCGCTGTGAACATTTCTCAAGTAGTACTCAAAATCCATCTCATAGAACCGATGAAGTCCGCTGTTGAACTTCTTGAACCTGTGTATGAATTCCGCCTTGGGTCCTCCGAATTGCGAGAAATTGTCGACCCCAATACATCTGTTCGTCTTATTGCCTATCATTCCAGAAAGTAGAGTGAATCCGTGCCACACCCCCACGTTGAGGAAGACATCTTCGTCGGGCATTTGCGCCACAGCCTCATGTATAATGGCCCCGATGGCGAATGTGGACATTCTGGGGATCCCCGACAGCCTGTAAATGTCCGCTTTCACGTTGCGCTCCCCACGGGGAAGGGTCGTGTTGAAGGACTCGATGAGTGTGCCGAACCTCACGAGAGGTGTGAGATTCAAAAGACCGGTGGGCACACAGGCAGTCTGAGGCTTGATGAAGCGAAACTCAATCTTAGCGACGTAATCCGGGAAGTTCATAGGAGAAACCCGTACCAAGAAAACGGCATGTACCACATCACGCGCCTGACCCTATCCTCCGCCAAAGGCCTGGTCTGACATGGTGGAAAGCGCCACCGCTCAATCTTTTCAGTGAGCTCCCCCCCCCCCGCTCTTGTTGGGCCGCAACTCCGAGTTCCCGACTTCTGGATGGGGCCCGAAGCAATCCAACCCTCCGAGTCCTTGGCAGAGCGCAGCCACACATTCAATCCGAAATACTTCATAATTAATAGTCACCGCTTCGGCGGACCCATAACGGAAGGAGCCTCGTACCAAGTCCTCACGACCTCCGGAGGCCTATTGGCTTCCTCCCAGGCCTGGTCCATGTTTGGCCGACCGGTCCCCACCTTGCAGGAGGACAACCCGGAACCTGCCCCGCCGGCAGCGGCTCAAGGGTCCGGGTGTCATCGGACGCATTCCGCGGCCCTGTTATCCCAGGCGCAACATGACCGTCACGTCATGGCAGAAGTGCGAACCACGCCCGGAACCACCCACCCACCGGAACGCCTCCAGGGGTTCACGTAGGCGATGGATTTGAAAAGCAACGCCCTTTCCGGTAGGATGTCCTTGTCCTCAGGCGCGGCATCGTGGGTGGCTGCCTTCGTCCCCCTGCGCTTTGCCAGGACCTGGAAAGAGAATACGGCCAATAATACGGCCAATCCGGTAGGACGGGAAGATACATGAATGACTTGGCTTTTTCAAGGGTACGCAGGGGCATGGGAGCGGCGGCCATGGCCCTTTTCTTGTGGCATGGGGCCTTATGTCTGGCCGGCGGACTCGAAGCGGTCCTGGTGGCGCCGGCCACGGCCCCCCGGCCCGGCCAGCGTGCGGTGTTTGCCGTTTACTGGCACAATTGGGAGGAAGAGGCGATCCGGGTGGACCCTCCGCGAACCATGGCCTGTCGTCTCCGGTGCGCCGGTCAAACCGTAGAAACGACTGCAGATGGCGCCGGGCCCGGGGCTACGGGGCCGGTGGAAGTCCCTCCAAAAAGCTTCGTAAGACGGGACTACGTCCTGGCTGTCCCCGAATTCTTCAAGAACGCGGTCCAGTTGGAGGTCCCCGATCTCGATGGCTCCCGCCTCATGTTCGCCCTGGCCGAGGACGGAGCGTCCACACCGGAGCCGTCCCCAGGGGACAAAAGGGAAAAGGAAGAGTACGCAACCCTGGATTCCCTTTTTGCCCTCTACCAACCGTACCTGGGGAACATAGGGGCGTATCGGCCCATGTACTTCCTCGTGGGTGCCGACCCCAAGGACAGCAAATTCCAGGTCAGTTTGAAGTACCGGTTCCTGAACCCCGATACGGAGCTTGCCCGCCGGCATCCCTGGTTGCGAGGGTTTCATTTTGCCTACACCCAGACGTCGTTCTGGGACCTTGCGTCGGCCTCCATGCCTTTTCAGGACACCAGTTACAAGCCGGAGATCTTCTTTCTGTCTTCCAACATCGACACGGGAGGATTCAGGATCACAAGGTGCTTCGTGCAAGGGGGGTTTCAGCACGAATCCAACGGTCGCGACGAACCGGAGTCCCGAAGCACCAACTTCGCCTACCTGAATCCCATGCTTTTCTTTTACGATGAAGAAAGCCGCCTGGGTTTGCAGGTCTCCCCGAAGGTTTGGGCGTACGTGATGAACGACGAAAAGACCAACCCGGACCTCGAGGACTACAGAGGGTATTTCGATCTGGGCCTGAAGGTGGGCAAGGCCGACAGCTTCGTGCTGGGCTCCCATTTCCGCTGGGCCAGGGAAGGGGGTTCCATGCAGGTCGATCTGACCTACCCCCTCAACCGCTATGTGTTCAAGGACTTCGACGTCTACCTTCAGGCCGAGTACGTGAACACCCTGGCAGAGAGCCTCCTCAACTACACGAGGCGCACGGAGTCCTTTCGCATCGGCTGCGCCATCGTCAGGTAGACGCGGGAGGGTGACGGTGTCACCTCCCCTTATCAAAGGTGGCCCCAACGATGATCGAGGCCCGTACACCCTGAACAAGAGAATAGCGGCGACGGTGGCGTCCGCTTTCAAATTCGCACCGCGACCTCGCACTGAACCCCTGTGTGGCGATTTCGATCGGCCCCACTCTCTCACCCCCTGCAAGAAGGAATTTCCGGTCTTGATCATCGTTTCGGCCACATCCGACCAAATGCGCAATACGGCCTTTTTGGTGGGCAGTGCCCACCCTATCGAAAACCTCAATGCCGCCGCGGAGCCAGGCATGTGGGAACGGCGTCTGCCAAGGTTGATGCCGGCAGAAAACGAGACCCGCCTGGCCGGAACTCGGCAAGCTCTCTGCCAAAGGTAACATCGGGATTTCCCATTGACATGCGAACCCTCATTTGCCATATGTTTCTTACTTTCGCTCACGGAAAGCAACCTTTGCCCCCTATATTCGCCACTTGGACCCCCGCTGTTTGGGTGCGCCGCGTTGGCCATTTAACCACAGCCTTCACTGTGTTGGGCTTCGCACGGTCGTGAATTACCCCCTTGGTACAGGTATGTTCCGTAAAATCACAAGCTGCGAGAAGGAGAAGTAAAATGAAGACGAGATCTGCATGGACGGCGCTCGGATGTCTCATGGTGTTATCCCTGGTAACGGCTCCCTGGGCTCCTTCGGCACTGGGCGAGCAGAAACAGGCGACGCCGGCAAAGGCAAAGTCGGCATCCCCAACGGGACCAAACGAGACAGTCACCTTCAACCTGAAAAAGATAGACGGAACCCTGGTGGAGAAAAAAATAGAAAAGCCAAGATATGGTGGAACGTTTGTCGAAGCCTGGCCTGTTCAGCCGGTTTGCTTTGACGAAATCTTCTGTAACCCATTCACTGCCACCACTACCAAACTCACGAATGAGCCTTTATTGGAAGGAGACTGGACAAGAGGACCGGCTGGCACCGGCGAAAACAGTTATCTATATGTCATGTATCCGTCTCTCGAAACACTGGGGGGTTGCTTGGCAGAAGGCTGGGAGATCCGTGATGGGAACACGGTGGTCGTAAAGATACGTCGAGGCGTTCACTGGCACGACAAGCCCCCGATGAACGGCAGGGAATTGACCGCTAATGACGTGGCATTTTCTCTCACCCGTGCCTGGAAGACTCCTAACTGTTATAACGCCGGCGTTTTTCCTTGGGACACCCATATAGAATCCATAGAGGCAACCGACCAATGGACGCTTGTTCTGAAATGCCATCCAGGAAAGACCGGGACAATATTTCAGTTTGCCACTCAGGTTTCAACGATATCCTCTCCACCAGAGGTGATAGAACAGTATGGAGACATGAAGGATTGGAAGGTCTCCTGTGGCACAGGACCATTTATGCTAAAGGACAATGTCGAAGGCAGCAGCTTGACTCTTGAAAGAAATCCTAACTACTGGGGTCACGATCCTTTTTGTTCGGAGAACAAGCTTCCCTATCTTCAAGCTGTCAAGTACCTGATCATACCCGATCCCTCCACCCGCATGGCCGCGCTCAGAACCGGAAAGATCGATTGGGTTGGAGGTTACGGGGCAGCCGTTAATTGGGAAGATGCGGAACAATTGATCAAATCCAATCCTGAGTTAAAATATAACAAATACCTCTCTAGCAGCGTTCCTTCTTTACATTATAGAGTTGATAAGCCGGAGCTCCCTTGGCATAATCTTCAGGTGAGACAAGCACTACATATGGCCATTGATAACCGGACAATAGCCAGTTCTTATTATGGTGGTCAAGCCGAACTTTTGACATTCCAGATCCCTAATATCGCGGAATTTCGTGATATGCATACACCTCTTGACCAGCTTGCCGATTCGACAAGGGAGCTGTTTCAATACCATCCGAATAAAGCGAAGCAGCTTTTAGCCGATGCGGGTTATCCGAACGGTTTCAGTGCCGAAGTGATTTGCACCCCATCTCAGGTAGATCTGGCATCTATAGTAAAGAATTACTGGGCGAAGATTGGCGTTGATCTTAAGATCGAGGTTAAGGAGAATGTAGTACACGCTGGGATGTTGTATGAGAAAACTTTTAAAGAAATGGCTATGAGTGGTGTGAATATTGGTGCACCTTTTAGAATGTCTTACGTTGTAGTAGATAATAGTAACAATTGGAGTATGATCAACGATCCTAAACTCAATGAGGCTTATCGTGCGATTCAAGCATCTTTTTTCGATGAGCCCAAGCAGCGACAAATCTGCAGGGAGATGAACGACTATTTTCTCAGCCAAGCTTATATAATGGTATTTCCAGGACCTTATGTGTACAACTTCTGGCAACCGTGGGTCAAGGGATATCACGGTGAGACCGAGGTCGGCTATGTGGGGGGGCGTGTCGATTTCCCCAGATGGATTTGGTATGATGAACACCTTAAAGGCGAACTGGCTCGTAAGCGTTAGGTCTCTGCTGGCGCGTCCAAATCGGGCCTCAACCGTTGACCGGTTTTTGGACCTTCGAATCTTTGCCCTTCTGGCCGCTATACCACGGCTCGTAAGGACTTCTTCGAGGTCCGAAAACCGGGAAACAAATCTCGACGATTTTGGCCCATTGTAGACACCCCAGGAAGCGGGTCCCTGGAGCCCGGGGGCAATTTGCTCTGCGATCGGCGTGAACTCATAGTCCACAGCCTGTACGGACCAACAGGGTTTCGGATTCAAACGGGTGTCAGTTGCCAGAGGGGGTTTGGCAGCCCTGTCGCTGCCTGTAGTTTGCGTTCGTCCAAAAGGGGTTTAGCGTCCTCAGACAGCGTCCCGATTGTAGAGAAAACCGCCGCCCTGCCTCGTGCGGTGAAAACGTACGGAATTCTTGGACACACTCTTAGGGCCAATACCCGTGAATGAATCCGCTTCCGGATAGAGGATGCTCACATCAGTCCTCGTTCGACGGTAGCGTCGAGATTCCCCCCTTTGAAGGGGGCGAAGGAGGGTGTGGAGGATTTTCGGAGCCGGGAAACACCCCCCCCTGACCCCCCTCAAGGGGGGAATTGATGGGAGTCAGCCAAAGTCCCAAAAGGGATTCATTCACGGGTATTGCTCTTAGGGCCGAATACAAAGTCACCGAAGACATGGGTGCTTGAGAGGGGCGGCAGGGCTTTTTTTGTTCGTATTGCCGAGAAAAGAGCACCTGGTGAAATAGTCCCTGGCCGCTGCCTTGCATTCAACGTGGAGTGCGGAGTTCTATTAGTGCGGGACCTGTCTTCCACGCTAAGTGCAAACTGCTGGGGAGCCGGTTTGTGGTACCCTGCAGATCACTTGTCAGCAACGATTGCCAGAATCCAGAGTATGTGTGAGTGACCCAAGCATTCCCAAGCGACATGCCGAGAGATCATAATGGAGAAACAAAACATGCAATCCCTGCTCAATGGCTACCGGGCTCTGGATCTTACCGACGAAAAAGGCTTTCTCTGTGGCCAGATTCTTGGCGGATTGGGGGCGGACATCCTCAAGATAGAGAAGCCAGGCGGAGACGACGCCCGAAATACCGGCCCGTTTTATAAGGACACCCCCCACCCGGAGAAAAGTCTCTACTGGATGTTCTGCAATCTGAACAAGAGAGGGATCACCTTGAACATCGAGAGTGCCGACGGACAAGAGATTTTCAGAAAACTCGTCAAGAGCGCCGATTTTGTGTTCGAGTCATTCGACCCGGGTTACCTGGACCGCAAGGGTCTCGGGTACCGAGCCCTTCATGACATAAACCCCCACGTTATCCTCACATCCATCACCCCTTTCGGACAAACGGGACCTTACAGCCATTTCCAATACGCCGACCTTCCTGTTTGGGCCATGGGCAGTGTCATGACCGAATGCGGGGACACTGACCGGGCGCCGGTTCAGATCCCCTTCCAGACAGGTTTTTACGGGGGGCTTCACGGAGCCATGGGTTCCATGGTTGCCCACTACCATAGAGGGCTTACCGGGCAGGGGCAGCATGTGGATGTTTCCATCCAACAGGCGGGCATCTTGACACTGATGAACCGTGTGGAAGTATGGGATCTGTACCGGGTCCACACGCCACCGTCAGGGCAACATATCAACAACCCGAGAAAGTGCGGTTTCCTGCGACAGCGTGTCATTTACCCTTGCAAGGACGGTTGGGTTCATATCCAATTCTCCGGGGGCCCAGAGGGGATTGTGAGGTCCAGTAACGAACTGATGAGGATGACTGCTGAAGCCGGATTGGCAGGCGATTATGCGGAGTACGACTTTCACAACTGCGACGGCCAAACGATTTCCCAGCAGGAACGCACGGCCCTGGAGGACACCCTTATCAGGTTCCTCATGACCAAGACAAAGAAAGAACTCATGGCGCTGGCATTAGAAAGAGAGCTCATCCTTGGCCCCCTATTGAACATCGGGGACATCTGGGACAGCCCTCACTTTAGGGCGAGGGGTTATTGGGAGGAGATGGAGCATCCGGAATTGCGCGACGCGATCACCTATCCGGGTGCTCCGGTGAGGATTCCCGAAGCCCCGTGGCGTCATCATCGACCTGCCCCTCTCATCGGGCAACACAACCGGGAGATTTACGAAGGGGAACTGGGGATCTCCACGGAGCAGCTCGCGGCTTTAAAGGGCTGTGGAGTCATTTGAATATTCGTAGGAGGTGGGAATGAAGAAGCAACAGGTTTTTGAGGGAATCAAAGTCGCCGATTTTGCCTGGGTCGGGGTCGGCCCACAGGTTTCGAGGGAATTGGCGGAGCATGGCGCCCTCGTGGTGCGAGTCGAATCCCACACCTCACCCGACACGCTACGATTCGCGGCGCCTTTCAAGGACGGGATCCCTGGCATCGATCGAAGCGCGTTCGCGACGGCATACAACACCAACAAGTGCGGAATGAGCCTCAACCTCAATAAGCCGAAGGGACAGGAGGTGGCCCGCAGGCTGGTGCAGTGGGCGGATATCGTGACCGAGTCGATGACGGTGGGAAAGATGGCCAAGTGGGGACTCGATTACGAGGGATGCAAAAGAATTAAACCGGATATTCTCTATTACTCTACAAATCAAGCCGGGCAGCAAGGCCCCTGGTCCCGCTTCGGAGGCTATGGTCAGCAGGGGGCGGCTCTGTGCGGTTTCTACGATCTCATCGGGTATCCCGACCGGCCTCCGACGCCTCCTGTAACGGCCATAACCGATTTCATCGCGCCGTGGTACCTAGTCGTGGCCCTTGTGGCCGCACTGGACTATCGACGGCGAACAGGCAAGGGGATGTATCTGGAACAAAGCCAGTGGGAATCGGGTCTGCAATTCCTCGGACCATGGCTTGTGGATTACAGCGTAAACGGGAGAATCCTTAAAAGGATGGGCAACCGGAACCCCTACGCGGCACCCCATGGCGCTTACCGATGTCTCGGTGAGAATCGATGGGTGGCCATCGCCGTGACCACCGACAAGCAGTGGGGGGATTTTTGCCGTGTCATGGGAGAGCCCGATTGGTGTAAAGATTTGAGATTTTCCACGCTGCTGGCAAGAAAGGGCAATGAAGATGAACTCGACGAACGAGTGGAAGCATGGACCGTGAATTACACCGCTGAGGAAATCATGTGGATCATGCAAGATGCCGAAATACCTGCGGGGGTGGTCGGAGGCGGGGGTGCAGGCGACATGTTTGAAGATCCACAACTCAAGCACAGAGAGCATTTTCGGTTCCTGAACCATGAGGTAATCGGTCGCCACGCCTACAATGCACCATCCTATCGGCTCTCCGAAACACCGAATCACATTTGGAAGTCCGGCCCCTGCTTGGGCCAGGACAACGAGTACATCTACAAGGAAATACTCGGGTATACGGATGAGGAGATTGCGGATTTTCTCGTGGAAGGGGTGATCACCACAGAAGCGGACGTTCCGGGGGTATCCTCGGTTTAGGGCTCGCGTGAGAATAAATTTCCGTTTTCAGGCGTCGAGGCGCGCGCATGGCAAGGCGAGAGCAGGGCGAATGGCGGGCCATTTAACCGACGAGCAACGCTGCCATGCGTGATGGATCGGCGCATCAAAATGGCAAGTTATTCTTGAGCGAGCCCTTCGTGGGCATCTCCCGCAACAGGACTTTCACCTCTTCGATCGCGCCCGGTCGCAGGCGCATGACGCGCGGGCATCCTGCCCGCACCGAGGACGCAAAAACACAGTCGGCGGGCCGGAACCATGATCGAGGCCGAAAGATCGAAGAAACTTGCAGGAGGTGATTCGTGACACAGGATCGGGTGTACACTTGAACGACCTTCCTTTCAGCACTTGGCGGAAAATCTCGCGCAACAGGTAAGAGCTCAACGGCTAGAGCTCGCGGGCGGACCCGGTGGACCGTCTTTTTATGAGGGAGACCTTTTCAGGAAAAACCAGGATAGACACGTTTCGGCCTTCTTCATAGATTTGTCCTTCATGGGAAAAAACAGCCACCTTCCAGATAATCTCTTCTTTTCCGTGCAAACGGCACCGATACTGATAAGTATCCCCCAAGTAAACTGCACCAAGTATTGTGGCATCAAGAACGGTCACCGATGCACAAGGCCTCCCCTGCTCACAAGGTATCAGTCGTAACTGCTCGGGCCGAACGCAGCAGGTTATGCCGTCCCCTGCTTTCATATCCTTACTTGCGGCTGCTCGAAGAACACCCGAAGGGGTTTCAATTCCTAGAAATGATCCCGCTTCAATCACGTGCCCGTCGATAAAATTGGCATCACCCAAAAAATCCGCCACAAACCGGGTTTCCGGCCGACCGTAGATATGCTGGGGGGTGCCCACCTGAACAATGCGTCCGCTATCCATAACGGCCAGACGATCCGCCATGGACAATGCCTCTTTCTGATCGTGGGTCACATACACCGCCGTCATACCTGATGTTTTCACGATTTCCCGAAGTTCTTCCCGCATGTGGAGCCTCAACCGGGCATCCAGATTGCTCAAAGGCTCATCCAACAGAAGGCAATCGGATTGCGCCGCTAAAGCACGCGCCAAAGCCACACGCTGCTGCTGGCCGCCGGAAAGCTGACTGGGTTTCCGGCGGGACATGGCCGTCATTTCGACTCGTTTCAACTGATCATGGGCCGTCCGGATGCGGCTTTTTTTTGCCATGCGCTTCATCCTCGGGCCAAATTCCACATTTTCCAAAACCGTCATGTGGGGCCATAACGCATATCCCTGGAACACCATGGCGGTGTTTCTCTTCTCCACAGGCAGATTTGTCACATCGTGGCCATCAAATAAGATCTTACCCCTGGAAGGATTGACCAGCCCGGCGATCATCCGCAGCAGGGTGGTTTTGCCGCATCCGCTGGGCCCCAAAAGAAAGAAGAATTCCCCGGAGGCGATATTCAGAAAAATATCGGAAACTGCAGGGGTATTGCCGCCGCTTCCCACGTAGGTTTTTGAAATGCTCTCCAATGTAATTTCCATAGGTTATTGTTCCGGATCTCTCTGATGGTGCGCGCGTCCCCAAACTGCGCTCATTATACCCTCACCCCGACCCTCCCCGGAGGGCGAGGGGGATGCAGGAAATCGCAATTCATGACCGTTCTCGGCCTTGATCGTCGTTCCGGCCGGGCGGGTCTAGTTTTCTGCCGGCCTCACGTTGGGAGACGCCGTTCCCACATGCTTGGCTCCGGGCCGGAATTGGGGTTTCCATAGGGTGGCCACTGTCCGCCAAAAAAGACGCTTCCGACTTGGTCGGTTGTGGCCGGAACGATGATCAAGGCCCCACGCACAGCATAACTGTGCTGCCTTCTTTAGGCTCTGAATATCATCCCCAGCCGCTTTCCCAGCAATAAACCGGCAACGCCCATGGTGGTCGCCAAGAGCCCCATACCGTAAATGCCCATGGCAGCGGCCTGGTTCATTGCGTCCGGCGACCCTGTAGACATGGCCAGCCGATAGATCTGCTTGGTGATGGGGTAATATTGCGCCGTCTGGGCCAGAATCAGAGAATCGCTGACTTCCAGCATGGCAAAAGAAAAGGTCAGCACCCCTGAGGCAATGATATTTGCCGTAATCAACGGCAGGGTGATGCGCAAATTCGCCGTTAGGGGCGATGCCCCTAAGTTCCGTGCCGCTTCTTCCATGGACAGGGGCACCTGCTGCAACCCCGCCGAAACGCCGCGAACCACAAAAGGCAGGCGTCTCACAGAATAGGCGACAACCAAAATGATAAACGGATTTCTCGTGGGGCCCAGGTACTCAAACCATGTTCCCGGAGCTGTCATGGCCACATATCCTGCGGCCAGGATCATGCCGGGAACAGCCAGCGGCAGCATGCAAAAACCGTCAATCAGGGCTTTGCCGTAAACTCTGGTTCGAACAATGAGCCATGCCGCCATACCACCGATTAGAACATCCAGCAGCGTGGACACCCCGGCGTATTTCAAGCTGTTTAGAATACTGGCCATGGTCTGTGGATTGGTCATGACAAATCTGAGGTGCATCAGGGTATATCTTTCCGGAAGAATGGAGTTGACCCATTGATCGGAAAGCCCCAGGAAGACAACCCCCAAATGGGGAAGTACGGCAAGAAATATCACCACGCCGAACAGCACCCAAACCCAGAGGGCTGCAAAAAATCCCAGGGCACGGGCCTCATCGGCAATGGTGGCTTTGGTGGAGTCTCCGACGAAGTGCCGACCGAAAACGAATTTGCCCACGACATACAATACGACCGAGCTGGTGAGCATGATGAACACCAGGCTGTAGGTTCGCGGATTGATTTCCGCGTTGGCCAATTCCTGAAAGATGGTCACCGGCGTCAGATGATCGTACCCGATGATGGCCGGCGTGCCGATATCGGTAAACGCCCAGATGAAGACAATAGTGCCCCCGGCAAAAAGCCCGGGCCGAATCAACGGGAGGGTCACTCGAAAAAAGGTGGTCAAGGCGGATGCTCCCAGATTCCTGGCGGCCTGGTGATAGGCGGGGTCCACATTGGAAAGGGCCGCAGACGCGTTCAGATAAAGGATTGGGAAAAGATGGAGGCTTTGAAGGATAACAACCCCCCAGAAACCGCTTCCCAGCCAGTCCGTGGGCAGAACCTGGGAGATATCCACCACGCCCATCTTCTCCAAAATAAGGTTCAATACGCCGAACTGTCCCAGAAGCCTCTTCATGGAAATGGCCCCCACAAAGGGCGGCAATGTCAGGGGAATGAGAACCAGGATGCTTAAAACACCCATGCCGGGGAAGGTATATCTGGATCGGCAAATGGCCAAAGGGACCGCCAGACAAAGGGACACAAAGGTTGTGGTACAAGCAAGCAGCAGCCCATTTCCCAATTCGTTCATCAAAATGGGGTTCGTGATCACCCGCATAAACCAGTAACCACTGAGTTTGCCTTGGCTGACAAACCCGCTGCTTATGCTGTTCAATACCGGAACAATCAATGTGGCCGTTATTAAAGCCATCAGCAACACAGCAAGTAACGTAGGGATTCTTTCTTTCACTTGCGCACCGGAATCTTTGACAACTTGGATTTCTGCTATTGCGCCACCTGTGCGTATTTATCCCTGAAATGGGCAATCCAGTCGGTAACGATAATGTCTTGCTGTCTCTTGTCCCTAAACAACAGATCCGTTTCCTTGAGTTTGTCCAATGTGGAGACATTGTCCGGCAGCCGGTTGAATTCCACCATGCGCCATTTCTCATGGCCGGTTTGGATGAGTTTTTTCCGGGCGGATTTTATGGAATCAAGGTTCTTTACTGCCGCGGCATAAACAAGGTGCCGCAGCAAACCGAAACTCGCGTCCCACAGCTCCTTATCCAGGGTCATGGTCTGCTCGGCGGCATAAGGATTAACGATCATCGGGGAAAACTGATCGGCGTAAAGATCATACACATCTTTTCGAATGGGTTGCCGGCCCAAAGAAAACCGCTCAGGCCCATCCGGGTGGCCTGCCGGCAAGGCCCATAATGCCTGCCCTTTCTGTGAGAGCACGAAATCCACCATACGCTGTGCCACCACGGGATTGGGCGGGTTCTTCAGAATCGCAATGGGGTCCGGATTGAAAGATGTCTGACCTTTGGGGCTCACATATACCAGGGTGTCCTTATACTTGGCCACACGGTTGAGGCCGTAGAAGTCAATGCAGGTGGCAACGGCTACTTCACCGGATGGAATCGCTTCCGCGGCATCCCCCGCCCCGGCATAGAATTTTTTTGCGTTGCCCAGAATGCTCAAGAGCTTGGCCCATCCGGTGGGCCAGTCTCGACCGGATTGAACGATCATCGCATAACTTGCCGCAGCAGAACCGGACTGGGTGGGATCAGCCAGACCCACCAGATCCAGAAAATCCGATGCGCCCAGATCCTCCCATTTCCCGGGCTGTCTGAGTTTCATACGATCCAGCAGCGACTTGTTGAAGAGAAATCCAAACCCGCTCACGGCCGAACCGCACCAGAATCTATCCTGGTTCACCATTTCAATGCCCCCCAACTGGGCGGGGATATTTTCAAGGACATCATCGGCCAGGTGCATCTTCTGAAGAATGCCCTCCCTGGCCATAATCTGGAAATTGTATTCGCCTCCGCCCCAGACAATATCCATGCCCGATGAACGGCTGATTGCGTACACGTTTTTCAGATAGTGAAGTATGGAAGACGACCCTCCTCCCACATCCCGCCATTCGATGTCTACCTTTTCCCCGTAATTCATCGCATGATACAATGAAAAGGCGGATGTGTATTCTTTTTCAATGTCCAAGTTGTGGGGACTGATGATCACCAGCTTTTGAACCGGCAGTTCATCGAGGGATTTTCCGTATTTTTGCAGCACTTTCTTGTTTGCTTCCGCCTGCCGGGGGTCACGGGAAAGATTTCCGGCGTTATCACCACAACCGGAAATCACGGTCGCCATGGGCAGCCATATCAAGAAAAAAAGAACTCTTACATTCATGTCGATTCCCCTGGGTGAGTTGGTTGGTTGCGTTGACAAGAAGTCTCCTTTCGGAACCGCGATCATTCTTTTCTTGGGTTGCTTCGGGGGGTACCGGTTCTGCAGGCAGGTCGGGCAAGTCCTTTGGGATACGAACCTTTGCGCTTTCCAGTGGGGGCCTGTCACTCAAGTGACATGCCTCTCGAATCGCAAATGTCGACCCCGGCCACCTCCCGTGCCGGTCTGGAGTCAGATGGTTCCGACGACTTCCTGGTCGCTGACACGGCTTCCGATTCCACCTTTTGCCCCGCTCCTTCTCCTTGTTTTCACCCTCGGTAGTCCCTTCTCCCATCCGCCCCTGCTTTGAGGAGGGCCTGTTCGCCTTCTTATTGACAGCCTTGATTGTCTCCTTGTCAAGCTGTTTTCTTAAGGCGGGCACTGTCCTTCTTCAACTGTTTGACCCTGCCCTCCAAGCTCATATAAACTTGCCGCGGGTATTCCCGGGCCCTGACAATTGGCCCCTTTCGCCCCCGGGAAAACGCCCCGTGGCTTGTGACCAAGTATGTTCTCAACGCCGGAAACGAAGTAGAAACCCCCACCCATGCCCACTGCCAAGGGGCCAAGGTGGCGCCAAGCGTGTGGGTGATCGGTGCGGGTTCCCGCAGTATCGACCACCCGGGGAAACGCGCCCCATCGTCGAAGCCACCGAACAAGGGGCAAGGACCGCACCGGGAGCCTAAGGGCTCGTGCAAAAATAACTTCCCATTTTGATGCGCCGATCCATCACGCCTGGCGGCGTTGCTCGTCAGTTAAATGGCCAGCCATTCGCCCTCCTCGCGCCTTGCCATGCGCGCGCCTCGACACCTGAAAAGGGGAACTTATTTTTGCACAAGCCCTAAGCCGTCTCCTTGCCTTCCAGAAAGGTCTCGGCAATCGTCCGTGCGATGAGGGGCGCATTGCCCCCTGACCGGTTGTTGACCACGATGTCGGCGTGCACGCCCGAGTCCACCGCGGCGTGCATCAAGCGCACGGCATCGCGCACCATCGAAGGCTGGAGCATGCCCTCCACCAGGGCATTGAACGGAAAGGCCTTGGCGTAAGCGTCTTCATAGCGCATGCCCCGGGGGGTCATGAGCCTGATGAGGCACCGCCCCCCGCGGTTGGAGAATTTCTTTGCGCTCATGGCAAACTGCTTCCACAGGGGGGGGAGCCAGGTCCAGTGGGAAAGCACCTGCCCCACCCCGTGTCGGTCCAGCAGCTCGAAATACTCTGGGGTGAGCAGGGGCGGGGTGCGCACCTCGCAGTGGTAACGGGCATCGGGGGGGATGCGGGCAAAGAAGGCGTCCAGGGAAGCGGCGTGCGCATCGGGTGTGACGTTGTCTTTCTTGGTCTGGTACTCTTGTTCGAAAACAAAGCCCCCGATGGACTCCCCCAAAACGGCCAGTGCGGGCTCGTAAAAGAGGCGTGTGAAGGTCTCCGGGTTGAGAGGGTCCGGGTTTTGCACGAAGGCGCCCCCCCTTCGCAACTTGCGGGCGAAGACGACCTGGGGTACCTTGAGAAGGAGCCGGTCCGCCTCGGTCAGGTGCTTGCGGTAGGTCTCCAGGACCCGGTAGTTGGGCGTGGGCTTGCCGTCCGGATCGAGCAGAAGCCTGTAAAAGGTGAAATCCAGTTCCAGCACCGGGAAGTGACGGAAGTACTCCCCCACGCTTTCCACGGGAAGGACCTGCTCGTTATACGTGTTCTTGCCCACGGTCTTGGCCCGGCCGGTGATGCGGTCCCGGTAGTGCTCGGCGCTGTATATCTGCCCGATCCACCCCGCGTACCGGTCGCTGGCGGTACCCATGTGCACCAGGGGATGGAGGTTTCGGAAATGAAAGGTTTCCAGGCTGGTCCTGGGGGGGGCGTTGTCCATGGTGGTTTCTCCCGGAGTGTAGCGAGGCTTGCAGTGAGACGATGAACATCCACAAATTCGTGAAGACCCTTACGGAACAGTACAAGACATGGAAGCCCCCCATCGTCACCTTCGTGGCCAACAGGGGGGCCACGCCTTTTCAGATACTGGTTTCAACCCTGCTCTCCCTCAGGACCAAGGATGAGGTGACGGCGGCTGCGGCGTCCAGGCTCTTCCAGGTGGCCACAACACCGGAGCAGATCCTGTCCCTTTCCGAGGCCCGGTTGCGGGACCTGATTTATCCCGTGGGTTTTTATCCCACCAAGGCAAAGCGCCTGCACGACATAAGCAGGGTGATCCTGGAAGAATGCGGCGGAGAAGTTCCCGACACCATGGAAGGGCTTCTCAGACTTGCCGGTGTGGGGAGAAAGACGGCGAACCTGGTGCTTGTGGAGGCCCACAAGAAGGAGGGCTTGTGCGTGGACACCCATGTCCATCGCATCAGCAATCGCATCGGTTACGTGGCCACCAAGACCCCCCACCAGACCGAGTTCGCCCTCAGGGACAGGCTGCCCAAAAAGTACTGGCGGAGGTACAACGAGCTGTTGGTGGCCTTCGGGCAGGTCGTCTGCAAGCCGATCTCCCCCTTGTGCAGCTCCTGTCCCGTCCGTGACATGTGCCCGCGCATCGGCGTGGGAAGGTCCCGATAGCACGCCGTCTCAACAGTCCTGCCCCTGATACCGGCAATTCGGACATGACCACAAGTTCGTCCACGGAGTTGGTCCCATCTTCGACCAGCCGGTTGGGACCACTTCACTCCCCTGAAAACCTTACGGCTGCGGGGTGGCCGAACACACGATCACGTCCGGGAGATGGGCTTGATCACAACATGGGCCACCGAGTTGGTCCCGTCTTCGGCAAACAGGTCAATCCATCGCCCGCACCTGACCACCCCACAGATGGAAATACCGTCATTCCGATCTTGATCCGGAATCCAGTTTCCCCGGGGTTCCACCCAGCCCCCTTGCGCCCATGGGTTGTGGCCGAATATGTGATCAAGCCCGAAGCCGTCTTGTTTCGCCGAATTCTGAATAACCATTTCCGGGTACAGGACTTCTGAGACGCGATACTAAGGCCCCTCATCCTCCAAGGCAACCTGCTCGAGCGCTTCGGCCGGGAACCCCGTGGATCGGATCTCTTCGAGAATGCCCGCCACCTCCTTGCAGAGGTGCTCGGGAGCCAACACCACCCCCCAGCCCTTCTGGGCCTGGAACAGCCCGTCATAGGCCGTGTCGTGGTAGGAACGGATCCGGTGGGCAATGTCCCTTTCCAGCAGGATGGAGGCAAGGAGGTGGGCCTCGATCTCGCTTTCCAGGATGCCTGCGTTCACGAAAGTCGTGTCGTCCATGCCTTTGGTCCTGTGAGCGGGCACTGCCACGCCATTGCTTCCCTACCGATGCTCTTGCGTCTCGCACACGGTGAAAACTCTACCGACTTGCGTGCCCGGTGTCAACAAGGGCCGCGACCCGGTGCTTGACCGGTTGGTCCGTTGGATGTATCGTCCCGCGATCCGGTGGTTGCTTTTGAAAGGTGTGTGCACATGCTCATCACGGAGATACTGGCACGAAATTCCCGCATGTACGGCAACGAGACGGCCCTTGTGGAAAGGGAGCCCGAGAGAAGGAGGCGGGTCCAGATCACCTGGAGGCAGTTCGATGAGCTTGCAAACAGGATGGGCAACGCCCTTGCGGCGAGGGGGGTTCGCAAAGGGGACAAGGTGATACAGCTCATGACCAACTGTCTGGAGTGGCTTCCCGTATATTTCGGTATCCTGCGCACGGGCGCCTGGGCGGTCCCCCTGAATTTTCGCTTCCAGTCGCAAGAAATACGCCTCTGTTCACAGATAGCCGAGGCGAAGGCGCTCGTGTTCGCAGAGGAGTTCGTCGAGAGGATCGAGGCCATCAAGGACGAGCTCGACAAGACCGTTTCCCATTATATTTTCGTCGGTCCCGAGGACAGAAGGCCCGCCTTTGCAGAGCCGTACAGCAGGGTCATGGACGAAAGCCCTGCACACGACCTGGGGGTGGGCCTCGACATCACGGACTGCGCGGCCCTGTATTTCACCTCCGGTACCACCGGCACCCCCAAGCCGACCCTTCTCACCCACCGGAACCTGGAGTTCGCGTGTTACGTGGAAAACAGACACCACGCCATCGGGCACACGGACAGCTTCCTGTGCATTCCCCCCCTTTACCACACCGGCGCCAAGATGCACTGGTTCGGCAATTTTCTGGTGGGCGCTCCGGCCGTGATCCTCAAAGGGGTCACTCCCGAATATATTCTCGAGGCGGTCTCGGAAGAAAAGGTCACCATCGTGTGGCTCTTGGTCCCCTGGGCACTGGATATTCTTTTCGCCGTAGAAAGCGGCGAGGTGAAGCTCCATAATTACCGACTCGATCAATGGCGTCTCATGCACATCGGTGCCCAGCCCGTGCCTCCCAGCCTCATCCGCGAGTGGAAGAGTGTTTTCCCCAACCACGACTACGACACGAACTACGGCCTGACCGAGACCACGGGACCCGGCTGCGTCCATCTGGGGATGGGAAACCTGCACAAGGTGGGTGCCATAGGTGTTCCAGGGTTCGACTGGGAATGCCGCATCGTGGACGCCCACCACGACCCCGTGGCGCCGGGAACCCCTGGAGAGCTCATGGTCAAGGGACCCGGCGTGATGCGCGAGTATTACAAGAACCCAGAGGCCACGGCCGTCACCCTTTTCGACGGGTGGTTGGCCACGGGGGACATCGCACGGATGGACCCGGACGGTTTCATCTGGCTGGTGGACAGGAAAAAGGACGTGGTCATCACGGGCGGCGAGAACATCTACCCTGTAGAAATCGAAAACTTCCTCCAGGAGCATCCGGACATCCAGGATGTGGCGGTCATAGGACTCCCAAGCCTCAGGTTGGGTGAAATCGCGGCGGCCGTGATCCGCGTGAAAGAAGGCAAGGTCCTGACCAAGGAACAGGTCGACGCCTTCTGCCGGGGACTGCCCAGATACAAGAGACCGCGCAGGATCATCTTCGACGAGGTGCCCCGAAACCCAACGGGCAAGATAGAAAAGCCCAAGCTGCGAGAAAAATATGCCGGAGCCAGGGAAAGCTTCAAGATCTGACGGGACCCTCCCCTGCCCGAAAGCCCGTGTGCACGGGATTGCCCGGTTGATTTGTTCCACGGGATGGGTTAATAGGTTTCTGTCTTGCCCATACCCTTTCCCAATACACCTCGCGCGTCCACAAACTGCGCTTTTCTCACTCTCACCCCGTCCTTCTCCCGGAGGGCGAGGGGGATGCAGGAAATCGCAATTCGTGACCGTGCGCACTACATACATACTGACACACTGAAGAAGCTCGGGGGCAGCCGATCCAACAGGCCCGACACATGCACTCCCGGAAGCGTGCTGCGCAGGGGGGTGTGGGGCACGCAGAAGGTGCCCAACGACGGAGGGAGTGCCCCGGGAGGAGCCGCTGGACGGGAGGAGGAGTGAGACGGTGGACTACTTGTCGTGGATTGCCAATCATTGCCCCCATAAACTGGTGCCTGCCCACTCGGCCATTTCCAAGATCAAGGGGGGAAGCCGCGTCTTCATCGGGACGGGGTGCGGGGAGCCCCAACACCTGATCCACGCGCTGGTCAAAGATCCCCGTATGCAGGATCTCATGTTGTACCAGATGCTCTCCACCACGCTGGCCCAGTACGTGGACGATCCGGGTTTTCTGAGGCGTTTTTCCCTCAAGCTTTTCTTCATCAGCCTCTGGATGCGCAGGGCCGCTTTCGAGGGAAAAATCGACTATGTGCCCGTTTATATGTCCAAGATCCCGCAGCTCTTCTACAGCCGTCAGATCGGGCTCGATGTGGCGCTGATCCAGGTGAGCCCTCCTGACCGTTTCGGGTACTGCAGCCTGGGGGTCTCCGTGGATGTCACCCGCTCGGGGATAGACAACGCAAAACTCGTGATCGCCCAGATGAACCCCCGAATGCCCAGGACCTGGGGGGACAGTTTCGTGCACGTGGACGAGATCGACTACCTGGTGGATCACGAGGAGCCGCTGGTGGAGGCATTGCCCGTCATCAAGGACAACGAGGTGGCCCAGAGGATCGGCACTTACGTGGCACAGCTTGTCAACGACGGGGCCACCTTGCAGGTGGGATTCGGGCACATGCCCTACGCGATCTTGAGGTATCTGGAAAACAAGAACGATCTGGGGATCCACACCCAGATGATAACCGACGGGTTTCTTCCCCTTCTGGAAAAAGGGGTGATCACCAACAAGAAGAAGAGCCTCCTTCCGGGAAGGGCGGTGGCTTCCCTTTGCATGGGCTCCGAGAAAATATACACCTATGTAGACAACAACCCCATTTTCTATTTCCGTGCCAGCGACTTTGTCAACGACCCCGCCGTCATAGCCCGTAACGACAACCTGATCTCCATAAGCTCGGCGCTGGAGGTGGATCTGACCGGCCAGGTCTCTACGGATTCCATGGGATACATCTTTTACAGCGGTATCGGCGATCAGGTCGATTTCCTGAGGGGAAGCGCCATGTCCAAGGGAGGGTTTTCCATCGTGGCGCTGCCCTCCACTGCAAAAGCCGGCACCGTCTCGCGCATCGTCCCCCACCTGAGCGAAGGGGCCGGCGTGGCCACCACCAGAGGGGACATCAACTTCGTGGTCACCGAATACGGCATAGCCGAGCTGCAGGGAAAGAGCATCTACCAGCGGGTGATGGAATTGGCCCAGATCGCCCACCCCCGATTCCGGGGCGAACTGATCGAGGCGGCCAAGGCGCGCCACTATATCTTTGCAGACCAGCTGCCTCCCCCCGAAGACGACCTGATCTTCCTGGAAAGATACAAGAGCGCCCTGACCCTCAAGAACGGCAAGACCGTTGAGTTCCGTCCCCTTCTGCCTTCGGACGAGCTCTCTTACCGGAACTTCTTCTACTCCCTGCAAGAAGACACCATCTACTACAGGTTCTTCCACAGGAAGAAGAGTTTCACCCACGAGGTGATCCAGGCCCACTGGTCAGCGGTGGACTACCGGGACAACATGTCCCTCGTGGGCCTTACCCAAAAGGACGGACACAAGGCCATCGTGGCCATAGGGTCCTACGCGAGGGCGACACGACAGCACAAGAAGTGGGCAGAGGTTGCGTTCGTCACACTCGAATCCTTTCACAGCATGGGAATCGCGTCCTACCTTCTCGGAGCCCTTGAAGAAATCGCAAAGGAAAACGGCTACGGGGGATTCGTGGCCACGGTCCTGAGGGAAAACGCCGCCATGGCGCGCGTCTTCCGCAAGCGCTACCCTTCCGCCAAGATAACGGTCCAGCAAGGGGGCGAGCTGCTCATAAAGATGCCCTTCAACCCCCAGGAAGAGGCAGAGGAGGAGAGCCAGGACGACGACTGGTGATCTTTCAGTCCCCTCGCTCCTTGGCCAGTTCTTCCTCGGTCATGGCCCAGAAGGGTTTGCCGTCCCTGGTACGGCGTAGCTTTATTTCCGAATATTCCCCTTTTTTCACCTTGGAGGCCATGAAAAACTCCTTCCCGTCGATCTCGGCCCATACCCCCTTGACTTTGACAGGCATGTCCCGGCTCAGACCCAGACCTTTCGGGTCGACAAAGCCCTGGGGCCCCAGGTGCACGGTGACCATGTCTCCGTCCCTGTCCTTGACGATGATTCCCACCCCCGGTGCCATTCCGGGCATGGGCGTGATGTCGATCGCCTTGACGAAGGTGCCCTTGAACTCGTCGAACTCGCTGACCACATAATTGCAGTCGTAAGCGCCTCCCTGTTCCCATCCGGCATGGGAAGCAGGCGGGCATGCCTGATCGGATGCGGCCGGCCCGACGCAGAAAAAACTGACAGCCATCAACCACGCAATCCCCCGCAACGTTCCTTTTGCGCCAGTTGACACCATGAAACACCTCCCGTTTTTTCCTGTAAGGACTTATCGTAGACCCGCGGACATTTGCCCCATACAGTAAGGCAGTCCTTTACCAACTGCAAGCCCCACACGCCCGTCCCTCAAGCACCCCGGGGGGCGATGGCAGCGCAGGCACCCAGGCCGGGAAGGAGGTCCACAAATAGGTAAAGCTGCCAAGCGCTTTGCACTCGGGCTCCCAGAAGGAAGCCCAATCCCAGAATGCCCGCCGTGACGGCGGTCACCGGCCTGAATCCGTACCTGTCGGCCACCAGCCCGGTCAACGGGACGGTGACGGCATAAGCGAGGCCGGATACGAGCCCCACACCGGAAGCGATCCCCCGTGACCATCCGAAGTGGGTCAATATGGGCACAAAAAAGACCCCGAAGCTGTAAAATGCTCCGCAGGTGACCGCCGCGATGAGGAAGGCAGCCGCGACGACCACCCAACCGTAAAAGACCCCTTCGGTCACGAAATGAGGGGGTTGTACGCGACCCTTCTCCATTTTCACCTCCCTCATCTTGCCCATTGCAGGGTTGCCCCGCGCAAGCTTGACACAGTGGGCCACACCATACCTTGTGCGGCTACAAACCGGGATTTGTATACCCTCACCCCGGCCCTCTCCCAGAGGGCGAGGGGGAGGCAGGAAATGGCGATTTGTCACCGGGCGCAGTACACTTACTGAATCCGTCGCAGAATCTCAACAACAGGCGTGCAGCGGTGTCGCCCCAGGATGTATCGGGCAAGGCACGCGAACAGATGCTGCCTGCAAGCGAAGACATCACGCCTGTTCGGTCCTCGAAAAATATGATAAGCACTCCACCGAACCGAAGGGTCGCCCTGCCCCGCAGGGTTTAGGGGGCCCATGCACGATGGGCCGAGAAACCAGAGCTTTGATCATCGTTCCGGCCATTTCGCAATCCGCTCGGGGATGTCACGGCTATTTGGAACCTTGTGGCGGGCGGCAATTTCCTATGCAATGGGGGCGGAAAAGCCGATGGAGTGGTTACGCTCTGAGTGGCTGGAAAGATGATCGAGGCCAGAAACCAGTTCCCACGGGAAGGACGGTCCCCGTGTGGCACAAGGGAGGACGCGATGGCGGAAACAGTCAAGGTCAAGAACATCGGACTGCGCGGGGTAACGGTGGCGGACACCAAGCTGAGCTTCATAGATGGAGAAAAGGGCGTGCTCATTTACCGCGGCTTTCGCATAGAGGAACTTGCTCGGAATTCTTCGTTTATCGAGGTGGCCTACCTTCTGCTCCACGGCGTGCTGCCCAACAAACGGCAGTTGGAATCCTTCCATGAAAGCGTGAGGGAGGCCAGAGACCTTCCCCGATACCTCTACGAGTGCCTCAGGGCGTTTCCGAGGGACGCGAGACCCATGGACGTCCTGCAGGCCTGCGTGCCCCTTCTGGCCATGGCCGACCCGGACCTCTCCCAGGAGGGCAGGGACGCGAACGTGCGCATGGCTGTGCGACTGATGGCGCGCCTGCCCCTGGTGGTGGCGGCCTGGAACAGGACCCGCCAGGACTTGGAGGTGCCGGTCCCGGACCCCTCCCTCTCCCTGTCCGCCGACTTTCTCCGGATGCTCCACGGCAAGGAGCCGGACCAGGAGACGGCCCATGACCTGGACACGTGCCTGGTGCTGCATGCGGATCACACCTTCAATGCCTCCACCTTCGCGTGCAGGGAGGTGGTATCCACCCGGGCCCACATGTACGCGGGGGTGGCCGCAGGAATCGGGGCCCTTTCCGGGAGCCTGCACGGCGGTGCCAATGCCGAGGTCATGAAAATGCTTCTCGACCTCGCGCAAGAAAAGGATATTGCCGGCTGGGTCCGGTCGCAACTGGACAAGGGCGACCGGGTCATGGGGATGGGGCACGCGGTTTACAAGACCGTGGACCCCAGGGCCCGGTTTCTGAAGGAAATGGCGGCGCGTCTCGGGCGCAAGACCGGGCAGGAGAGCTGGCACCTTCTTTCCACCCAGATAGAAGAGGCCGCGCTGGCGGAGTTTGCCCGGAGGGGGAAAACGGACATTCAACCCAACGTGGATTTCTACAGCGCGGTGGTGTACCACATCATGGGGATTCCAATGGATTTGATGACCTGCATTTTCGCCATGTCCCGGGTTACGGGATGGTGCGCACACATCATAGAGGAAAAGTTTGCAGAGGCACAGGAAAAGCCGGCCCTTTACCGTCCCAAGGCCGAATACGTGGGCCAGTACTGCGGCCTCATGGGGTGCACCTACGACCCGTTGGAGGCAAGGAAGTGAATGGCTCATTGGCGGCTTCGCCGCGTCAGGGCGTGCTGCTCATGCGTCATTGGTCACTGCGGGGCGTCATTTTGTCTTGGATCGTTCGACACCATGCCGGCTGCGCTGCGGCGATGCGTGTTGGCAAAGATGAGGACAGGGGGCATATCGGTGGCTGCGTTCGAGAAGATCGTTCCGCCCAAGGACGGGACCCGGATGGTGGTGCGGGGCGGCACCCTGTTGGTGCCGGAGAACCCGATCGTCTGCTATCTCGATGGAGACGGGGTGGGACCGGAGGTACTCCGGGAGGCCCGCGCCGTTGTGGATCGGGCCGTTTGGAAGGCATACGACGGGGCGAGGAAAATCGTTTGGCTCGAGGTGTACGCCGGGTCCCAGGCCATGGACCTGTATGGGGAGCCCCTTCCCGGTGAGACACTGGAGGCGATCAGGCAGTATCGGGTCGCCCTGAAGGGACCCCTTGCCACCGAGGTGGGAGCAGGATACCGCAGCCTGAACGTGGCCATACGCCAGATACTCGCTCTTTACGCATGCGTGCGGCCGGTGCGTTATATCCCCGGAGTCCCGTGCCCCGTGGTACACCCGGAAAGGGTGAACATGGTGGTATTCAGGGAGAATACGGAGGATGTGTACGCCGGAATCGAATGGGAACAGGGCACGGACGAAGCCCTCAAGGTCATCGATTTTCTCTACAGGGAAATGGGATTCCGTATCCCCGCCGATTCGGGCGTGGGGATAAAGCCCATGAGCAGGCAGGCCACCCGGAAACTCATGCGATCGGCCCTGGACTATGCGCTGGCAAACCATCGCAGGAGCGTCACTCTAGTGACCAAAGGCAACATCATGAAGTTCACCGAAGGCGCCTTCAGAAAATGGGCCCATGAGGTGGCGCGCGAGGAGTACGGGGACAAGATCGTCGAGGAGGGAAAAGGGGACGCCGCCCAAGGCAAGATCGTGCTCAAGGACAGGCTCGCCGACAACATGTTCCAGCAGGTCCTGCTCTATCCCGAGCAGTACGATGTGATCGCCACCCCCAATCTCAACGGCGATTACCTTTCCGATGCCCTGGCGGCCCAGGTGGGTGGGCTGGGTCTCGCGCCGGGTGCCAATCTGGGCGACAGCATGGGCGTCTTCGAGGCCACCCACGGCACCGCTCCCGACATAGCCGGCAAGGGCATCGTAAACCCCACCGCGTCGATCCTCTCGGGGGCGCTGATGCTCGAGTACATGGGCTGGCCCGAGGCAGCCCGGGTCGTGCACAGCGCCCTGGCCGCGGTCATCGCTTCCCGACGGGTCACCGGGGACCTGTCCGGCAGGGTGGAAGGCGCGACGGACCTTTCCACAAGACGGTTCGGCGAGGCCGTGATCCAGGAAATCTGATGACCCCATCCCCGCTCTCGGGTGTTCATCCACCCCTTCTGAAAAAGGGCCCTATGTTTCCAGACGTTCAGACGACGGACAGACCCCTCGAAACGATCCGGCTCTTCGCCTTGGTGGTGTTTGCATTGCTCCAAGCCGGCGGTGCGCCGGTTCGCGCGGAAAGTGAAAAATGCCTCTCCCTTTCCCGGCCCATGATGGGGACCGTGGTCGAGATCACCGCTTGCGCAGGAGACGACGTTCGGGTCTCGGGGGCCATGGAAAAGGCATTTCGGGAAATGGAAAGGATCGAGGGCCTCTTGAGCGTGCGTAAGAAGAGCAGCGTGATCTCCAAGATAAACAGAAACGCCTTTCACAGGGGTGTGATCGTTGATGAGGAGGTCTTCGGGCTCCTCGAGGAGTCGGTGAGGTACTGGCGCCTTACCGACGGCGCCTTCGACATCACGGTGGGGCCCTTGCTGGAACTGTGGCCCATTTACCGGACCGAAAAGAAACTGCCCACACAGGAGCAGCTTTCCCGGGCCCTGCTCTTGACCGGCTCGGACAAGATCCTCTTGGACAGAGCAAGTCGGACGGTCCGTCTCGCCTTGCCGGGCATGGCCCTCGATCTTGGGGGCATCGCCAAGGGGTATGCCATCGACCGGGCCATGGAGATCCTGCGCCGCGAGGGTGTGGGAAGCGCACTTGTGAACGGGGGCGGGGATCTCCATGCCATGGGCAGAAAACCGGACGGTTCGCGCTGGCGGGTGGGCGTGAGGCACCCCCGGGTGCCCTCCGAGCTCATCGCCGTGCTGGAGGCCCATTCCATGGCCCTCATGACCTCGGGCGACTACGAACGCTTCTTCATCAAAGACGGCAAAAGATACAGCCACATCATCGATCCCCGCACCGGATTCACGGCCAGGGGAACGGCCAGTGTCACCATCGCCGCACCCAGCGCCACCGAGGGAGACGCACTTGCCACAGGGGTGCTGGTGCTCGGTGCGGAAAGAGGCCTGCGCCTTGTGGAAACACTGCCCCACGTCGAGTGCGCCATCCTCACCCAAGGGGATGCAAAGACCTTGCGTCTCACGGTTTCCGGCGGATTTCGCGAGGTCTTCAGGGTGGATGCGGAAAAGCTCGCCTATTGAAAGGAGGGAGAAGGGATCAGAGATCGAGGACCCTTTTGAGCACGGAGGGTTCCATCCTGTAGGGGCTTCCCTGGCCCTGGTAGAACCCATGGGCCTCGATCATGTGCACCGCCAGGTCGGTCCACACCAGCCTTTCGCCGGTGGCCAGGTTTGTCAGTTCTACGTGTGTCTTGGGGTACAGCCCCGGGTGCCCCCACGGGCAGGCAATCTTGCCGCGGGCTTCTTGCACCTGCACCCGAAACCTGCCCTCCACCACCACGGGGCCCCCGAGTCCCTTGCGGGCTTGGGCGGTGAGATCCGCCAGCTTCCTTGCGATCGCCCCATCGGTGAGCGACAGGGAACGCACCAATGCCTCATCCTCCGAAAGGACCTGCACGAGCTTCCGGTCGTCCTTTCCGAGAAAACCGTGGCGGTAGTCCCCCGATGGACGCATCTTCCGCTCCACTTCATCCAGGTGGGGACTCTGGAATATGGGAAATCTTCCCATCTGCTGTCTTCCCTTCTCGAATGCCCGAGTCCGAAACCCCTGCTCATCCCGGCGTGGATCATCCGAACTTATCGTAAAAGATCCTGTCCTCTCCGATGCCCATCTCCGTGAACATCTTGACCGCCGCATTGATCATGAGGGGGTTGCCGCAAAGGTAGACCTCCACGTTGGCCGGGTCTTGAATACTGCTCTTGGCGGCGTCGGTGGGAAACCCCGTCTCTCCCTGCCAGTGGTCATCGGGCTCCGGTGCGGAAAGCACCGGGACGTTCTTGAAGGTGGGAAGCCGCTGCTCGATGGCCCGGAGCTCCTCCTGGTAGAAGAGGTCCTTCCTGGCCCGCACGCCGAAAAAGAGGGTCGCCTTCCGGGAGATCCCCTCGTCGGCCATCTGGTGGAGTATGGACAGGATCGGAGCCAGCCCCGAACCGGTGGCCACGAGGATCATCTCCCTGTCCGTGTCCCGCAGGTAGAAATGGCCGTAGGGTCCGTTGAAGACCACTTCGTCCCCCTCCCGCAGATAGTCGTGGATGTAGGTGGTGGCCAGGCCGTTGGGTGCCCGCGTGATGGCCAGCCGGATGGTGTCCGCTCGGCGGGCCGGCGATGCGATGGAATAGGCCCTGTAGATGGGCTCCGGGCAGCCTTCGTACTCCGGAACCTGGAACTGCACGAACTGCCCCGGCTTGAAGGATATCTCGGGGGGATCGATGAGCCGGAGCTCCACGCCCTTGATGACGTCGGTCAGGTTCTCCAGTGAAACCACCCGGGAGCGGTAAACCCGTATGAGAAAAAGCTCGGGGGGAATCTCCAGCTTCAGATCGTTGCGTACCTTCACCTGACAGGCGAGGCGAACGGCGTTCTGAAGGTCCTCGGCTTCCATGTAAGGGGTTTCGGTGGGCAGTAGGGGACCACCGCCCTCGAGGACCCTGAGCTTGCACAGGCCGCAGCTTCCCCGCCCGCCGCAGGCCGAGGGTATGAAGATCCCCTGGTCCATCAAGGTGGAAAGGAGCTTGCTCCCCCCTTGCACCGTGAGCTCTTTCTGTCCGTCGTTTATGAGAATGCGGCATTCACCGTAGTCGGCGAAGTAGGCATCCGCCACCTCGAGGAGCAGGGCCAGAACGGCCGTCACCCCGCTCAGTGCGGCGAGCCCCAGGACGAGCTGGATCATACGCAACACCTCACTGCATCTGGATCATGCCGCTGAATCCCATGAAGGAAAGCGCCATCAGCCCGGCGATGATCAGGGTTATCCCCGGGCCGTGCAGGGCCTCAGGCACGGGAGCTTTGCTCAGCCTTTCCCGCATACCTCCCAGCGCCGTGATGGCAAGGGTCCAGCCGACGCCTCCCCCGAAACCGTACGCCACGGACTGCACGAAGGTATAGTTGCGGATGATCATGAAAAGACCGACGCCGAGGATGGCGCAGTTGACGGTGATCAGCGGAAGGAAGACCCCTAGGACCACATAGAGGAGCGGGGAAAACCTTTCAATGACCATTTCCACGAGCTGCACGAAAGCCGCGATGACGATGATGAATACGATATAGCGAAACGTTACCAGATCGAGGGGAACCAGCACGTAGTAATAAACCAGATAGTTCAGGGCCGACGTGCACGTCATCACGAAGGTCACGGCCATTCCCAGCCCGAGGGCCGAATTTATCTCCCGGGAGATGGCCAGAAAGGAGCACATGCCCAGGAAATTGGTCAGCAGGATGTTGTTGGTGAAGATGGCCGCGAACAGGATCACGGGTGCGCTGAGACCGCCCTCCATTTTGCATCCCCCATCTATTTGCCGGCCTTGGCCTTTTGCTGCTTGGGCCACAGGTAGGTAATGCACCAGATGATAGTGCCCAGCACGAAGAAAGCTCCGGGAGGCATCACCATGATCGTCCACCGGGTCCAGTCTCCGGGAAGGGCCGGAAACCCGAAAACGGTTCCGAAGCCGAGCAGTTCTCTGAAAAAAGCAACGGTGAGAAGGACGACGGCATACCCGGCGCCCGAGGCAACGCCGTCCACGAAGGAGGGCCACACGGGGTTGCTCCGCGCAAATCCCTCACAGCGGCCCATGATGATGCAGTTGGTGATGATAAGCCCCACATAGGGACCCAGTGCCCTGCTGACGTCGGGCAAGAATGCCTTCAGAACCACGTCTACGATGATGACGTAGGAGGCGATGATCAGCACCTGGACCATCATGCGGATCCGCGCGGGCGTCATGTTCCTCAACAGCGACACCGTGACGCCGGACATGGCGGTGACGAAGATGAGGCTCAGGCCCATGATCAGGGTGTTGACCAGAAGATTGGTCACAGCCAGGGCGCTGCAAATCCCCAGGATCTGTCTGAAGACGGGGTTTTCCTCCCAGAGCCCCCTGTGGAAAATCTGCCGTGTTTTCATCTGCGCCATGGGGCCGCCTGCTCCCTGATTGGGCTCGTGTGTTCGTCGTCGCGTTCAGAGAACTCCCTGGGTCTTTTGTTCCATGATCCAGGGCAGGTACTCCTTGAGGTTCCGGTCGAGGAAGATCTCCAGCTTGTTACTCGTGCCGGTGGCGCCCGTTATGGCGTCCACCTCGTTCGGCCCCTTGACCGTGCCGGCCGGACGCAAGTAAAAATACCTGCCCCGGTCTGTGCTTGCTGCAAGCCGCTTTCCCTTGAACTGGCCCTCGAACCATGGTTCGGTGATCCGGCCTCCCAGCCCGGGGGTTTCGCCGTGTTCGTAAAAGGCGATCCCGAGCACCGTCTGCACCTGTGGGTCCACACCGACCATTCCGTAAATGGGGCCCCAAAAACCCGGTCCGAAAAGGGGAAAGGCGTATCCCGCCGTTTTGCCGCCATCCTCGGAAAGACCCACGTAAACGGTCTTGCCGTCGCGCCGGACGACTTTCACCCTCGCTTCGAAAATCTCGACGATGCTTGTCGCGGGGGGCTGGGGAGGCGTCGGGATTCCCAGAACGTGCAGCACCACTTCCTGGAGGCGGATGCGCTCATTGAGGGTGATCCGCTCCCGATTGAGCACGTGCACCGCGCTGACCACGGAGGTGAATAAAAGGGTGAGGCAAAACATATAAAGGACTGAAAACAATCTTTTCTTCATCATGCCGAATCCCCGGCGGCCCTTTTTCTGGACACCGACCTGAAGCCGATGTCCATGCTCGATACGAAGGTGTTCATGAACAAGACCGAGAACATGATCCCTTCCGAAAAATTGGAGTACTTGCGAAGGACCAGGGTCAGGGCTCCGATGACAAACCCGTAGATCCACTGGGCCGGCCTGGTCTTCGGGCCGGAGATGGGTTCGGTGACGACGAAGAACGCCCCGAAAAGAAAGGAGCCCGCCAGCAGGTTCGTCAAGGGGTCCGGAAACGACGGTCCGCCTGCGGCGTAAAGGACCAGTGCCGACGCCAGCCCCCCGCAAAGGCAGGACACGGCCATTCTCCAGGGAGCGGCCTTGGTGAGCACGATGAAAAGCCCGCCTGCCAGGATGAGCAGGGCACTGGTTTCCCCCAGGGAGCCGGCGACGTTGCCGAAGAAAAGTCGGCCCAGGGGCACCTCGTGCCCGGTCTTGAAAAGCGCCAGGGCAGTGGCGCCGGTCACGGCATCCACGCCCGGCACCCACTGGGTCAGGCCACCCGGACCCCCGGCGAAGGGTTCGGTCCACCGGTTGGTCATGGCCATGGGAAAGGTGATGTAAAGGAAGCAGCGCCCCACCATGGCGGGATTGTAGAGATTGTGGCCGAAACCGCCGAAGACCATCTTGCCGAAAACCACACCGAACACGATCCCCACACAGGCCATCCAGAAAGGAATGGTGGGCGGAAGGCTCATGGAGAAGATGAGGCAGGTGACCACTACGGCGGATGTGACCGGTTTTCCTTTGCGCAGGGTGAACAGGCCCTCGGCGGCGATACCTAATACAAGGACCAGAAGGGTCACGGCCAGGGCCCGGAGGCCGAAGAAGTAGACGGAGCCCAGCAGGCACGGCATCAGCCCGTACACGACTTTCATCATCATGGGCTGTATCAGGAGGAGCTTCTTCGGCAGGGGCCCCTGGCCCCCGGACGGACCCTTTTCTTCGGCACCCATCTTGGAAGTATCCCTTCGCCTTTTCGGCGCCGTTTCCCGTGAGACCCCTCTCGATGCTCCGCGACCAGGAACAATGCGGAAAGGAGAAGGATCGGTCCATCGGTCAGCGGCAGGTGCAGGGAATATGGTGGAGAACCGCGCCCATGTCAAGAAATAATCGGGTCCGGCTTTTACATGACAATGGTTGGGAGTTTGCCGATTGTGGGGCCCTTTCGAATCTGCTAAGAGCGTGTTTCAAGATCACTTTCAGGGGCCTTCATCATCGTTTCCGGCCGGTTCCTTAATACACCCCTCTCCCTTTTTGGGAGAGGGGTGTGAGGGGGAGACAATGTGGCCGGAACGATGGGTCAAAGCCGCGCCAAGCGAAGGGATAACGTCATGGGATACAGGGAGGAGACCGATTCCCTGGGCAGGGTGCTCGTTCCCGAAGATGCGCTTTTCGGAGCACAGACCCAAAGGGCCATCGAAAATTTCCCCATAAGCGGTCTGAGGCTGCCGGCCGGCCTGCTCACGGCGCTGGCCTTGTTGAAGCGGTGCGCGGCCCATGTCAACGCCCACCTGGGACTGCTCGATCCCGACAAGGCCGAGGCCATCGCCGCGGCGGCCCGGGAGGTGGAGGACGGCAGGTGGGACGGGGAGTTTCCCGTAGACGTCTTTCAGACCGGATCGGGAACCTCCACCAATATGAACATGAACGAAGTGCTCGCCTCCAGGGCCAACGAGAGGCTCACGGGAAAGCGGGGCGGGAAATCGCCCGTGCATCCCAATGACCACGTGAACCTGGGGCAGTCCAGCAACGACGTGATCCCTTCGTGCATCCACATTGCTGCACTGGTCGCCGTAAGCAACCGTCTCCTACCCTCGCTGCGCCTCCTGTGGGAGACCCTGCACGAAAAGCAGATCGCGTTCAAGGACGTGAAAAAGATAGGCAGAACCCATCTTCAAGATGCCCTCCCCGTCTTTCTGGGCGATGAATTCGGGGCATACGCCCGACAGGTGGAGCTGGGCATCGAGCGCGTGGAGGCGGTGACGGGGCGTCTGGGCGAATTGGCCCTTGGCGGCACGGCCGTTGGAAACGGGGTCAATGCCCACCCGGATTTCGCTCGGGCGGTGATCGCTCGGGTATCGGAAATCACGGGTATTGCTTTTGTGGAGGCTGCCGACCATTTCGAGGCCCAGTCGGCCCAGGATGCTTCTGTTGAAACCAGCGGTGCCCTGCGCACCGTCGCAGTGAGTCTGGTCAAGATCGCCGCTGACCTTCGCTGGATGTCCTCGGGGCCCCGGTGCGGTCTGGGAGAGATAATCCTGCCGGTTCTGCAGCCAGGGTCGTCCATCATGCCGGGTAAGATCAACCCCGTCATACCGGAGGCCGTGATCCAGGTGGCCGCTCAGGTGATGGGAAACGACCTGACCATCTGTCTGGGCGGTCAGGGGGGCAATTTTGAGCTCAACGTCATGCTTCCCGTCATGGCCTACAACCTGCTCCAATCCATCGAGCTTCTGGCGTCCGCATCGAGGATACTGGCCGAGAAGTGCATCCGCGGCCTTGCCGCCAACCGGGAAAGATGTGCCCGAAGCATCGAGCAGAGCCTGGCCCTGGCCACCCATCTGGTCCCGCGCATCGGTTACGACAGGGCGGCCCTTCTGGCAAAGAAGGCTTTTGAGACGGGGATGACCATACGACAGGCAGCCCTTGCGGAAGGAATTGTTTCCGCTGCAGAAATGGATGATTGGTTCTGAAATGGATTTCTCGACGTCGTTCGGCGGTTGGGGCCGGAATCGGCCCCTGAAGGGACCAGGCCTGCCGCGTGGCCGTCAGGGCGGTGACGCTTTCCTCGCCCCTGAAGCAAGGCGGCTCGATCCATCGGAAGGATGATCGAGCCTCCATCCACAAGTGCATCTTGGGGCAACCGCCTGCGTTCTGCGCCCTTCGAAATCCTCAACGCAGCGGCGCTGTGCCTGCAGTTTTGAACGTCGTGCAGCCGTGGCGTGAACCGCGATCTGCAACCTGCCATCTGTCTACGGCCGGCCGGCGAGGAGGGTGGGCTCCTAAAAAGGCGACGGCCCCCCGAAGGTTCGGGGAGCCGTCATGCCCTCGGTCGTCCCATGGGCCGGGCAGAACGGTTGTCTCGCCATACCGGACCGGACGCCGTCACAGATCGACTATCATGTCGGCCTCGCTGCCGCATTTGGTACAGGTGAACGATCTTTTTTCCTGCTTTTTGACACCGGATGCCTTCTTGACCTCGTCTTCCACGTCAACGAGCTCGCAGGTCACCACCATTTCCGCTTCATTACCGCAGTTTTCACATTTGCAGACTTCCCGCTTCTGAACTTTTTCTCCCATGATCCTCTCCTTTTGGGTCTGGTAGCCTCGACACCGTCCCTTGCCGGGCGCCCCCCCCCTCGAAGACACCTCTTTGCCGAGTGGTCCTGGGCACGGACCGCCCTTGGGCACCAGGTGTGAGGCACATTGTCTTTGCCGCTTGAAAGCCCGTGGCTTATGAGATATTCCCAAATGGACACGCGATGTGTGGTGCCTGTGGCAGAGTTCACTTATATCGTGCAAACCGGCCCGGGTGTCAAGCAAATATTGATGAAGGACCTTCATTGCGGGGCCTGCTGGGGGATCTCCGGGACTGCCCTGGACTCCGATCCAAGGTCCGCAGGGGCTCACGCGGCCCAAAGGACCGGTTTGTCGAGGTGACGGCCGCAAGTTGCACCCGGTCGGTCGTCCAAAACGAAGCGGCTCGAGACGAGACGAATAGGTACCGCCCGAACATCTTCTCGCCGCCGTGGTCCGGAGCGGGATGCCGTCATCTTGCAGTCGGAGTCGTTGCCGAAATCGAACAACAAGAGCGATGGAGGGATGCAATGGGTTCCGAGGCCCCCACGCGCGAGGAGGCCTACGAGCTTCTGACCGCATACAACAAGAGCGAAAGCCTCATCAAGCACGCGCTGGCCGTGGAAGGGGTGATGCGCCACTTCGCACGCAAGAAAGGTCAGGACGAGCAGATGTGGGGTGTGGTGGGGCTGGTCCACGATCTGGACTACGAGCAATTTCCCGAAGAGCACTGCAAGAAAAGCGGGGAGATTCTCAGATCCCGGGGCTGGCCCGAGGAATACGTTCGTGCCGTCGTGAGCCATGGCTGGGGCATCTGCTCGGATGTGGAACCGCGGACGGATCTGGAGAAGGTGCTTTACGCTGTTGACGAGCTCACGGGGCTTGTGGTGACCACGGCCCTGGTGCGACCGTCCCGAAGCGTGATGGACCTGACGGTAAAGTCCGTCAAGAAGAAGTGGAGCGACAAACGGTTCGCGGCCGGAGTGGACAGGTCCATCATAGAAAAGGGTGCTGCGATGCTGGGCATGGACCTGGCGGATCTCATCAGCGACACGATCCAGGGTATGAGGGATGTGGCCGCTGCCATGGGTCTCAAGGGCGAGTGAATCTGCAGGCCAAAGGGGGCAACCGCTCCTGTTTGGGCCGTGCGCCCGCGTTGACAACGCGCCGCGCCTGTAGCAGAATCGCTCGAGATCGGTACCCGAGCCTCCAATCGTATACGGAAGCCAGGGGGTTTCACCCGTGTCATTTCCTAGGCGTGATGGAAGGACGATGGGGCAAAACGTAGAAACAGGGCGACCACGTGGGCTCGGGCGTTACAGGTGGGGGCTATTCCTCATCCTGGCCATGGCCTACCTGGTGGTCTACTTCCACCGGCTGTCTCTTTCGGTGGTTGCGGACGATCTGGTGCGGCAATTCAAGGCCACGGCAAGCGCCATGGGCCTTCTGGGCTCGGTGTATTTCTACTGCTACGCCCTCATGCAGATCCCGGCAGGGCTTCTTTCCGATTCCCTGGGACCTCGAAAGACGGTAACCTTTTCCTTGATATTCGCCTCCGCGGGCAGCGTGCTTTTTGGAATGGCGCCGGGCATGGGCACTGCCTTTGCGGGTCGCATCATGGTGGGTCTGGGGGTTTCCATGGTCTTCATCCCCACCATGAAGATACTGTCCCGATGGTTTCGAGCACGGGAATTCGCCTTCATGGCGGGAATTCTCAACGCAATGGGAGGCATCGGCGTCCTGGTTGCGACCTATGTTCTGGCGCTCATGACCGGGCTTGTGGGCTGGCGGGTCTCATTCGACCTGATCGGCATCTTCACCTTCGTACTCGTGGTCCTCGTGTGGCTCGTGGTCCGGGACAAACCCCAGGACAAGGGATGGCCCGCCGTGGACGAGGGCGATCCCCGTGGGGAGCCTCGACGGTCTTCCTCCCCGCCCATCGGCTTGGCGCAGGGCCTGCGGACCGTTCTGAGGAACAAGCATTTCTGGCCCCTGGCCTTGTGGTTTTTTCTCGAGGCCGGGGTGTTTTTCGGTCTGGGGGGGTTGTGGGGCGGACCGTATCTCATGCACGTGTATGGGATGACTCGGACCCAGGCCGGTTCCATTTTGTCCATGATTGCCTGGGGCATGATCGTAGGCAGCCCCCTGCTGGGGCTTTTTTCGGACCGGGTGCTCAAGAGCCGAAAGAAGGTGCTCCTGATATGCAGTGCCCTGCTGGTGGCGGATCTCGGATTTCTCAACCTCTTTCCTTCCGGCCTGTCCCCGTGGGTCCTGTACCTCGTCTTCCTGGTCTTCTCGGTCTGTTCCTTCGGGGTGGTGGCCATCGGCTTCACGGCCACCAAAGAGCTCTTCCCGGTGGAAATCGCCGGCACGTCGGTGGGCATGGTCAATTTCTTTCCTTTCCTGGGCGGTGCGATCTTCATGCCTCTGCTGGGCCGGGTGCTCGATGCCTACCCCAAGTCGTCCCAGGGTACCTATTCCATGGAAGGGTACACCGGTATCTTGCTGGTGCTGCTCGTGTCGTGCGTGGCCGCGCTCCTCTGCACCGCGCTGATGAAGGAAACTCTCGAACGCGCGAAGGGGTGACGCCGAAGATGGCACGGGTGGTCGATCTTCTCCAATACAGGATCAAGGGGGCCGAGGTTCGGGGGTTCGGACCATGGCGCAAACGATTCCACGAATCGTACGACGCCCGAACGCGACTCGAGGATCTGTCCGAAAAGACCCTCTATCTGCTCGCCCAGCCGGGAGAGGAAAGCGCCCTGGCCTTTTACGAGTTGATCATGGGCATTCTTAACCTGGGCACCGCCCCCAAGTTCTACTACATGGAAAAGACAGCCCAGATGAAAGTGCTCGATGTCCACCTGTTCCTGGCGGACCAGGTGAGGTTCGAGCTCATGCGTCGTCTCGGCTGGATCGAGTCCTTTCCTTGCCGGCACATGAGCCTGCTCGATATAGTGCAGCGCTTCGAGGCCGTGAGGGACCACAGCAAGGGGAAGGCGCCGGAGCTCGCTCCGTCACATCCCCAATACGAGCAGTACACCAATCTGGACCCCAAGGACAGGGAGGTGCTCGTACGACGCATGCTCCCCGGTGCTTTGGATAGTTTCAAGGAAAGGTTGAGATCTTGAACCCCGACCCTCACGCGGACCTGATTACGAGAAGAGGGCGGTCCACACGGTGGAGCACACCGGCTGCCACGCTGCCGTAGAACACCCTGGAAAGGCCCGTGCGTCCGTGACTGGCAATGGTTATCAGGTCCGCATTCTCGCGAGCCGCCGCCTCACTGATGGCTTCCACGATGGGGCCGTGTACCACACTGGTGCGGACCTCTATCCCCTTTTCCCCGAACGCGCCCTTCAAGCCGGCAAGGTAGGAGGCCGCCTCCTTGGCCCGTTGCTCGAATTCTTCCTGGTACTGCTCGAGGTAGATCATCTCGGGGCCCGCCACAAGCTGCACCGGTTCCACAACCTGCAAAAGGACCACCTTGGCCCCATGTCGTTGCGCGAGGACTTCTACGTGGGGCAGTATGGCTTCGGCGCGTTTTGAACCGTCCAGAGGGACCAATATGGTGTTGTACATGGCATTTCACTCCTCTAAGGAATTTTCAGACACGTTCTAAAGGCTCGCTCAAGAATATCTTCCCATTTTGATGCGCCGATCCATCACGCATGGCAGCGTGGCTCGTCGGTTAAATGGCCCGCCATTGGCCCTCCGCGCGCCTTGCCATGCGCGCGCCTCGACGCCTGAAAACGAAAATGTATTCTCACGCGAACCCTAAGTGCGCGGGGTTCTTTCCAGCTTCATGGTCACCAGGTTGTAGCTGTCGGGACACTGGACTTCAATGGTGTTCCCCTCCCACCACGGGTACTTTCCCCCGAACTGGAAGGTGGAAAGAGTGGGGAAGATGTCGTGGAAGAAAAAACCGCACAGACCGGCCGGATTGTGACAACTGATCTGGAAGGTCTCCCCCACCTTGTGCCCAGCCCCGCACTCCCCTTTCACGCCCGTTATGGTACCCACGATCTTGTAACCGATTCCAGGATCCTGTGCCATTGGTCCATCCCTCCTTGAGTTTGAAGGTCCTGCATTGGGGACGATGATTGCCACCCCTCAACGGTCCCCAATGCCGGATCAGAAATCTCATATTGGGGCTTGGATTGCAAAGGGTTTTGAGCCTCGTCGGCGTTCGTGTTGCCGGTCCGACCCTGTTCGGCTCGGTATCGGGATCAAGTATTTGCTCTCGACCGCCCTTCAGCCCCGAATCGGCTCCACGGGTGCCATGCCTTGTGCGATCCCCAGGGAGGCAGAGGCTGTTACGGATGGCGTTTCCGGCGTCTTGAGTTGCGTCGCCTCTGGCGCAGCAGCCCTGCCGGCGAAGGGAACGAACGTTTGCCTCTCTTGTTCCGTTTGACAGCCATGATATAAGACGCATCGGTGACCGTTTTTCGGTGTTCCGTCGTGATCCCATTTCTGCACAGGCCCGCTGCCTCGGAAGGGAGGAACCAGACGTGGGCCCGAGACGAAGGTATTCGGTTTATTAGACATCTGGCGTGGAGTTTGGTGAACAGAATCCTCCGCCTCAAGAAAAACGAGAGCGCGCCCATGCTGATCCGCAACGGGCTCCGGGCAGAGGTGGTGGACGATTACACGGTGCGGCTCCACACCGACAGGCCGATGGTGGTCTTTCCCACCACCTACGCGAGTGCCGGGTATGCGTGCATCACCCCCAAGGACTACATCATACAGGTCGGGGACGAGGAATTCCCCAAAAAGCCGGTGAGAAGTGGTCCCTTCAGGCTTGTTGAGAAGGCCATGGGGGAGTCCATCGAGTTGGATGGAAATGAGAGTGAAGGCGGCGGCCCAGCTCAGGACCATTTCTTCGCCCCGGACGACCTGGGGGTGCATCCGCATGCTCAGCTCCGCGCCGAAAACAACGTTCAGGAATGACATCCATACATTCTGCTTTGGGGAGGGGCACACTATGACCGAAAGGACCAATCAATCCCATGAATGGCGGTTTTTTCGCGCCGGGGGGTTTGACCAGGTCAAACTCGACAGCGGTGCGGATCTGGCTGCCCTGGACGAGTTGGATCAGAAACTGTGGGTGGCCTTGAGCTGCCCGACCCGGCACTTGGAGTTCGATACGCGAACCCTTGAGATCATAGACACGGACCACGACGGTCACATCCATCCTCCGGAGATTCTGGAAGCGGTGCGATGGGCCTGCAGGTGCTATAGGAATCCGGACAATTTGCTCAAGGGATCTCCCACCCTGCCGCTCAACTGGATCAACGACGCCACCCCGGAAGGCAAACTGATCCTGGCCTCGACCAAACAGATACTGCTCAATCTGGGCAAGGGGGATGCGCCCGAACTCAGCGCAGAGGACACGGGCGACACGACGCGGATATTCGGGGAGACTTACTTCAACGGGGACGGGATCGTCCCCGTTGAAGCGTCCGGGGACGAATCGGTCAAGGCCGTGATGAAAGATATCATGGTCTGCCTGGGTTGCGAAAACGACCGGAGCGGGAGACCAGGCATCAACCAGGCCCTTGTGGACCGTTTCTTTGCCGAAGCCCAGGCATACTCCGACTGGTGGCAGGAGGCCGAGTCGAGTGTCGATGTCCTTCCTTTAGGGACAGGTACCGCCTCGAGTGCAGCGGCCGTGCACTCGGTGCAGGCCAAGGTCCATGACTACTTCGCGCGCTGTCGCCTGGCGGCCTTTGACGGCCGCGCCCTGGTGGCGCTCAATCGAGAGGAAAAAGAATACCTTGCCCTGGCCGCAAGGGACCTGACGATTACAGACGCCGAAGTGGCCGGTTTTCCCATTGCCCGGGTCGAAGCCGGAAAGCCCTTGCCCCTTGTGGAAAATGTCAATCCGGCCTGGATGGAAGCCCTTGCGCGGTTCCGGGACACAGCCGTAAGACCCCTGCTGGGAGACAGGGTATCGCTGACAGAGACGGAATGGAACGATCTGCTGACGAGGTTGAGGCCCTATGAAGACTGGCTCGGGCAGAAGGCCGGTGCTTCGGTCGAGCAGTTGGGCATCGAGCGCGTTCGAGCGATTCTCCAAGGCGATTTCAGGCAGAGGCTCGGTGACCTGATTGAAAAGGACAAGGCCCTCGAGCCTGAGGCAAATGCCATTGGAGCGGTCGATCGCCTTGTGCGTTACAACCGTGACCTGGCCAGGCTGCTGAACAACTTCGTCGCCTTCCACGATTTTTACAGCCGCAAGGACAAGGCCATTTTTCAGGCCGGTACGCTTTACCTGGACACCCGGAGTTGTGACCTGTGCATTCGCGTGGAGGATGTGGCCAAACATGCCGCGATGGCCTCCCTCAGTAGGCTTTATATAGCTTACTGCGACTGTGTCCGCAACGACGGCAGCGAGAAGATGACCATCGCAGCCGCCTTCACCAACGGCGACATGGATAACCTCATGGTGGGCCGCAACGGCGTGTTTTATGATCGCAGGGGGCGTGACTGGAATGCGACGATAGTCAAGGTCATCGAGAATCCCATCAGCATCCGGGAGGCATTCTGGTCTCCGTACAAACGCCTGGCTCGATTCATCGAGGAACAGGTGGCGAAGCGGGCTACGGCAGCCGATGCGGCCGCTGAAGAGAGACTGAAAGGAGCGGTTGCCACCCCCGCAGCCGCACCGGCAGGGAAGGTTGAACTGAAACCGAAAATCGATACAGGCCTCATTGCAGCCCTCGGCATCGGGGCCGCGGGAATAGGGGGAATGCTTGGAGCCATCGTGAGTTCTTTCCTGACCCTGGGGGTCTTGATGCCTGTGGGTGTCCTGGCCGTCATCCTGTTGATCTCCGGACCCTCCATGATCCTGGCCTGGCTCAAGCTGCGGCAGCGCAACCTGGGGCCTATCCTGGATGCCTGCGGATGGGCCGTGAACGCCAAGGCCAAGATCAACATTCCCTTCGGGGCCTCCCTCACGGGCATGGCCCACTTGCCTCGGGGATCTCACCGCGACCTGGCCGATCCCTATGCGCAGAAGAGCAGGGCGTGGATCTGGTGGTTGGGTATCCTGATCGTGCTGGTGCTGGGGTACTTGTGGTGGCTGCTGCGTGTGTAGGGTAAACCCCCGGCCTTGCCGGGGGACTCACAAAGTGTGACAATTCCGGGTATATTGAGGGAACCTCCCAATTCTGAACCGCTCAAAGGTCGAGAGGAGGCAGGTTGCTGCGATGTTCATTCTTTCTCTTCACTGTCCCCCAGGGCCCCTTCCATGATCTGCAATCCGCTTTCCAGTTCCTCCTCGGTGATGGTAAGGGCCGGGAAAAGACGCAGCACGGTTCCCTGGGTCTGGTTGATCAGAAGGCCCCGCCGGCGGCACAGGTCGTTGATCCTGGTGGCTGCCGGTTCATGGGCGATCTCAACGGCCATGAGAAGGCCCCGGCCCCTCACGTCGGTGACCACAGAGGCAAACCGATCCTTCCAGGGGCCCATGCGCCTCAGGGCCGCAGCCCCCAGCCGGGCCACGCGCCCGGGGATGTTGTGGTCCAGAAGGTACCGGATGACGGCGTCGGCCACGGCGCAGCCCAGGGGGTTTCCGCAGTAAGTGCCCCCGTGGTCGCCGATCTCGATCTTGCCGGCTACTTGCTCGGTGACCGCGAACGCGCCGAAAGGAAAGCCTCCGGCGATTCCCTTGGCCATGGTGAGAAAATCCGGGGTGACGCCCTGTTCGGCGACGACGAAAAATGGGCCGGTGCGACAAAAGCCGGTCTGGACTTCGTCCACGACAAGAAGGCTCCCGTTCGCCCTGCAAAGGGCCGAGACCTGGTCCAGATACCCCTCTGAGGGAAGGCGCACCCCGCCCTCGCCCTGGATCGGTTCGAGAACCACTGCGGCCACCTCCCGGTCGAGCGCTTTTTCCAGGGCCGGGACGTCGTCAAAGGGGATGAACCGGTGGTGGGGCATCAAGGGGTTGAATTTTTCCCGATGCCTGGCCTGGCCTGTGGCGGAGGCCGTGCTGATGGTGCGCCCGTGGAAGCTCATGTGGGCCGAAACCACGCCCGTTCTTCCCGTGACCTTGCGGGCCAGCTTGATGGCGGCATCGTTGGCTTCGGCCCCGCTGTTGGAAAAGAACACCCGGGTCAGGTTCTGGGGAAGCACCTCCCGGAGGGACTCGAGGAGCCTCGCCCTTGCCGGCGAATAGGTGAGTCCCGAGCTGGGGTTCTGGATGATCTTCCGGCTCTGGGCCGCAAGGGCCTCGGTGATGACCGGATGGGCGTGGCCCAGGCACGTGACCCCCCAGCCCGCTGTGAAGTCAAGGTATCGCGCCCCCTCCTCATCCCACACATACACGCCGCTCCCGCGCTCTATGGAAAGGGGGATCTTGCGAAAAAAGGGAATCAGGCCGGCGTCTTCCGCCTGCATCGTGCTGCTGCTTGACATGGTCGGTGTTCTCCCTGTGCAAGAAACCGTAGGATGTTAGGGTGGCACAATCGCCTTCACTTGGACGCGAGGGGCGTTCCATCCTCATTCCACGAACGCCACCGCCCGCACCGGCGAGCCGTCGGCGTCCTGCAGCTTCAAGGGAAAACAGGCGAACCGGAAGACCCCTTCCGGCAACGCCTCCAAGTTGGCGAGGTTCTCCACGACCACAATGTCGCGTTCCAGAAGTATCCGGTGCACCGGCAGCTTCTCCGAAGGGGTGGGGTCCACCGAAATGGCATCCACCCCCACCCCTTTGAGAGACCTCCCGCAAAGGTACCGAGCCGCTTCCTCCGTCAAGACCGGGTACCCCTCGAAATAACGCCCACTGCCCCAGAAACGGCCCCATCCCGTGTGGAGCAAGACGAAATCGACCCTGTCCATGAGCTCCGCGTAAGGCTCCAACTCCCCCACCCCTATGGCGGGCGATTCCAGCCCGGTCAGAGCCAGTGCACACGCCCTTCCCGTGAAATGAGAGACGGGCAGGGCGTCCAGGGTCTTTGCGCCTTGCAGGATGTGGGCCGGCGCGTCCATGTGGGTACCGGTGTGCGAATATAGCGTGATCCGTCTCTCCACGAAACCGTCCTTTTCCAGGGAGCATGCCGCGGTGATAACAGGAGGCTCCGTGCCGGGGTAGACGGGCATGTGCGGCGAGATGGTATGGGTCAGGTCGATTACCTTCATCCTTTGCTCCCGGCCTCTCAGGAACATGACACCGCCGAGGTCCCTGCCTGGGGCCGGCCCATGGGAGAGCCCGTGCCCGGCTCAAACGACGATCAAAACCAGACGCAATATAATGGATGGACCTTTGTGATTCAATGGCCCGCTCGGTCCGGCAGGGTCCGTTCATTCCGACGCCGGATCCCGTTCCCCCCTCAAGGGGCCAAGGTGGATGATTCGGGTAGTTGGCGGGCACCATGGACCCGAGCCACAGTCCATTGGTGGGCCTTCGCCGTCTCCCACGACGAGAGAGGGGTTATGAGGAACCGGGCCGGTTGGGGCATGGAAGAAATCCGGCCTGGGATTTCGAGCTTGACACGCCATAAAGCGCGTGCTATCGGGCGTCCATGATGAAGCGACAGGCACGGAACCACGACTGGTGGTGGCGCAGATCACAGGCACGGTGAGGCGCGCCCGCAAGAAGTGCCACGGAAATACCTCGCGAGCCGCCTCACGGCTCGCGATTTTTTTGCCGCGAGCCCGAACGACTCGCGGTTTTTTTTGCGTTTTCACAACCCTTGCCTCTTGCAGTGAAAGAAAGGAGACACCCCATGCAGGCACGGAAGATTCTTCTGCCCGAGGACCAGATGCCCAGGCAGTGGTACAACATCCTGGCCGACATCAAGATGAATCCTCCCCTGGGGCCCGACGGCAACCCGGTCTCACCCGACGCCCTCGCCCCTGTGTTCCCCATGAACCTCATCGAGCAGGAGGTGAGCCCGCAACGATGGATCGATATCCCGGAAGAAGTGCTGAACGTTCTGAGCATCTGGCGGCCTTCCCCCCTGATGCGGGCCGTGGCCCTCGAAAAGGCCCTGAGCACACCTGCAAAGATCTACTACAAGAACGAAGGGGTCAGCCCGCCGGGCAGCCACAAACCGAACACCGCGGTACCCCAGGCCTATTACAACAAGGTCTTCGGGATCAAAAAACTGACCACCGAAACAGGCGCCGGGCAGTGGGGAAGCGCCCTTGCCTTTGCGTGCAGCCAGTTCGGTCTCGAATGCAAGGTCTTCATGGTACGTATCAGCTTTGACCAGAAGCCGTACCGCAAGGCCATGATGGAGGCCTGGGGAGGACGGTGCATCCCCAGCCCCAGCACCGAAACCAAGGCCGGACGCGACGTGCTCGCCACCAATCCCGACACCGCGGGGAGCCTGGGCATCGCCATCAGTGAGGCCATCGAGGCCGCGGTCACCGACACCTCGGGACAGACCCGCTATTCCCTGGGAAGTGTGCTCAACCACGTCTTGCTGCACCAGACCATCATCGGCCTCGAGGCCAAGAAACAGCTCGCTCTGGTCGGGGAATACCCCGATGTGGTCATAGGCTGCGCCGGCGGCGGCAGTAACTTTGCGGGCCTTTCCTTCCCCTTCGTTTACGACAAGCTGAACGGGAAACAAATCGCCATCCACCCCGTGGAGCCGACCGCCTGCCCCACCATGACCCGGGGCCCCTTCGTGTACGATCACGGAGACACGGCCCGCTACACCCCCCTGCTGCCCATGCACAGCCTCGGACACGCCTTCATTCCGGCACCGATCCATGCAGGGGGGCTGCGGTATCACGGCATGGCGCCCATGGTGAGCCAGTTGCTAACCGAGGGGATTCTCGAAGCACGCGCCGTCCACCAGCTCGAGGCCTATGATGCGGGGGTCCTGTTCGCCAGGACCGAAGGAACGATCCCCGCACCGGAAACCAATCACGCCATCGCCTGCGTGGTGCAGGAGGCGAAAAAGGCCAAGGAGGAAGGCAAGGAGAAGGTCATTCTGTTCAACTTCAGCGGACACGGACTTCTGGACCTGGGGGCTTACGATAAGTACTTCTCCAAGCAGATGACCAACTTCGAGCTGTCGGACGAGGAACTGCTCAGGGCCGAGGAGGTTTTCAAAAACTTCCCCAAGCCCCAGATGCTCAAGAGCCGCTGATGGGCGGCGGCCGCCTAGCGGTCCGCCCCCACGCCGGACAAGCCGCCCTTTCCCCGCCTTGCATCGCACCTCGGGAAAGGGCGGCAGGAGACAACCCGCCATGGACCCCGAGGATTCCATCGATGATGGGACAGTCACCCGATGCCCCCGTCTGGGCGGTGACGTGCCTTTCGGTTATTGCTGCACATGCGGAGAGGAAAGGCTGCCGTGTTTCAAGATTTTTGACTGCTGGTGGGAGCGTTTCGACGTGGTGGGGTACCTGTCGTCGAGGCTTTCCCCCTCGGACATGGACAGGGTGGTCCAGGGAAAACCGCGGCACAAGCTCACCAGCCTTCTCGATCTGGTGGAGCAGGCCAAGCGCCGCGCACAGCAGTGATTATGCGCGGGTACACAAGCTGCGCCCTTTTTATACCCTCACCCCGGCCCTCCCACAAAGCGAGGGGGGGATGTCGGGAATCGTAATGTGTGACCGCGCACGGTAGAGCAGCGGCAGACGTTAGGAGGTCTTCTTGATCCTTGAAGAACTTGCGGTGGGAATGGTGCAGGCCAACTGCTTCGTGGTGGGATGTCCCTCCTCGGCGGAGGCCATGGTCATAGATCCCGGAGACGAGACGGACCGCATCCTCATGGCACTGGCCAAGGCCGCCCTGAAGGTCAAGTACATCGTCAACACCCACGGGCACTTCGATCATGTGGGCGGCAACAGGAGGATGAAGGAGGTCACCGGGGCCGAGCTTCTCATCCACGCCGCCGACGCCCCCATGCTCGCCCACCTGGAGGCCATGGCAGGGGCATGGGGCATGCGGATAGACAACTCCCCTCCCCCGGACCGGACCATCGAGCAGGGAGACATCCTGACGGTGGGCACCCTGAGCTTCAAGGTCCTTCACACCCCCGGTCACTCTCCGGGGAGCATCTCCCTTGCGGGAAGCGGCGTGGTGTTCGTGGGCGACACGCTCTTTGCCGGTTCCATCGGACGCACCGATTTTCCGGGGGGGAGCCACGAGACGCTCATCGAATCGGTGAAAAACAAGATCTTCCCCCTCGGGGACCGGACCACCGTGTGCCCCGGCCACGGCCCCCGCACCACCGTCGGCAACGAGAAACGGTTCAATCCCTTTTTCCGGCAGAATCCGCACGGTCCTTTATGAGAAGGGTGGAGGTGTCGAGGGTCAAAGGCTCCGCAAAGCCCCGCGCCTCCGCCCCCACGACAGGTCTTGCGACCACCTCCAGTCCCACGGTTTCGAGCACGAGGACCACATCGAGAAGACCGGAGGGCAGCCCCAGTGCCTCGGGGACCGAGCAGGAGTGCTCCAGTGTGCCGTGATCGGCCCTGACACCGAACCACGCGCTCATCCGCCCTTCGCGCGCCATCCTCTTCAGGTTGTCCAGCGACAGTCCGGAAAGCTCCCCGGAGCAGAACGCGTCGATCACCACCAGGTGGGGGTGGAGGATGTTCTGCTCCTGGAGCTCGCAGATCCTTTCCTCCAGGCGAGAAAGGCTGAACTGCTGGGAATGAAAGGTCATGATGAACCGGTTCGGGACGATCGCTTTCCACACACTGTTTGCCCTTTCCAGGTGAAACTGGTCGGCCAGGGCGTGGAATACTTCCTCGTACCAGAGGGTGACCTTGCGTACCGGCTGATCCAAGCTCACGTGCACGACCTTTTCGCCCCGCAGCAGCCCGTGCAGGGCCAGTTGAACGAGGAACGAGGTCTTTCCGCCGCCGGCACGGGCCAGAACCGCACCGACCCCTGGCTCCGGGAGGATGCGGCCCGTGCGCTGCACCAGCAGTTGGAGGGAATGGTCGAAGACGAGTTGTTGTTCGGTCATTGGGTCACGCCTTTCTCCTGAGAGCTTGTCTGAGAATTCCATCCGCAGACTCGATGAAGGCAGGGAGGCGGTTTTCTCTGCAATCGGGACTACGAACAGCAACTGCCACGCTCTAAGCCACCTTTTTGTCGGTCCCCCGGCCTTTTTCTATAAGGGCCTCTTCAATGGATTTGGGCACCTGGCGATACGTGCTGAACTCCATGGTGAACTGGGCCTTTCCCTGGGTGGCCGATCGGAGCACCGTGGAATAACCGAACATATCGGCCAGGGGCACCTCGCTTTCCACCACGCACATGTCGGCCTCTTCCTGGGTGCCGATGATCATTCCCCTTCGCTGGTTCAGCGTGGCCATGACCGGGCCCTGGTACTCCACGGGTGTTTCCACGACCACCTTCATGATCGGCTCGAGGATGACCGGAACGGCACGGGAGTAAACGTGGCGGAACGCGCCGCGGGCCGCGGCCTGGAAAGCCATGTCCGACGAGTCCACGGAATGGGCCTGTCCGTCGTTTATGACCACCCGCACCCCGGTCACGGGGTACCGCGCAAGGGGTCCCTTTTCCAGACAGCTCCTGAACCCCTTCTCGCAGGCCGGGATGAATTGCGTGGGTATCGCCCCCCCCACCACTCGGTTGTCGAACACGAAGTCCCCTTCATCGAGTGGTTCCAGGTATCCTCCCACCCGTGCATACTGACCGGCGCCGCCTGTCTGCTTCTTGTGGATGTAGTCGAAGGACACCCTGGAAGTGATGGTTTCCCGGTAGGCGACCTGGGGTTGCCCGGTGACCACGTGTACCTGGTACTCGCGTCGCATACGTTCCACGTAGACGTCCAGGTGCAGTTCCCCCATGCCGGATATGATGGTCTCGCCCGTTTCGTGGTCCACCCGGGCTCGAAAGGTGGGGTCCTCCTTGGTGAAACGGGAAAGGGCCTTGGACAGGTTGATCTGGGCCTTCTGGTCCGCTGGGCTGACTGCCAGGGAAATCACCGGCTCGGGGACGTGCATGGAAGTCATGGAAAGCCGCATCCCCGGCGCCACGAAGGTGTCTCCCGAAGCGCATTCCACACCGAAGAGGGCACCAATGTACCCCGCGGGAATCGCCTCGATTTCCTCCATCTGGTCCGCGTGCATGCGCACCACCCTTCCCACCCGCAACTTGTTTCCGGTGCGGGCATTGACCATGTTGCCCCCCTTTGCAAGGGTCCCCTGGTAAACCCGCACGTAGGTGAGCTGACCGTAGCGCCCGTCTTCCAGCTTGAATGCCAGAGCCACCAGCGGAGCATCGGCAGAGGCGGACAGGGGTACCGATTCTTCCTCTTTTTCCATGTCCACGGCCATGTTCTGCACCTGGGTCGGGTCCGGCAGAAAATCGCGCACCGCGTCCAGGAGAAGCTGCACCCCCTTGTTTCTGTAAGCCGACCCCAGAAAGACGGGCGTCATCTTGCGGGCCAGGGTGGCATCCCGCACCGCCTGGATGAGGAGCGCGTCGGGGACCTCGCCCTCCAGGGCCGCCTCCATGAGCGGGTCGGAGAACATGGAAGCCGCGTCGATGATCGCCTCCCTGCCTTTTCTTGCCTCCTCGAGGAGGGCCGCGGGAATGGGTTCTTCCCGCATCACCTGGCCCTGGGGCCCCTCACAGTAGACGGCTTTCATGCGCACCAGGTCCACCACCCCCTCGAACCCCCCTTCCAACCCGATGGGGATGTGCATGGGCACGGCGTTGTGGCCGAGCTTGGTGCGAAGCTGCCGCACCACCCTGAAGGGGTCCGCCCCGCTGCGGTCGCATTTATTGACAAAGGCGATAAAGGGAACCCGGTACCGCGCCATCTGGCGGTCCACCGTGATGGACTGGGACTGGACCCCTCCCACCGCGCAGAGGACAAGTATGGCCCCGTCCAGAACCCTGAGGGACCGTTCCACCTCTATGGTGAAGTCCACATGACCCGGCGTGTCTATGATGTTTATTTCACAGTCTTTCCATGTGCAGTACGTGGCGGCTGAGGCGATGGTGATTCCCCGTTCCCGTTCCAGCTCCATGAAATCCATGGTGGCGCCCACGCCGTCTCTTCCCTTGACGTCGTGCATGGAGTGTATCCTCTCCGTGTAGAAAAGGATACGCTCGGTAAGGGTGGTCTTTCCCGCGTCTATGTGCGCGCTGATTCCTATGTTCCTGACTTTTTTGGGATCCTTGTGCACGGTGTTGGCCCTTCAAGCTCCTTGGATATACCTCGCCCGTCCACAGACTGCGTTCCTTCTACTGTCACCCCGGCCCCCAGAGGGCGGGGGGATGTAGGAATCGCGATTTGCGACCGCGCGCAGGATGGGTATTGTAACGCTTCCACGGCTGCTGGCCCGGATCGATGGCAGCCTAGAGCAGTAGCGCAACGTAAACTTGTATTTTTAGTTGGGAGATGACCAAAAGTCAAGGGGGATCTGACGGTGACTTCCGCGCACCCGAAAGGGCCGGACACTGTGAAGCGCCCCACCTTTGGCCTATGGAACGTTTCTCAGGTTTCATGTGAACCCGCTCATTGAGCAGTAAAGGGCCATGCATTATTAGGGCAATGAAAAGGGGATTATGAAGCGACACACGGCAATTGGCAGACGGGATCCATCGACCTTTGGTAAAGGAGGTGTCTCATGGAATTCCTGTACACAACAAAGATCTGCATACCCCTCAACCAGGTGATTTTGCTCCTGATCATCACCACGGTGATGCTGGCCTTCAAAAAGCCGAGGCTCTCTCTGTTCACATACTACCTATTTGCCATGTACTGGGGATACATCGCAAACAGGGAGATCCTCATGACCTCGGGAGTGGAATTGCTCAACGCAGGGTTTCCCAAGATCTATTTCGGCTTCGGCTCTCTGATGATGCTGGTGGTTCTCTTCAGCCTGATGAGGCTTCAGAAATGCCAACTGTGACTCCATCTGCGTGCCTGCAAAAAACAGGCACCCCCCCCACGCGCACGGGGCCTCAACCAAAGATCTTGCCCGGGTTAAGGACCCCCCTGGGATCGAAGACCGCTTTTATCCGTTTCATGAGGTCCAGTTCCACCTGAGAAAGCTCCCGTCCGATATAAGGGGCCTTGGTGATACCCACCCCGTGCTCTCCTGAAATGGTGCCCCCCAGCGCCAAGGTGTGATCGAAGAGCTCTTCCACCGCGGCCTGCGCCTTCTCCCATTCCCCAGGCTTCCTCTTGTCGAGCATGATGTTGAAGTGGATGTTGCCATCTCCTGCGTGCCCGAAACTGACCATGGTCAGGCCGGTTTCTTTTCTCAGGGCGTCGATCTTGCGCACCAGCTCGGGGATTCGATTGCGGGGGACCACGATGTCCTCGTTGATCTTGTCGGGCCCAAAACGGAAAAGGGCTGGCGAAAGGGATTTGCGTGCCTTCCAGAGGGCCGCGGCCTCTTGGGGATCGGAGGCCCCGTGAACCCGATGGGCCCCCTGCTCGCGACAGACCTGTTCGAGCCGGCGTGCCAGTCTTTCTGTCTGCCCCGGGTCACCGTCCAACTCGAGCAGCAAGATGGCCCCCGCATCCACGGGAAGCCCTATCTTGAGGTATGCCTCCGCACAGGAGATAGCCGCCTGGTCCATATATTCCACCGCCCGGGGGACCACTCCGGCCCTGAAGATGGCGGCCACGGTTCCCGCGGCGGCCTCGATCCTGTCGAATACCGCGGTCAGGGTGCGCACCGATTGCGGCAGGGGCAGCAAGCGGACCGTGATCTTCGTGATGATTCCCAGGGTCCCTTCGGAGCCTACCAGCAGGCGCGTAAGATCGTATCCCACCACTCCCTTGGCCGTCTGCACGCCCGTGTGGACGAGCCCTCCCTGGGCAAGCACCACCTCGAGGCCCAAAACGTAGTCCCTGGTGACTCCGTACTTGACGGCGATGGGACCTCCGGCGCATTCCGCCACGTTGCCGCCCATGGTGCAATAGTCGGAACTGGAAGGATCTGGTGGGTAGAAAAGGCCCTTGGCGGCCGCTTCCCTTTGGAACCTCCCCGTCACGACGCCGGGTTCCACCTCGCCCACCAGGTTCTCGCCGTCGATCCGCAGGATCCGGTCCAGCCGCACCATGGGCATCACCACGCCGCCCCGCACGGCCACGGCACCGCCGGACATGCCGGTCCCGGCTCCCCGGGGGACCACGAAGAAGCCCTCCTGGTTGGCCAGACCCATGACCCGGTCGATCTGGTCCGGATTTTCAGGAAACACGACGGCATCGGGCAGGTAATCGCGGCAGGCGGCGTCGTAGGCGTAGCACAGCCTTTCCCCTTGGGAAAACCGAACGTATTCCCGTCCCACGATCCGGGTGAGCTCCCTGCGGGACGAACGGCTCAATCCAGGGCTGGAGAAGGCGGGCCGCTTCTGCTTCATAGGACCATCCGGCTAGAACTCGCCGCTTTCCAGCTTCTCGCAGAGGAATTCCACCTGCTTGTGGACACTTCCCCTCGCCCGCAAGGACCTTTCGACGGCGCCGATGGAGTGCATGGCCGTAGCATGGTACCTGTTGAAGCTGCGTCCGATGGCCTGAAGGGGCTGGTCGGTGTAGCGCCTGGCCAGGTAAATGGCAATCTGCCTGGGCCTGACGATCCTTTGCTTGCGGGATTTGGAGACGATCTCCTCCGTTGTCACCCGGTAGTACTTGCAGACCACGTCCTTTATCACATCCAGGGTGATCTGCCTTCGCTGCTTCACGATGCTCCTGACCACATCCCCGGCGAGCTTCACATCCATAGGGATGCCCAGGAGGGAGGACTTGGCGACCACTCCGCTCAGTCCGCTTTCGAGCAGGCGCACGTTGCCGGTCAGCTCAGACGCCAGGTGCTCTATCACATCCCTCGGCACATCCTGCCCGGTCACACTGGCCTTCTTCTGGAGGATCCGGACCCGGGTACGGAAATCGGGCGGATCGATTCCCGTAACCAGACCCCCGGAGATACGAGAGCGCACGTTCTCCTGGAGTTTGGGGATTTCGGCAGGCGGAAAACAGCTTGTGAAGATGAGCTTCTTGTTCGCTTCCAGGAGGCAGTCGAGCGTGCAGGAGAGCTCGGTCTGCGTCTTATCCTTGCCCCCCAGAAAATGGACGTCGTCGAGGAGGAGCACATCGCACTTGCGGCGGTATTTCTCCTTGAACTGGTCGATGGCATCGCTTCGCAGGGCCCGGATCATCTCGTTGGTGAACTCCTCGGCCGTGGTGTAATAGACCCTGTCGGTGGGATTCCGGTTTAGAATGTGATGGCCCACCGCCTGGGAGAGATGGCTCTTGCCCAATCCCGTGCTGGACAAAAGCAGCAGGGTGTTCTGGTGCCGGTTCTGGCTGCAGGCGATGGCCAGGGCAGCGGAATAGGCAAAGCCGTTGCTATCTCCCACAACAAACTGGTCGAAGGTGAAGTCTTTTCTCAGCAGACGCCCCTGCTGGCGACGGGTATCCAGGTTGGGCAGCGGCATCTGCTGCGGCTGAAACGGATCGGTACCGTAATCCTGGGTGCCTTCGGGCACTCCGGTCACCTCCAGGATCACGGACACGTTCGCGCCCGCGGCTTCGCTGAGCCTATGTTCCAGAAGGGTCTTGTAATGGCTGAGCACCCATTTTCTGGAAAGGGCATTGGGACACCCAAGCACCATCTGGCCCTCGGTCCACCGGAGCGGTTGGATGGGCTCAATCCACATCTTGAATCCGTGAACGGATATCACGGAATCCAGAGAACCTTTCACCTGATCCCAAATAGCCTGCATCGATTCCGACCCCATGGAAGCCCCCAGTTCTGCCGCTTCGCACCCAAGAGCCTGTCTGAAATAAGCCTTTTTCCCGCCTGCCAAAACAGCGAAGGCCGTTGTCGGGAGCTTCATACTGCGCGCGTCCACAAATTGCGCTTCTTATAACCTCACCCCGGCCCTCCCAGCGGGCGGGGGGGACGTAGAAAATCGCAATGTGTGACCGCGCCCGGTATACCCCCTACCGGGCCCTGTCCGAGGCGTCCGGTGCTCCCCAGGGGGGACAAGCCGCTGCCCGCACAGGCCCGAGGAGGGGAAGGTCCCCCAGCTCCTTGCCCCACACCCTTTACCGCCCCACGCGGACCGAGAACACCACACGGCCCGTGAACGGGCACCGCTTTTCCGGCAACAATGCCCCAGCTCACCCACACTCAGATGCTTCAAACCTTCCGTTGCGTGATAACAATATAGACATCGGGGTGAAAAAAACCGGAATATTTCCGTTTTTGCGGCATGAACAGGCCAGCGTCGAAAAGCTGGATGCCTAATTAGAATAGGTGGCGGTGGGAGTCAACCGCGATAGTGACCGCTTTGCCCCCGGCCCCCCCTTTAGTTTTCAACAATACCAAATTATTATTTATTTCAAATGGATACCATCATACCGTTTGTTAACTCCCTCTAAACACACCCCATTTTTCCGCCGACTTTTTCCCCAAGCATTCTGGGAAGATCGGCTTGGGCCTCCCAGTTTATCCACAAGGACGATTTCGATCCGTTCTTTCTTTTTCTTTCCAAAACACCATTTTCCGCCTATTTTCTTAGCAAAGGACGATCCGCATGGTGCTCCCCCCCTCTGTGCGTGGGGGCCTCCTCTTTCCGGTGGTCCACCGGACCCCCTTGACACGGGGCAAGCACAGGTGCTTGTTTCCCAGAACGTGTACCTCGCGCGTCCACAAAGTGCGCTTCTTATACCCTCACCCCGACCCACAGAGGGAGACGTGGCAAATCGCAATGTGTGACCGCGCGCTCTCTGGAAGTTGCCTATACGGATGCCGGGGCTACTGGAGCCCCGGCGCGCTTTCCAACCGGATAGCCCAACGCGACTGGGCATGAACCAAGAGGAGATCAAGAATGGACCATCCCCTTCCGGTCATAGGCATTACAATGGGCGACCCGGTGGGCATAGGACCCGAGATCGTCTGCAAGGCTCTTTCGTCCCCCGGGCTCCACCATATCTGCCGGCCCCTTGTCTTAGGGGACACGGAAACCCTGGAAAGGGCCGCTGCATGCACCGACGCGCCCCTTGCCCTGCACGAGGTGCGGGCGCCCCATGATGGGGTCTACCGGCCGGGAACAATGGACGTGGTTGCCGTTTCGCACCTGGACCCGGGCAAGCTCGTCCACGGCTCGCCGAACGTCGGGACCGCGACGGCCATGGTCCAGTACATCATGCAGGCGGTGGATTGGTCCCTCGACGGCCGACTCGACGGGATCGCGACCTGCCCCATCCACAAGGCCGCCATGCGCATGGCCGGATTTCCGTACGACGGCCACACGGAGCTTCTCGCCCAGCGAACCGGCACGCGGCAGTACGTGATGATGCTTGCCGGTGATCGGCTCCGGGTGGTCCTGGTGACCATTCACACGGCGCTCAAGGAGGTTCCCCGTCTGCTATCCCAAGAGAAAATCGAGACCACGATCCTCCTGACGGCCCAGGGGCTCCAAGAGCGTTTTGGGATCCCACAGCCCAAAATCGCGGTTGCGGCCCTCAACCCCCACGGGGGCGAAGGAGGCATGTTCGGAGACGAAGAGATCCGGCACATCACACCCGCGGTGAGCCGCTGTCGGTCCATGGAGATGGAGGTGGAGGGCCCTTTGCCCGCAGACACGCTCTTTCACCGCGCCCTCCAGGGGCACTGGGATGCAGTGGTCTGCATGTACCACGACCAGGGCCTGATTCCCTTCAAGATGATCCATTTCACCGACGGGGTGAACACAACCCTCGGTCTTCCCATCGTGCGCACTTCGGTGGACCATGGAACGGCCTACCAGATAGCCGGCAAGGGGATCGCCGACCACAGGAGTCTGCTCGCCGCCATCCGGATGGCCGTCGAGCAGGTCCGGCAGCTCCGGCGCTCGCGACGGCAGGCCTCTCATTGATCATGCCGTGTGAGGCGCAGGGCGTGCATCACGGCGTGGCAACGACAGGATGTGCTCAGCAAGATCCGGCCCTCGGCCTCCAGCACGGCGGCGCGGGCCTCGACCAGGCACAGGGGGGGGTACCCTCCCACACCGGGCGCAAGCTGGTGGCTGCGCACGACCACCGAACGATGACCGGGCACCCTCAGGCCCTCCAGGAGACGAAAGAGGTCCCCCTTTCGAGGCATTCCGGTCATTGTGCACCTGTCGGGCGGTTCAGGACAGTTGTCCGGGCACAGGAAGTCGGCGTGGCTGGTATACATCTCCCCGTCTTTGCCGAGCAGAGGGTGGGGAACCAGCAGAGCAACCTCCTCGGGCACCGGGAGGCCCTCCACGCCATGGGGGGGGGACAGGGTGCGGCGTATCCACTCGAATGCCACGTGCAGGGGCATGGCGGGCACTATCCAGTCGGGGTGCCCCCCCCGATCGAGGTGCCGGGCAAGGTAGAGCACCCCGTCGCCCACCACCGTTTTCACCGGTCCGTTGAAAACACGCAGCGCCCTGCATTCGGATTCGACCACCGTGATGCGCGCCCTGGGATGCTTGTGCGTCAGACGCTCCACAGCCAAGGACCCGAACCTGCCCGCACCGAGGATCCAGATTTCCATAAGGTCGTGCCCGCCTTTGACTTTCGGTCGTTTTTGTGCCAGACACCTCGCCCAGGGGGGCCCGGCAGATCGTGTGCCGGGGCAGTGAAGGGCCCCGGACCACGGCCCCGCAAACCCATCACTCATGCTTGTCGCAAGAGGTGCGTCCCATGTACATGGGTCTCATGAACGATCCGGCAAGACCCGTTGTCGAGCAGATCGAGTCGTTCGGGAAAGCTGCTTACGATTTCGTGGATCTGACCATGGAGGCCCCCCAGGCCCGGTCCTTCGATACGGACCCGATCCGCGACGCCCTTCGCAGATACGGCATGTTCACGGTGGGACACACGGACCCGTGTCTTCCCTACGCCTATCCCCTCACCACCCTGAGAGCGGCCTGCCTGGAAGAGCTGGAAGCCTGCGCGCGGGTCTTCTCCACGCTCGGGGCCCGGGTCATGAATATCCACCCCTGCTACAGCCTTCCTCCGAAGATGAGGGCCTCCATTATAGACCTGCACATCGAGGCCCTGCAACCCATAGTCGCCATGGCGCGGGAGCACCACCTGACACTGGCCCTGGAGAACTTCACGGCGCCCTTTGACCGCGTCGAAACCTTCGCCCTTCTCCTGCACAAGGTCCCAGGCCTCATGGTGCATCTGGATGTAGGACACACCAACTTCGGCGCAGACGACACGCAAGCTTTTTGCGCCGCCTTTGGGGGGCGAATCGTCCACGTTCACCTGTCCGACAATCGGGGCAGTGCAGACCATCACATGCCCCTGGGAGTGGGAAGCGTGCGGTGGAAGGAAAGCCTGGGCGCACTGAGAAGGTCCGGGTACGACGGCACCATCACCCTGGAAGTCTTCTGTGACGATCCGACGGTACAATTCCGGTACCTGGACATCAGCCGGGACTTTGTTCGAGGCCTGTGGGCCGGCGAGGATCCGTGAATACGAGGAGATGGAGGGGGTGGGACGGTTCCCCGGCTTCGGACCCTCCAACATGGTCAGAGACCATGTGACACCACATGTTGTACCTGTTTCCCCACACAGCACTTTCTATTGTGTTTTTTTCTTGTCATCCTCCCCTTTTCTCTGCTATGGGGTGATCCGTTCCGATCCACCTTCGGCAGGAGGATTCCCCGATGAAGCTCAAACAACTGGAGATTTGCGGCTTCAAGTCTTTCCCCGACAAGACGTCCATTGCCTTTCCCGGCGGCATTTCTGCCATAGTGGGACCGAACGGGTGCGGGAAGAGCAACATCGTGGACGCCATCCAGTGGGTCATGGGAGAGCAGAGCGTCAAGCAGCTCCGGGGCAAGTCCATGGAAGACGTGATCTTTGCCGGCGCAAACAGCAGGCCTGCCGTCAATATGGCCGAAGTCTCCCTCCTGCTGCACAACGACAACGGTTCGGCGCCCGAACAGTACGGGGACATGCCTGAGATAGAGGTGACGCGTCGTCTTTACCGCTCCGGGGAAAGCGCGTACTGCATCAACAAGCGGCCCTGCCGCCTCAAGGACATTCAACACCTGCTTATGGGAAGCGGGCTGGGGACACGCACCTATGCGGTGATCCAGCAGGGCAACATAGGCGCCATCACCGAAGCGGGGCCCGAGGAACGCAGGATCTACATCGAGGAGGCCGCGGGCATCACCCGCTACAAGGCACGAAAAAAGGAGGCCCTTCAGAAGATCGAGGTGACCCGTGCCAATCTTCTGCGGGTCATGGACATCGTCACGGAGGTGGAAAGGCAGTTGAAAGGACTGCAGCGCCAGGTGAAAAAGGCCGAGCAGTTCCAGAAATACAAGGAGCGGATACGGACTCTGGAGGTGGCCCTGGCCGCCGAGGCACACGACCAATTGACACGCCAGATGGCCCAAACCGACACGGTGCTCAAGGAGCTGGAAGGGGCCGAGATATCGCACATGGCCTCGCTGCGAAAGCTCGACGCAGCCATGGAAGAGGTGCGGCTGGAACGTGCACGCATGGCCGAAAGGCTGGCGGAAGAACAGGCCAGACGCTTCGAGCTCAGACGCCGGGTGGACAAGGCGGAGAACGATCTGCAACACGGGCGCAGGCAGGCGGAGACACTCCAGGTGGCGTGCGAACGGCTGGCCGCCGAACGGCTCGAAATCGAGCGTAAGCAGAGCAAGATAGCGGCAGAGCGGGGCTCGCTGGAGGCCGAGAAGGAAAGTCTCTTTGCTAGGAAGACGGAAACCGAGGCCCTTCTTGCCGAAGAGGAGCTGGCCTCCCGGCAAGTGCGTGCCAGGCTCGAACAGTTGCAGGAGTATCTCGAAGAGCAAAGGTCCGCCCTCATGGAAGTGGTCGCGCAGGAAACGCGGTACAAGAACATCTACAACCACGCCTCCAGCAACAAGGCCCAGATCGCCAAGCGGCTGGAGCAGCTCGACAAGGAACTCCTCCAAGCCCGCCAGAAGATTGTTGCGGTCCAGAAGAACCTGGAGGGTGCCCAGGCCAGGTTCCAGTCGGTCAAAGAAGCCTCCGGCTCATTGGAAGAGCAAATCCGCCAGGTGGAAGCCTCCCTGGAGGAGCGTCGCCAGGATCTGCGGAGGCAGGCGACCGCGGTTCAGACCCTTGATCTGGACAGGACCAAGGTCAAATCGCGCCACGCGGCCCTCAAACGGATGGACGACAACTACGAGTGGTTGAAGGGGGGGGCACGGGCCATCATGCAGTGGAGCCGCGCACGCTCGGCCGAGACAAGCAAGGACGCCGACGGGCACACAGGTCCCCACGGCAAAGGAATCGTGGGCCTTGTGGCCGATGTGGTGGAGCCCCTTCCTTCTTTTGAAAATGCCGTGGAAGCGGCTCTGGGAGACGCCTTGCAGTATGTGATCGTCCAGGATCTGGAGACGGCGCTGTCTGCGGTGGAATATCTCAGGCAGAACCGGGCAGGCCGCGGTGCTTTCATCCCCCTGACGTGGATCTCTCCCACCGTCGATGCCGCACACCCCCCGGAGGGGTCCGAGGCCTCCCTGTGGCGCAACGTGACCGTAAAGCCCGGGCACGAAAACCTGATACACGGGCTCCTGCAAGACGTGCTGGTGGCCGAGGACCTGGACACGGCCATGCGCCTGAGGGCCGAACAGGCAACAGCACGGGCCGTTGTCACCAAGGCGGGAGACAGTGTCCTGACCAGGCAGGCCCTGATAGGCGGCAGCGGCGATGCCTCGAGCCCCGGGATCCTGGCCCAGCGGCATCAGATCCGGGAGATGGAAGACCGACTCGCCCAGCTCGAGGCCGCACTGGAAAAGGGACGAAGCGAGCTCCAGGGTCTGGAAAACGAGGCAAAATCCCTCGAGCGCCACCTGCAAAAACTCCTGGAGTCCCGCAGGGAAATGGGGCGCAGCGAGATCGAGGCGGAAAAGGCGGTTCTCCGGCTGACCGAAGAAGTGCGGATGGCTGAAAGACACGCACAGATCGTGGTTCTGGAACAGGAGAAGCTCGTAGGAGAAGGCAACGACGTGGAGCGGGAAATCGACAAGTACCGGACCCTTCTCTCTGAAATAGCCTCAGAAGTGGAAACATCCCGCGAGGCCCTTTCCGCAACCTCCGAGCAAATGGAACAGCTTTCCCACGATCTGGAATCCTACCAGGAAAAGACGGTGGACTTGAGACTCGAGCTGACCGCGGTCCAGGCAAGGTGTGAAAACCATGCCCAGACCCTTCGCCGACTGCAAGATTTTGAAAGGGACGCCGCCACCCAGTTGGAGCAGGTTGTCGATGATTGGAGCAGGAGGAAGACCGAGGCCCAGGCCCTTGAGGAAAAGATGGCCGCAAGCGAGCAGGAGATAGTTGCGGTGCACGGGCAGCTCCAGGACCTGGAGGAAGGTCTTGAGGAAATGGGAAGCCGCATCCGCACCGTGGACGATCGGCTCAAGACGGACGATGCCAGGCTTTCGGAGATCCGCAACGAGAGGGAATCGACTCAGGAGAAGCTGCGGACCCTGGAACTGGAGCAAACCCAGAGAAAGATGAAGCAAGAAGCCATCGAGGCACGCATCCAGGAGCGATTCCACGGCCCCCTTGCCGTTCTCCGGGCCGCACCTGACATCGCCTGCCTCGCCGAGCCCGGGGCCGAACAGAGCGCACGGGACGACCTGGAGCGTCTTCACCAAAGAATCTCCCAGCTCGGGGACGTGCACATGGGGGCCATTTCCGAGTACAAGTCCCTGCAGGAACGGCATCAGTTCCTCACCGTGCAGCGAGACGACCTGGTGCAGGCCATCGAGTCCCTCCAAAAGGTTATCCGGAAGATAAACCGGATCAGCCAGACCCGGTTCATGGAAACCTTCGTCATCGTCAACGAGAAGCTGCAACAGGTCTTTCCACGGCTGTTCCAGGGCGGCGAGGCCAGTCTGGTCCTCACGGATCCGGAGGACCCGCTCGAGACCGGGGTGGAGTACATGATTCACCCTCCGGGCAAGCGGCTGACCCGCATGAGCCTCCTGTCCGGCGGGGAGAAGGCCCTTGCCGCCATCTCCTTCGTCTTTGCCATCTTTCTCATCAAACCCGCGTCCTTCTGCCTCATGGACGAGATCGACGCGCCCCTGGATGAGGCCAATGTCTTTCGCTTCAACGAATTGCTCAAATTGATCGGGGAGCAGTCCCAGATCATCATGATCACCCACAACAAGAGAACCATGGAATTCGCCGATGTGCTTCTGGGTGTCACCATGGAAAACAAGGGCATCTCCAAGATCGTGTCCGTAAACCTTCAGAATTGACGCTTGTTGATTGACAACCGGCGATTGGCGACCGATAAGGGACCCGTTCGCCGTTCACCCTCTTGCCGAAGGGACATCCAAACAGATGAAATGGCCGGGCAAGAAGAAACAGGATGCACAAGCCGCTCCCACGGCAGAAGCCGTCCCCGCGAAGGAACCTCTTTTTCTCCATCTTCGCAACCGTCTGTCCAAGGCCCGCAAGAACCTGGCGGACCGGATCGAGCAGCTCTTCGAAGGCAAGAAGGCCATGGACCGGGATCTTTTGGAAGAGCTGGAGGAGGTCCTGATCACGGCCGACGTGGGGGTTCCTTTCACCATGCACCTGACCCGGGGCCTTTCCGAAAAGCTGAACAAGAAGGACCTGGTGGATGCCGCGCAGCTCAAGGGCCTGGTTCACGACCAGATCCTGGACTGCCTCAGCTCCTGCACGGGCAACCGGCAGCAGCCTGCCTCCAAGCCCTGTGTGATCATGGTGGTGGGAGTCAACGGCGTGGGCAAGACGACCACCATCGGGAAGCTGGCGGCCCGATACCGCGGGGAGGACAAGGAAGTGCTCGTGGTCGCTGCCGACACCTTCCGGGCCGCGGCCGTAGAGCAGTTGGAGATCTGGACGGAAAGAGCCGGTGCGCAGATTGTCCGCCACAGGGGGACCGCCGATCCCGCGGCCGTGGTGTACGACGGCCTGCAAGCGGCCGCGGCACGTGGAACGGACGTCGTCATCATCGACACTGCGGGAAGGATCCACACCCGCAAGAACCTCATGGAAGAGCTGGGCAAGATCAAGAGGACGGCCGCAGCGCAATGCCCCGGCGCTCCCCACGAGGTGTGGCTGGTGATCGACGCGACCACCGGTCACAACGCGCTCTCCCAGGCCAGGCTTTTCCACGAAGCCGTGGGCCTGACCGGAATCGTCCTGGCCAAGCTCGACGGCACGGCCAAGGGGGGGATCGTCATTGCCATCTGCCACGAGCTGGGTATCCCCTTGCGATATGTGGGGCTGGGAGAAAAACTCGATGACTTGCAGCAGTTCGATCCCGAGGCTTTCGTCGATGCTCTGTTTTAGTGGATTTGACGATTGACATTCACTTTTTCGTTCTGTAAGGATTTCTATACCTCGCGCGTCCACAAACTGCGGCTTTCATACCTTCACTGCGTCCCTCTCCCAGAGGGTGAGGGGGATGTAGGGGATCGCAATTCGTGACCGCGCAGTATGACTAGCGCAGTCGTTTACCGGCCGAGGCATTTTGAGTCCATCCAAAAAATCAAGGGGGAGGGTTACGATGAAGAAGGCAGAACTGGTAGCAGAGATGGCCCAGGAGGCGAGCATCTCGAAGGCTCAGGCATCCGCAGCACTCAGCGCCTTTATCGAAAGTGTGAAGCGAACCCTGAAGAAGAAGGATGGAAAGCTAACCCTGGTGGGGTTCGGCACCTTCTCGAAGGTGCGACGCAAGGCCCGCAAGGGACGGAATCCCCAAACGGGAGAGCCCATCAAAATCAAGGCATGCAGCGTGGTCAAATTCAAAGCCGGCAAAGGGCTCAGAGACGCGGTCTGAACAAACAACGGGGGGGCGCCTCCTTCACGGAAAACCGGCGCCCCCCCTACGGATCGCAAAGGTCCTCGAACCCTTCCACGGAAAGTGGTGAGCATGGGGCACGGAAGAGACCCTTTACTCAGTAAGTGATCTCAAAGGATGCGTGTCCACCGGAGCCCGACTCCCAGTTCACATCCACGGCATCCACGCGGGCGAGGGGAGGGCCGTGGCGGCACCACCGGATCATGGTTTCCACCTTTTCCCTGGGGCCCTCGAAAACCGCTTCCACACCCCCGTCCGCACGGTTCTTGACCCATCCTGTCACGCCACCGAGCCGTAATGCGGCGTGGCGAGTCTCCATGCGAAAACAGACGCCCTGCACGCGCCCCCTGATCACCACCCGTGCCCTCTCACCCTCCATCTTCTACACTCCCAGCATCCTGTCGAGCGCGGGTTCGTCGATCACGGTTATCCCCAGCTCCCGGGCCCGTTGCAGCTTGGAACCCGGAGAGCCGCCAACGACCACGTAATCCGTGTTCCTGGTCACCGATCCGGTGACCTTGCCTCCCGCCGCCTGGATCCTGGCCGCGGCCTCCTGGCGTGTCATACCCTCCAGGGTCCCGGTCAGGACAAACGTCTTGCCGTCCAGGCCCCCCGGGCTCCGCTGGGCCGGAGCCTGGATCCTCACGCCCTTTTCCAGTATCCTGTCCACCGCTTGTGCGTTCTCAGGGCGCTTGAAAAACTCCACGATACTGCGCGCCACCACAGGGCCCACCTCGCTCACCGCCATCAGGTCCTCCAGGGTGGCATGGCGTATCCGTTCCAGACTGCCGTAGTGTCGGGCCAGGACCTGCGCCACATGTTCTCCCACGTGGCGGATACCCAGAGCGTACACGAACCGGGCCAGGGAGATGTCCTTGCTTCTCTCGATGGCATCGTGGACATTGGCGGCGGACTTGGGACCCATGCGCTCCAGTTCCTGAAGCTGCTCCACCGTGAGTTGGAAGACATCGGGCCACCACTCTACCAGCCCCTTTTCCACCAGTTGCCCCACCAGCTTGTCCCCGAGCCCATCGATGTCGAAGGCGCCCTTGGAGGCGAAGTGTTTGATTCTCTCCCGCACCTGGGCAGGACACCGGATATTGATGCACCGGGAGACGGACTCTGTCTCCAGCCTCACCACCTCCGCGCCGCAGACCGGGCACGCATCGGGCATCAGGAAAGGCATTTCCCGACCGGTCCTTCCGGCCTCCACCACCTGCACCACTTCGGGTATCACGTCGCCGGCCCGCTGCACCACCACCGTGTCGCCTATTCGCACGTTCTTGCGCCGGATCTCGTCCTCGTTGTGCAGGGTCGCGCGGGAAACGGTGACACCGCCTACGGAAACGGGCTCCAGGACCGCCACGGGCGTCAAGGCCCCGGTGCGTCCCACCTGGACCGCGATGTCCACGATCCTGGTGGTCTCCTGAACGGCCTGGAACTTGTAGGCGATGGCCCATCTGGGACTGCGCGAGGTCGCTCCCAGCGTTCTTTGAAGAGCGAGGGAATCGACTTTGACCACCATACCGTCCATTTCGTAGGGAAAGTGATCCCGTCCTTCGAGCAGCTCACGGTAGAAGGCCGTCGCGGTTTCGATGGGGATGCGGCCCTTGATGTGGGGGTTGACCGGTAGACCCATGCTTTCCAGTGTGCGCAATGTCTCGAAGTGCGAATCGACCCGCGCGTCGGCGAAGGTCCCCACGCCGTAGCAGTAGATATCCAGCGGCCGACCTGCCGTGATGCGGGAGTCGAGCTGCCTGAGGGAACCGGCCGCAGCGTTTCTCGGGTTCGCAAAAGGGGAGGTCCCTTGCCGGGATCTGGCGGCATTGAGCCGCTGGAAGGCCTTCTTCCTGATGAACACTTCGCCCCGCACCTCGATCCGCCGGGGGACTGAGCGAAGAGCACCCCTTCCAAGGACCAGGGGTACGCTGCGTATGGTCTTCACGTTGGCGGTGACCACCTCGCCGAACTGACCGTCGCCCCGGGTGGCGGCCAGGGTGAGCTCCCCGTTGTCGTAAACCAGTTCGATGGCCACGCCGTCCACCTTGGGCTCCGCGGTGTAGAGCACCTCTTGTCCGGGAGGCAGGAGCCGAACCACGCGCTCGTGGAAGGCCAGAAGCTCGCCTTCATCGAAGCAGTTGTCGAGGCTCAGCATGGGAATCGCATGCCGGGCCGTTTCGAACTTCTCCAGGGGAGGCGCCCCCACCCGCAGGGTGGGAGAATCGCGTCGCACGAGGTGCGGAAAGGCCTTTTCGAGATCGAGCAGCTCCCGCATGAGACGGTCGTACCGGGCGTCGGAAATCTCGGGGGCGTCGAGCACGTAGTACCTGTAATCATGGTGATCGATGAGCCGACGCAGTCCTTCGATCCGCTCGGCCGCATCTTGCCCTTCTAAACCGTTCGACATAGCTCACGCATCACCTTGACGGCTGCCCGCCGGCCCTCCTGGAACACCGGCGTGTGAAATCCGGGACGCCACGTGCCGGTAAAAAGCTCGTCGGACACCACCAGGAGCCCCCCGCATTCCACTTCCCGGAAGCGGGCGGCCGTTTGGAGTGCGGAAAGCTCCATTTCGACGGCCAGGGCCCCGAGGGCCCTGAACCTTTCCACCTTCTGCCTCGTCTCGCGAAACACGGCGTCGGTTGTCCACACCGGCCCTTCCGAAAAGGGGTGCCGCCCTTTCACAAGACCGTCCCTCAACGTTTCGAGGCACCTCGGGGACGGCTCGGAGACCGAAGGGGAGAGGTCCCGTCCTGTCTGGTAGTGGGCCGAGGTCCCCTCGTCGATGAATGCGCATGTGGGAAGGAGCAGCCGCCCCGTCGTCACCGAATCGGCCAGGCTCCCGCACCATCCGAGAAATAGGATGCGCCGCGCCCCCAGGGCGACGAGCTGTTCGAGAACCATCACCGCATAGGGGGCCCCCAGAAGGGGTCCCGCCAGGCAAAATCGCACGTCGGGGCCCTCTTCCACGTACAGGCGGCTCATGAAGACCCGGTAGAAACCGTCGCCCAATTCCAACTCCCTGACCAGCAGGTCCAGGTCGGCCCGGGGGCTCACCATGACGGCCAGGGAAGGAACATCCGGGTCCCCGGGGCGCCGCACGGGCCGAACGATGGCACCGTCGTGGGCCGGAGCTTGTTCGCGGGCATGGGCTTCCGTCATTTGGGAGGCACCAGGGCCATCAGCTCTTCCTTGACCTCGTCTATGATTTCGTAAAGCCACATCACGTCTTCCAGGCTGAGCCGTCCCGCCTTGCGCTGGCTCCGCGCCCCGTCCCTTCTGGTGTAGAGCCTCGGTCCTATCTGAAGCTTCGGGTCGCTGTCATCGTACCGGTTGATCGACACGACAAGACCCGTCGCCTCGCACTCCCATTGCTTCATCAACTTGTCCTTCTCCGGATCGTAAGGCATCGGTAGGTATCCTCCTCTCGCTCGACATTCGTTGAACCTGTACGGTCTGGCCCATGTGTGCCGGTGCTTCGCCCGGGTGTCCGTGGGTGATGGTCAGGCGGCTATCTTCGAGAAGTCCGCAAAGAGCCAGAAAAGCCCGGCTATGCTTCGCAACAGGGAAAGCCGGTTGTTTCTCAGTTTCTCATCCTCCGCCATGACCATGACCCCTTCGAAAAAGGCGTCCACGGGCTCTCGGAGCGCGGCGGTCCGGGAAAGGGCCTCCGTGAAAAGGCCCTGTTGCACGTCGGCCTGCACCGACCGCTGCGCGGTTAGGTAGGCCTCCCACAGGTCAGACTCGCACTTCTTCTCGAAAAGCCCCCTGTCCACGGGTGTCCCGGATGCCGGGGCCCCTTCTCCTGCATCCGCCTGGCGCACTATGTTCACCACACGCTTGAAAGCCGTGGCCAGTGGCTCGAAGTCGGGGGCCGACATCAGCCGGGCGAGCGCCTCCACACGGCGGAAAAGATGGGGGACCGGATCGATGGACACCGCGGTGGCCGCGGCAATGATGTCCTTGGGATACCCTTCTTCTGTGAGCAGGTGGGCCATCCTGTCGCGCAGGAAGGCGAGCAGCTTGCTGCGCGTCTGCGACCCATCCTGGACGGCCTTGCCCTCCACGAGATCGAGGTTTTTTTCCAGCATGCCTTCCAGGGACACGAGGCTCTCCAGGTTGCGCAGGATCTGGATGATCCCTATGGCCTGGCGTCGCAGGGCATAGGGATCGGAGGTCCCTGTGGGCACAAGCCCCACACTGAAACAGCCGCACAGGCTGTCGCACTTGTCGGCCAGCGCAAGGACCGCGCCCGGAAGCGTCACGGGCAAGGTGCCCCCGGAAGAAGTGGGGCGGTAGTGTTCCTCCACGGCCCGGCACACAGGCTCGGGCTCCCCGGCGAGTCGGGCATATACCCCGCCCATGACCCCTTGCAGCTTGGGGAACTCCACGACCACCTGGCTCGTCAAATCGGCCTTGCACAGCCATGCGGCCCGGGTCACCGGCTCGGTAAGCCCGGAGGCGCCCCCTTCCTTTTCCAGGCTCCAGGCAAGGTAACGCGCCATTTCCCGCACCCTTTCCACCTTGTCGTAGACGGACCCCAACCGGGACTGGAAAAGCACTCCTTTGAGACGCTCCACCCACCTTTCCATGGGTTGCTGTCGATCCGCCCGGTAGAAGAAGCGGGCGTCGTCCAGGCGGGCCCGGAGCACGCGTTCGTGCCCCCTTGCCGCCACGGCCTCGTCCTTGACGCGCGTGTTGTTCACGGCAATGAAGCAGGGAAGAAGATGCCCCCCATCGCCCACAACGGCAAAGTACTTCTGGTGCTCGCGCATGGCCGTTATGAGCACCTCCGAAGGGATTTCCAGAAACTCCGTGTCGAAACGGCCTCCCACGGCCACCGGGTATTCCACCAGGTGGGTCACCGTGTCGACCAGTTCTTGGTCGTCGGCCACCTTGCCCCCCAGGGAGTGTGCCACACGGGCTATCTCGCTGCGGACCGTGTCCTTTCTTGAGGATATGTCCGCGAGGACATGGGCCTTTTCCAGGGAGGCGAGGTAGTGTGCGGGGTCCTTCACGCTGATCGTGCCAGGGTCCATCAAGAAATGGCCCCGTGTCTTGCCGGCGCTGCGCAGCCCGTTCCACGTGAAGGGGACCACCTTGCCATCGAAAAGGGCCAGGATGCCGTGGACGGGTCGTGCGAAACCGGCGGGCAGGTCGGACCAGCGCATGGACTTGGGAAAGGGAACCGATGCGATCACCTCCGGCAGAAGAGAAACGAGCACCTTCCTGGTGGGAAAACCGGGGTCCACCAGGGTCGCACACAGGTACATTCCCTTCGCGGTCTTCCTGGCGCTCAGCTTCCCCACAGGGATCCCCGCTTTTTCTGCAAACCTGACCGCAGCGACGGTGGGAAGCCCCTTCTCATCGTAACCCGCCTGGACGGGCGGCCCCACAAGTTCCGAGGTGACAGGGGCCTGGCGGGGGCTCAGCCCCTCCACGGCCACCGCAAGACGGCGGGGGGTTGCAAAGCCGCGTACCTGCCCGGATTCGATCCTGGCCTCGCCCAGCCTCCGGGTGAGGGAAGACGTCATGGCCTCCAAAGCGGGTTCGATATAGCCCGCGGGTATTTCCTCGGTTCCCAGCTCAAACAACAGCCAGCTCATGGCACTTTTCCACCTTTGCTTTCCGGTTCCTTCCGATTACTCCTCAAGCCTTGCCCATTTCACCGCTTCCGGACCCGTGCGCCTCATTTTGGGTCCGCGGGTCCCCTACAGGTGTTTTCATCCCTCCCCCTCCCTTTGCCGTATGAGCGGAAAGCCCAACTCCTGTCTCTGGGCAAGGTACTGCTCCGCACATGCCCGGGCCATATTGCGTATCCGTGCAATATAGCCGGTGCGCTCGGTCACGCTGATGGCCCCCCTCGCGTCCAGCAGATTGAAGACATGGGAACACTTGAGGCAATACTCGTAAGCGGGAAGTACAAGGGCATCTCCGATGACACGCTTTGCTTCCGCCTCGAAGGCCTCGAAATGGGAAAGGAGCATGGAGACATCCGCCTTTTCGAAGTTGTAGACGGACTGCTCGCGCTCCTGCTGGTGATGCATGTCTCCGTAAGAAACCGTTTCATTCCATTTCAGGTCGTAGACGTTGTCTCTGCCCTGAAGGCACATGGAGATCCGTTCCAGGCCGTAGGTTATCTCCGCGCTTACCGGGGACAACTCGATGCTTCCCGCTTTCTGGAAGTAGGTGAACTGGGTGATCTCCATGCCGTCGAGCCACACTTCCCACCCGAGACCCGAAGCGCCCAGGGTGGGGGATTCCCAATCGTCTTCCACGAACCGTATGTCGTGATGCAGGGGATCGATGCCCAGGAACCGGAGACTGTCCAGATACTGGCGTTGGACATCCAGAGGAGAAGGTTTCAAAACGACCTGGTACTGATAGTAATGCTGCAGCCTCATGGGGTTTTCCCCGTAGCGGCCGTCGGTGGGTCTGCGGGAGGGCTGCACATAGGCCACCTTCCACGGTTCGGGTCCCAGGACCCTCAGCAGCGTTTCCGGATGAAAGGTGCCCGCCCCCACCTCCATATCGTACGGCTGTGCCAGCACACAGCCCTTGCGCGCCCAATAGTTCTGCAACCTGAGGATCAATTCCTGAAACGTCATGGTCTTCCTTTCCTCTGCCCCCGGCAGCGTGCCCGAGGATTACGGCGTTCCGGCACCCCCCTTACCTTCCACGCTTGTGTCCCCTGACCACGACCCCTTTGCGATCTATGCGTGCATCGAGCATGTGTGCCCCCGGCTCGGTCTGCAAAATATTCTCCCAGGCACCTCGCACCGCTTGCAGAGGCGCCGGCTCTCCAAAGGCCCAGACGCATCCTCCTCCCCCCGCCCCCGCGAAACGCGCCCCGCACCCCCGGTCCACGGCGGCCTCCACCAGCAGAACCATGGTGGGATCCAGCACCTCGGGAATCATGTGTCTGCGGATGGAGGTCTCACGGTTCATGGCTTCCACCGCTTCCTCCCAGCATTTGCGCCTGATGGCCTCCACGAAACGGTTGGCGCACAGGATGATCTCCTTCCAGCACTGCCTGTGCAGGCCGGCGGCAAACTGGCCGATGAACCGTCCGTTGAGATCGCCCGAGGTGTGGGGCATCCCACAGTAGGCCAGCAGGAGCCGCTCCTCAAGCCTGGGAATGTCCCTGCCCTTTGCCAGGGTTTCCTTCTCGAAACGGGGTCTTCCCGGGTTGGCGGGCCAGTGCCAGGCATTGACGCCGCCGTAGACGGCCGCCAGTTGATCCTGAATCCCGCAGGGAACCCGGGCCGACTGGGCTTCCAGACTGTAGGCCAGAAGGGCGATCTGGCGGCGGCCGAGGGGTCTTGCACCCAGGCGCTGAAAAGCCGCCGAGAACGAGGCGATGACCGCCACAGCGGCGCTCGAGGAGCCTCCCAGTGCGCTTCTGGGGGGCGAAGACGATTCTATCACAATGTGGACACCCCCCGCCCGAAAGTAAGCGGCCACTGCGAACACAAGCCCGAGAGGATGGTCGAAAGGCGCCGCTTCGAGCGGGTACTGCGCGGAGTCAAACCCCTCGGAGGAAACCCTGACACTCCCCTCCACGTGCGGCTCCAGGCGCACACGGGTGCGCAGGTCCAGTGCGATGTTGAACGTACACGGAGCCAGATGTCGCAAGGGGTAATGAAACAGTTCGAGGTCGAGGGTCCCCCCAAGGTCGATTCTGCAAGGGGCCGAAGCCTCGAAGGTCTCGTGTTCCAATAGGCTCGTCAAATCGGATGGCATCCGCGCACACTCGCTTCGATGTTCAACCGTCCGCACTGCGCGCCGTCTTTGTGCCGGCTGCGGGGCGCATGTGACACCGGGGGCAGACCCCGACGGTCCCCGTCACGCAACCCGCACCGAGCGCGCGCTTTGCACTTGCTTCAAAAAACGCAGACTCTTGGGCTCCGCCCCCAAGTGATAGGGAACGAAACGCTCCATGAGCGTGAGACCTTCGCGCAGGGCCCTTTCCGAGAACCGAACCCTTCGCGCCTCGGCGAGCCCCTGGCGGCAAACCCACAGAAGCTGTCTGATGGTGCCCAGGGACAGCACCGTCAGGCGTCCTTTGGCGGATTTGCACAAAGGGCAGAGGATCCCCCCCCGGTCGTGGTCGAAGGGAACCTCCACCCGCCCCATCGCTTCCAAAGACGCGTCACAGTTGGCGCAGTGGGTCAGGTTGGGAGAAAAGCCCGAAAGGGTCATGAACCGCATCTGGAAAAAGAGACTCAGGGGCTCCGGGGCGGCCCCGCCGTTGAGCGCTTCGAGGGCATACTGCATGAGTCGGAAAAGCTCTTCGCTGGCTTGGTGATCTTCCATCCACAGGTTGACGAGTTCCACCCAGTAGCTGGCGTGCCCCACTGTGACCGCATCGGTGCGGATCCTCTCAAAAGTGTCCGCCACGGAGGCCTCCTCCAGCAGCGGAAGTTTCCCCTTCGTTCCGTAATTGTAAACGATGCGCACCGAGGAAAAGAGATCCAGGCTGCCGCCGAAGCGCCGCCGGCTCCTCTTGGCGGATTTGGCCACGGCCGTGATCTTGCCCTCTTGCAGCGTAAAGAACGTGACGATAAGATCATAGTCTCCATGTCCTATGGCACGCAGCACTATGGCCGGAGTGGCGAAATACGACATGGGATCACGATGGCATCCGCGGGGAGCATGGGGGTGAGGAAACCGTCGTTTGAAGCCTTGGCACGGGGGTCAAGGAATACGCACATTGACCGCCTGTCCCTTTCCGCCTTCCATCCTCACGGGCTTGCCGTCGAGAGCCAGCCGCACGGCGCCCGCGTTTCCTATCAGCAGATTGTATCCCCTCCTGGCCTCGATTTCTAGCACGTCTCCGGCCTCAAGTTGATAGCGCTTCAGGCTGCCTCCGTCCACAAGGGCCTTGATCCAGGTCGGCTCCAGGGCATTGACCTGCAAGGTGAACCTCAACTTCTCCGCCGCCTTTCCAGGTTTGGAAACCGGGCCGGTCCCTCTTTCCCCCTCAATTTCCCGTGTCGGGTCCGGGACCGGGGCCTCTCGCACCGCGGGCGGTGCGCTCATCCCGGTGACCTGATTTCCCCCGAAGCTCGAGACGATCATCAAGGTGGCGGAAATCAGCGCGAACAAGGCAAAAAACGCCGCCAGAACGCGCCACTTGCACGGCCGTCCCATCACAAATGCCCCGTCTTTGGGAGCCTGCTCGTGAACGCGGGCACGCCCGGCATCGTATCGGGAAACCACTTCCGCGGCGTCGGCGCCCAGGGCCTCTGCATACGCTTTCAAAAAGCCCTTCACGAATATCTCCGCAGGGAAGGCATCCAGCTCTTCCCTCTCGAGGCGCAGAAGCGTCTCGCGGGTAAGCTTGGTGACCCGGGACACCTGCTCCAGACTGATCCCTTTGCGCAGCCGCAACGTCTTCAGATAGGATCCGAAGGATTGGGCCGGTTGCTCGTTCACAACCTCCCGTTCATCCACTTTCGGAAAGACCTTTCACTGAATGACTTTGATGTAGGAACGTTTTTTCAGATCCGCCAACCACTGGCGATACTTCTCGTCCACCGCCTTTTCGTACAGCTCCCGCTCGATTTCGGCCGTCGCCTCGACAAGGGTCTTGCCGGTTTGTTCCTCCACTTCTTCCAACCACAGGATCTGGAATCCGTTGTCCGTCTCCAGAACGTCGCTGATCTGTCCCTCCTTCATTCCGGAAACCACCTGCTGCAGCTCCACGGTGAGCTCGTCAAGATGGAAGAAGCCCAGATCACCCCCGTCGGCCGCCAGGGGAGACTCCGAATGGCTTCCGGCCACGGCCGGAAACGAAGCGCCCCGGAGCAGGGACGCGTGGACTTCTTCCATCCGTCGACGGACCCCCTCCTTTTCCTCCGCGCCCGCACTGCGGGCAAAGTACATGACTATGCTGCGCAGACGGTACCTCTTGCTTCCTTGGAACTTCTCCGCGTTTTCTTCGTAGAACTTGCGCACATCGGCCGTCGTCACGACGATCTTGGAGCTCACCTCCCGCTGCACGAGTCGTGATCGGAGCATATGCTCCATTAGGTTCTTGCGATACTCTTCGAAGGTGACTCCTTCACGGCTCAAGGCATTCATCAACTGTTCATCGGTAACATCACGCTCGCTCTTGATTCTCTCGATGGCCGCATCGATTTCCTTTTCGCTCACCGTGATCCCGGCCTTGCGTATTTCCTGATCGGCGATCTTTTGCTCGATCATGCCTTCGAGCAAATCCTTCCGGATCTTGGCCAGCATATCCCTCTGCACGGAAGCCGAGTAGTTGCTGTGCTTGAGGCGCTCCGCATAGGGGACCGTCGCTTCGTCCAACTGGCTCAGAGTGATGATCTCGTTGTTGACCACCGCGACAATGCGGTCCACCACATCCGCCTGCACGGGAAGGGCCCAGGCCACGATGAAAAAAAGAAAACCGCCCGCCATGAGCACGGCCTCGCCGTACCTTCGGCTGGCCGCCCGTTTCCACCGTATCCACTGCACGGGGCCTCCCCTCACAGAAAGTCCCCGATCGGCCCCATCACGCATCTCAGGCAACCCGCGCCCTCTCTGTTCTTTGTTTTTCTTGACATTTTTGTTCGCTAACACGTGGAGCCATTTCTTTCAAGACAATTTTGGTCTCCATCACCCGCGCCCTGTGTCCCTCGGACCCAAGGCGGACCTTGAGAAGACCGTCTGCGGTCAGTTGCAGACGACCGGGGTTCTTGGACACCATCTCCACCAGTGCTTCCGGCCGGCCATGGTGTTCGGGGCTCAAGGCAAGATGCAGGGAGGCTCCGGTCAGATCGAGCTTCTTCACACCCGCTTTCCGGCACAGGACCTTGAGCATGATCTTGTGCAGGAGCTGCACGGCCTCCTGGGGGAGCCTGCCGAAACGGTCCTTCAGCTCCTCCTGGAACCTTGCCACTTCCGCGACCTCCCTCAACCGTGCAAGACGTCGGTAGGCAATCAACCTCTGGTCCGTATCGGGTATGTAGTCCTCGGGAAGATACGCCGAGAAGTCCACGTTGATCTCCGGCTCCAGGCGGGGGATCAGCTTTTCTCCCTTCAATTCCGATATGGCGGCCTCCATGAGCTGCATGTACATCTCGTATCCCACCGAGGCAATGTGACCCGACTGGGAAGCCCCCAGGAGGGTTCCTCCGCCCCGAATCTCCAGATCGCTCATGGCTATCTGGAAACCCGCCCCCAAATCGCTGTGCTCCATCAGCACCTTGAGGCGTCTCTTGGCGTGCCGGGTCAGCGTCGATTCCTCGGGGATGAACAAATAGGCATAGGCCTGCTCTTCGGCCCTGCCCACGCGCCCTCGCAACTGGTAGATCTGGGCCAGGCCGAGCTTGTCCGCGCGATTGATCAAGATGGTGTTGGCCGACGGAATGTCCAGACCCGCCTCGATGATGGTGGTGCACAGGAGAAGATCGATCTCTTTGCGTACGAAACGCATCATCACCTGCTCCAATTCCTCCTCGGGAAGCTGACCGTGTGCCACACCCAATCGGACCTCCGGAACGAGTTTCTCGAGACGCTCTGCCATTTTCCGGATGGTTTCCACCCTGTTGTGTACGAAAAACACCTGCCCCTTGCGCTCAAGCTCCCTTCGGATCGCCTCGGCAACCAGGGCGTCGTCAAAGGGGGACACAAAAGTGGTTATGGCCCGCCTCTGCTCGGGGGGTGTAGAAATGACGCTGATATCCCGGGCCCCCATCAGGGACATGTGCAGGGTTCTGGGAATGGGCGTTGCCGTGAGGGCAAGGACTTCCACCGTACTGCGCAGTTTTTTGAGTCTTTCTTTGTGCCGGACCCCGAACCGCTGTTCTTCGTCTATGATGAGCAGTCCCAGGTCCCTGAACCGCACGTCCTTTTGCAGGAGCCGGTGCGTGCCGATGACGATGTCGATCTTGCCTTCTGCCAGGCCCGTCGCCACGGCTCTTTGCTCCTTCGGGGAGCGGAAACGGTTCAGGCAACCGATGTGTACCGGATAGCCCTCGAAGCGCCTGAGGAAGGTCTGGTAGTGCTGCTCTGCCAGCACGGTGGTGGGGACCAGGAAAGCCACCTGCTTGCCGTCGCACACGCATTTGAACGACGCCCGCAGGGCCACTTCCGTCTTGCCGTAGCCCACATCCCCGCAGACCAGGCGGTCCATGGGAGCAGGCTGTTCCATGTCGGTCAGCACGTCCTCGATGGCCTGGAGCTGGTCCGGGGTTTCCTCGTATTCAAACCCCTCCTCGAAGCCCTTGAAGTAATCGTCCACCGGAGAAAACGCGTGGCCCCCAAGCACTTTTCGGGTGGCATACAGCTTGAGCAGCTCGCCGGCGATCTTCTCCACCGACTGCTTCACCTGCCTTCTGAGCCTTTCCCAGCTCTTTCCCCCCATCTTGTCGAGTACGGGGACGCTGCCCTCCACCCCCCTGTACTTCTGCACGAGGTTGGTTCTGTCCACGGGGACGTACAGCTTGTCGTTGTCCCGGTAAGCCAGCAGGAAAAAATCGTTGGTGGCCCCGTTGACCGCCATCTTGACGAGTCCTTCGTAACGTCCGATGCCGTGCTCCTGATGGACCACCAGATCCCCGCGCTTCAGTTCGGCGAAGTCGAAGAATTCGGATCGGGGCCTCGGGGTCTTGACCCTGCCCTTGCGCCGTCTGTGGCCGAATAGCTCGGCCTCCGTGACCAGGGCGAGACCCTGAGCGGGCCAGACAAACCCCGCGGCCAGATCCCCCAGCATCAGGTGTACCCCGGCGCCGCGGGGCGTGCCGTTGCCGAGGGTCTCCATGGGCTGCGGTGCAACGCCGTAAGGGGCCAAGATGCCCTCCAGACGCCGGGCGTGCATGGGTGTGGCACTTACCAGCACCACTGCGCACCCCTCCTTTTGTCCGCGGCGGATCCAATTGACCAGGGGCCTGAGAAGCTCTTCACCGTCCAGCCGCGCCGTGAGTTCCTGGCGAAGCCCCGTGTTGTCCGACACCTTGAAGTGCAGCTCCGATGGTTTTTCACGGCCGGGAAACGGGCCGGGACCACCGAACAACCGCAGGTGAACCACGCTTTTCTCGCAAATCCTCTGCCACGCATGGGGCCATTGCAGGTGGGTCTCCTCGACGGAAATGCACAACCGCTGATGCTCCCTGGCCTCTCGGAAGTTGGCCTGCGCCCTCTCCAGGGACGAAAGGGCCTCCGTCTCGACGGACTCGGGATCCACCACTACGGTCACGGAGCCTCGGGGCAAGTAGTCCGTCAGCGTCTCCTGTCTGCCGTAAACGAGGGGGAGAAAGCCCTCCACCCCCGGGATTCTCCCCTCCTGCTGGATACGCTCCACCAGGGCGCGCACCTTGGTCACGGGCATTGCCATCGAAAGGGCCTGCTCACGCACCTTATGGGTGAAGCGGGGCAGATTCTCTTCGGGAAGGATCGCTTCGGTGGCCGGCAGGAGGACAACCTCCCGCACGTGTTTCAGGGTTCGCTGATCCGTGGCCGAGAAAAAACGCAGGGACTCCACGCTGTCCCCAAAAAACTCCACGCGAACGGGATCAGGGTAACCCGGGGAGAAGACATCGACGATGCCGCCCCGCACCGAGAATTCGCCAGGCTCCTCCACCACCACGGTGCAGGTGTATCCCCCGCTGACAAGCTTTTCCACCAGAAGGTCGCGATCGAGTTCCTCTCCGGTGATGACGAGCTCTGCATAGTCCGACAGGGCCCTGCGGGGAAGGATCGTCTCGAGGAGGGACCCGGCGGAGGTGACCACCATAGAGGGCGACGGGTGGGAGAGCATCCTGTACAGCGAGCCGATCCTCCGGGCCGCGGTCAGGCTGTGATACGATATCCCCTTGAAAGGCAGGTTGGGATACGAGGGAAAGAACGTGACGGACCGGTCCCCGGCCAGGAAAAACGCCGTTTCCTCCGAAAGCCTCTCGGCCTCCCTTTCGGTGGGCACCACCACGCAGACCGGGCGACCCAGCTCCCGGAACAGCGCAGCCAACAGGTAGGCGCGTTCGGGCCCCCCAAGCCCCGTACAAACGACCGGGGACATCCCCTGTTCGATCCGTTTGGCAATATCGGCCACGGTCGCGGCGCGCTGCGTTTCCGTCGCCGTATGTGTGCTTTCGTCAAACACGGCTCTCCAACGGTTCGTGTCGCACCCTGTTCACCGCCCCTGCCCGCAATCCTCCATGGGAATCATCCACAGGGGCGACGGACGTCCCTCGGATCCCACGATGATGGAGCGCCCGTCGTGCGTGAAACACCCGCTTTCTCCCTGGAGGCGGTAGGGCAGAGCGACACGCACGGGGCCTCGGGAAAAGACCTCCTCCCACGAGGCCTTCGCCCCTCGCGTAAAAAGAAAGGCCCCACCGTACGTGACCACCAGGACCAGCCTCCCGTCCGGGCTCACGTCCATGGCCGTGGGTTGGGAAGGCGATGCGCCGAAGGGTGCCGCCGAAGCACCCGCCTCGCTCCCCGATTCGGAAAGATGGGTGAGCACCGCAATTCTGCGGGCCACAAGGGGCGCTCCCTGTTCCGGCTCCAGCGCAAGCGTGTAGAGCACCGGGGGAACCGTCCGCTTGCTGATCAAGAGCACCTGGCCGGCGGCAGCGTCCACGGCCACGGCCTCGCAGTCCCGGGGGCCGTCCTCGTAGGTGAAGGCAAGCTTCCAGGCCACCGGGATCTCCAGATGCCCACCGGTTGCCCCGGGGTCCACGACCGGCTCCTCCACGATGTAACAGACGCAATCTCTCCGTCTGGCCCCGTTGTCCCCCACGTCCGCAATGAGGAGCCATGACTTTCCCCGGTATCGAAACGCCGCGATGTCCTCCCAATCCTTCGCCGCGGCCCCCCTGAGGGTGACGGTCGCCACGTGCTCTCCGGTCCCCGTGCATCCAAAGATCCTGGGCGCGTCCCCCGAGTCGTTGTGGGTCCACAGGAGGTTGGGTCGGCGTTGCGACGCGGCCAGACCGCTCGATTCGTCCACGGCATCGTGGGCGATCTCCCCAATCTTGATGATGCGGCAGTCAGCGCCTTTGTCCGGGCCCTCCCCCTTTTCCTCGAGGCCCGCCGGTGCTCCGTACAAGAGCAACGGAAGCGACACAAGCGACACAAGCGACACAAGCGACACAAGCGACACAAGCGACACAAGCGACACAAGCGACATACGCAACATACGCAACATACGCAAGAAGCATGCCGTCCGCAAGCCGATTCTCGCCCCCCTAGCACCCGTGCTCGGTAACATAGATAGCTCGCACGTCCTCTCCATGCAGCCACGCACCGGTTGGTCCGGTTCTCCCCCCACGCCCGGTGGCGCATGCGGCCTCGATCATGGTTGCGGCTGCCATGGCGCACCCCTCACTCCGGCCCTCTCCCAGGGGGCGAGGGAGGGTGTAGGAAATCGCAAGGTGTGACCGCGCGATCTAAGGCCCCGCGTGCTGTTCGGGCCACTGTAACGAAGAAGTGTATCATGGGCGGGACGGGGTCGGCAAGTCCCGTGACAATCGCCCAGTGCTGAGGCACGTAACAAGGTCCCCCTCCAGCGCCCGGCATCGGAATGGGCATCGCAGTGCGCTCCATGGGACGGGGGCGCCGCCAGCCCCCGTGGCTCACGATTGAAAACCGGGGTTTGTGTGTTTCGACCCTTGTGGCCATGCCGGCTCCGCCTCCGACGACGATTCCGATCCCGATTCTTTGGGGGTCTTCATGTGCTTGAGGGTGACGTACATGACGACAGCGGTCAGCAGGGAAGAGCCCATGATGGATACGGGGGTCGTCAGCCACACCCCATCTAGCCCGAAAAAGCGGGGCAGCAACAGGATACCGGGCACCTGGAGCAAGACGGTCCGGCTCAGGACCAGAAACATGGCCTGCTTGGGCTTGCCCACGGCCTGAAAAAAATTGGAGACGATCATCTGGAAACCTGTGAGGGGAAGAAGGCAGAAGAAGATGGGAAGCGCACGGCCTCCCAGCTCGATGAGGGCGAGGTCGTCCCTGCTGAACATTCGCACCAGGGTAGCGGGCAAGAGCATGATCACGACAAACGCAACCGACACGACGACCGTGACGATGGCGACGGCCAGACCCACCGTTCTTTTGACGCGGTCGTAACGAAGGGCCCCGTAATTGTACCCGATGATGGGCTGGGCCCCCTGGCTCACCCCCATGACGAACATGAAGATCATCGTCATGAGGCTGATGATCACGCCGAACATGGAGATGCCCAGGTCTGCGCCATGAATCCTCAGTTGGGCGTTGACAAGGGCCACCATGAGGCATTCGCTCATGTGCATCAGGAAAGGGGGCCCGCCGATGGCCAGTATTCTCAGCACCACGGCACGTTGAAACCGTAGACAACGGCTCCTTATTTTCAGCAGGCTGCTGCCGCCCAGGTAGTAGTGCAGAACCCACAGGGCCGAGAGGCTCTGGGAGATGACGGTGGCCGTTGCGGCTCCTTTCATGCCCCAGCCCAGCACGAAGATGAACACCGGGTCCAGTATCATGTTTGCCACGGAGCCGATGAGCATGGTGCCCATGGCGGTCTTGAGGTTGCCTTCCGCCCTGATGAAGTTGTTCAGCCCGAAACCCACCGTCTGAAAAATCCAGCCCGCGACGATGATGCCCATGTAGTCCCTGGCATAGGGCAAGATGGTTTCCGTGGCGCCGAAAAGCTTGAGACACGAAGTGAGAAACGCAAGGCCCAGGCCTGTCATACCCACACTGGCGATGAGCAGCATGCCCAGGGCATTGCCCAGCACCTGTTCAGCCTTGTCGGTTCTTTTCTCACCGAGCCGGATGGAGACCTGGGCGCCTCCTCCGATTCCTATCATCAAGGCAAACCCGAACCCGATGATCATCATGGGCATGGACACGGTGGTGGCGGCGATCCCGACGGAGCCCACCCCCCGCCCGATATAGATCCTGTCCACAACGTTGTACAGCGCCTGAACGAGCATCCCGGCCACCGCGGGAAAGGAGAACCTGACCAAAAGGGGAAAGATCCTCTCTTCGCTCATTTGTCGCGCGCGATCCATAGAGTGGCGTTTCCTTTTCCGGACTCGTCGGCGTTGCCCTGCGGGGGCTCTGCGTAGCGGCTCCCAGCGGTGCGCGGCTTTGATCATCGTTCCGGCCGCATCCGACCAAGTGCGGGATACGGTGCTTTTGGCGGGCAGTGCCCACCATACGAAACCCTCAATTCCGGCACGGAGCCAAGCATGTGAGAAGGCGTCGCCCAACGTGAGGTGCGCAGAGACCCCCCCGGCCGCAATGACGATCAAGGCCCACTGCACACACTATCCAAACCTGCGTTGACTCGTCGCTCGTGGTCGTCGGTATGCTCGCCGCAAGGCCACAATGGATGGTCGAAGAAACGGCATCCACCGGTCCCATCCGAGCCGCACTCCCGGATCGAGGGGCAAGGCCGGCGAGTATCATAGCACAGGGAACTGGCAAGGCAACGCACTTGATCACAATGGGCAACGCCCTTTCATCTCCGCGCCGGGTGAGTGAGGGCGTCGGTCCGAAACCGGCCCTGCGGGCAGATGTTACCACCTGACCGGTCCCATGGGGCATTTTGCCTCAATTTCCCACCTCCGTCTCTTCGGTTCCCATGGCCGAGGAAGCGTTTCTGGCCCACCGCATCCCCAGTGGGTTCCCTTGAGTTATCCATGCACGGGAGCCGTCTCCACCCAACCCTCGCCACGGCCTCCCTTGTCATGGCACGGTCTCTGCTTGCCTAAGGGCTTGTGCAAAGAGAAGTTCCCCTTTTCAGGTGTCGAGGCGCGCGCATGGCAAGGCGCGAGGAGGGCGAATGGCTGGCCATTTAACTGACG
>ENA-OSEO01000508-OSEO01000508.1-sediment-metagenome-genome-assembly--contig:-NODE-508-length-97339-cov-13.493996_pt1 | contig 97339 bp, 76 predicted proteins | sample MGYA00237883_ERZ534232 | MGnify/ENA metagenome assembly ERZ534232
ATCTCGGCGTCAATCTGCACGTTTGCTTGTGCGGCGACCTGCAGGTCGCCTCCGCACAAACGCTTGATTTCCTTGATGCCAGCTAGACCGGGACCCGCCCCGAACGGGGGCCCGGGCACCGGCAGGGCGTACAGAAAAATTTGCAACTCCGGATTGAAAACGGGGTTCGAGCAGCAAATCATTTCCGAACAAACTCCGACCTATACTAAAAGAATCGAAACCGGCAAGTCAAGCCGGCCTTTTGCCGCCGTGGAGACAGCGTTTCAGGGATGCGAACGGGGTTCACCGGAAGCGGGAAAGGTGCTATAGTGGCGCCCCGGTGGCTTCGCAGAGCGCCGGCCGACCTCCGGGTCCGTGGCGGAGCCTTCGTTTGAAGAAGATTGTGATGAGCCGCAAACTTATATGGGGTGCTTGCAGCCATGCCGGATAATATCTGGGAAGAAGACTCCTCGAACCACCCTTTTGCCGTTCTTGTGGCGGAGGACGAGACCGTGTCACGGCGTCTGCTCGAGCGGATGCTGCAGACGGCGGGCTATGACGTCACGGTGGCGCGCGACGGGCATGAAGCCCTTGCCTTGTTTGAAGCACGTTTCCATCCGATCGTGCTGACCGACTGGGTCATGCCCGAGATGGACGGCCTCGAACTTTGCCGGGCCGTCCGGGCCCGGTTGAATGAAGGAGGCTATGTCTACCTGGTCCTTCTGACGGCGAAGGACGCCAAAGAGGATATCATTCGGGGTCTGGAGGCCGGAGCCGACGACTACTTGACCAAGCCGTTCCATCGGGCGGAGCTGATCGCGCGCCTCAAGACCGGTGAGAGGATTCTGCGGCTCGAAAGGTCGCTCAAGGAGGCCAACGAGCGGATCAGGCTGCTTACAATCACGGATGCATTGACGGGCTGTTACAATCGCAAGTACCTCGATGAAATGCTCCCGGGGGAAATCGAGCGGGCTTACCGCTACGGACGGCCGATATCGATCATCCTCTGCGATCTGGATCATTTCAAAGATCTGAACGACGTTTACGGCCACCAGGCGGGCGACAGCGTGCTCAGGCAGTTTGTCCGTCGGGCCAAGGCGGGGCTCAGAAGCCGGATCGACTGGGTTGCCCGCTATGGAGGCGAAGAATTCCTGATCGTGTTGCCCGAAACGCCGCTCGATGCGGGCTTGGCCGTGGGGGAACGCCTCTGCGGACAGCTGGCGGGGACCCCTGTGGAGCTTCACGACGGTCAAGGGGTGAAGGTGACCGCCAGTTTCGGGGTGACGGCCTGCGAACCGGGGGCGGGTGAGGAAACGCCGTCTTACGAGGCGGTTTTGAGGTGTGCGGATGAACGCTTGTATGCGGCCAAACGCGCAGGCAGGGCGAGGGTTGTCGGAGCGCTTTTCGAAGCCGGCCGGTGAAAGGGCTGCGGTTTCGGGTCCATCCGGGTCTGCCCGGGATTGAATGGCGGAGGCTGTAGGTTCCGGGGCCTCTTTCCTTCAGCCGTGCTTCAGCCTTTTGCCCCGGATGTAGATCTCCAGGGGTCCGTCGAGCAAGAAGGGCAGCGCATCGGGGCTTCCGGCCGCCGCGAGAAAAGTGGCCGGCCTGCCTGGGGCCAGGACCCCTAGATCGTTGTCCAGACCCAGCAGAGCGGCTGCCTGCGATGTGCCGCATGCGACGGCCGCCTCGACCGGCAGGCCGGCCTCCATGAGCAGCGCCAGCTCTTCGATCAGCCCGCGGCCGTGATGGACGCCGAGGCTGCCGGCATCGCTGCCGGCAGCGATCCGGACCCCCAGGGCGTAAGCGCGTGCGATCTGCAGGATCTGGGCTTCGAGATTCCTGCGGCAGACGGACCGCTCAGGGCTTTTCCCAGGGAGGCTTCGATCGTAGGCCTGCATGGTGACGGCGGTTGGAACCCAGGTGATCCTTTTCTCCGCCAAAGCGCAGAGGTTGGCCTCTCCCATGAAGAAGCCGTGCTCGATGGAATCGCAGCCGGCGGCGATCGCCTCCTTCACGGGGAGGGCTCCGTTGGCATGCACCATGATCCGCAGCCCCCGGGATCGGGCGGCGCGGAAGGCCTCCTCGAGCTCGGCTCGGTTGAACTGGGGCGGCGTTTGGCGGCCGAATTCCTTGAGGCTGTTCAGTCCTGACTGAACGATTTTGACGTGGTCCGATGGATCTTGATCGCTGGTGATGGCCTGCGCCAGGGTTTGCCGCGGTGCGGGGCTTCGGCCGATGAGTTTTCCATAGCGCCCCGGAGCGTGCCAGGCGCGGCCTGCGGCGCGGAGGAATAGCGGAAAAGAGGGGTCGGTCGACTTGGACATTTTGTACCGCAAGGCATAGGCGCCGTAATCACCTCCATCCCGGAGGCCCAAGATCCCGCGGCTCAGGTGTGCGAGGATATGGGCGTCGATTACGGGCTTCGTCTCTGGATAAGACGCGGTGAGCTGCCGATGTCTCGCATCTTCATCCGTCGTGCCGGAGAGCGCCAGATGAACATGGCTGTCTATCAGAGGCGGCAGGATGGTGCAGCTGCGCAGATCCGCGGCGCTCCCGGCGGCTTTGCCGGAATCCGGCGCGCCCGCTTCGATCCTTCGGATCAAACCGTTTTCGTCGATGCTCACGAGGACCCGTCTGCGCGCCGGGGCGCCGCTTCCGTCGATAAACCAGCCTGCGATAAAACGCCTCGGATGGTCGAGAGTGGTGGCAGGATGTTGCATGCGTGCGCTTTCTGAAATCGAGATCGCGGCCGGCTGTTCCTTCGGGGCTGGGCCTGTCCCGCCGGCCTGGTTTCAGTTTCCATCCGGCAGCCCCTTTTTGCAAGGCCTTTTGTAAGCGCACCGCCGAATGCCTGGCCGGGTGGCGGATGCGCCGGCCTGGGCCTTGTTTGTCTTTGGCCTTGACTCAGCCCAAGGAATCCAATAGAAATAAATGTTTAATTTTCAGGGCAGAGTCCTCCGAAGAGATAGCCGGCAGCGGGGGCGGCGCTTTGTGAAGCGGAACGGGGCGGGTCGAAGGCCGGGGCAGGCTTGACGCCATGCGGCTCGTGCGATGGGCCGAGTTCGGGGCATGAGGGTCGATCCGGGCGGCTGCCGGGGTTGTCCGTGCGGGTTCGGGCCTGGATGCATACGGCGCCCCTGTGGCCGAGGCGGTGGACGATGGGAAAGGCTGTTCGATAGAGTAGAGGACAGTCCGGCGATACCGAAATGACAAGGCGGTGAGCGTGGCAAAAGCGGTTGCGAAGAGTGGAACGGTGTTCGAGGAGAGGCTCGAGAAGGCCGAGAAGTTGAAAGCCATGGGCGTGGAGCTTTATCCGGCCGGTTTCAGGCCCTCCATGCGTATCGCGGAGGCCGCGGAGCGGTTCGGATCCATGGACGCGGATGCCCTGGAGGCCTCGGAAGAGGTGCACAGCCTTGCAGGACGCATCGTAGCCTGGCGGGATTTCGGCAAGGCTGCGTTTATCCATATCAAGGACGGCACGGGCCGCATCCAGGCTTATGTCAAGAAGGACCAGGTCAGTGAACGGGAGTTCGAGATCTTCCGTTTGATGGATATCGGGGACCACATCGGGTTGTGGGGGCGGTTCTTCCGCACGCGGACGGGCGAACTGACGCTCCTTGCGGACGGCTTGAAGCTCCTGAGCAAATCCCTGCGTCCCTTGCCGGAAAAGTGGCATGGGTTGACGGATGTGGAGACCCGCTACCGCCAGCGCTATCTGGACTTGATTGTCAACGATCGGGTCCGGGAGGTTTTTCTCCTCCGCAGCCGGATCATCCAATCGATTCGCTTGTATTTTCTGGCCCGTGACTTCCTGGAGGTCGAGACGCCGATGATGCAGCCGATCCCCGGCGGGGCGACGGCGCGCCCGTTCAAGACCTACCACAACGCCCTCGGGATGCACTTCTATCTGCGCGTGGCTCCGGAGTTGTACCTGAAGCGGCTGATCGTCGGCGGCATGGACCGGGTCTTCGAGATCAACCGCAACTTCCGGAACGAGGGGATATCGGTCAAGCACAATCCGGAATTCACCATGCTCGAATTCTACATGGCCCATGCGACGTTCGAGGACCTGATGGCGTTTACGGAAGGGCTGTTCACCCATGTGCTGCAGGAGACCTTGGGGCGGCTCGTCATCGATTACCAGGGTGCACAGATCGATTTCACCCCGCCCTGGAAGAAGGTTTCTCTTTTCGATGCGTTGAAAGATCTCGGCGAGGTCCCCGAGGCGATTCTGCACGATGAGGCGGAGGCCGTCCGCTTTGCCGAGGAGCGGGATATAGCGGTTCAGGAAAAGGAGGGGCACGCCAAGCTGCTGACCAAGCTGTTCGACGTTCTGGTGGAGCCTAAGCTGATTCAGCCGACGTTCGTTTCCGGATATCCAACGGCGGTTTCTCCTCTGTCGCGCCGCAACGACGAGGACCCGGGTTTGACCGACCGCTTCGAGTTGTTCATCGGTGGCAAGGAGATCGCCAACGCCTTCACGGAATTGAACGACCCGGTGGATCAACGAGGGCGTTTCGAGGAGCAGGTGGCCATGCGGGAGGCCGGCGATGAAGAGGCGCAGTTCATGGATGAGGACTATGTGGCCGCTCTCGAATATGGCATGCCGCCCACGGGCGGGGAGGGCATTGGCATCGATCGGGTCGTCATGCTTCTAACCGACTCGCCTTCCATCCGGGACGTGATTCTCTTCCCCCACATGAGAAACCGGTAGGCGATGTTTTTCGAGCTTTTCCTCGGGCTCCGCTATTTGCGGACGAAGCGCAAGGAGAGATTCATCTCCGTCATCTCGGTCATTTCCATGGTGGGCGTCATGGTGGGCGTCATGGCGCTCATCGTCGTCCTGTCGGTAATGAACGGTTTCCGCGAGGATCTGCTCGGGAAGATCCTGGGGGTCAACTCCCATGTTCTGCTGTTCAGCTACGACGGCCCCTTCGACGGACACGAGGCGGTTCAGAAAAAGGTGGAGGAGGTGCCCGGCGTCATGGCGGCGACTCCATTCATTTACAGTCAGGTGATGGTGAACCACCGCGGCAACGCCTCGGGCGCCATCCTGCGGGGAATCGACACGGCGACCGCCGGTAGGGTGGTCGCGATCCCCGACATGATCCGCGGGGGATCCTTGGATGAGCTCGATCCCGCGCCCGGTCAACCGCCGGGGATCGTAATCGGGAAGGAGCTTGCGCGCCAGCTGGGCGCCCTGATTGGCGACGTGGTCTCGGTTCTTTCGCCGGAGGGCAAGCTGACCCCTCTCGGGCGCGCCCCTAACACACGGGAATACCGTCTGGTCGGCATCTTCGATTCGGGCATGTACGAGTACGATGCCTCCATGGCGTATGTCTCCCTTTCCGAGGCCCAGGGTCTGCTCGGTATCGGTTCCAGGGTGACGGGCCTGGAATTGAAGGTCGAGGACCCCGATCAATCCGACCGGCTGGCCCGGGAGGTGCAGTCCGCCGTGGGCCCTCCCTATTGGACGAAAGACTGGAAGCAGATGAACAAGAGCCTCTTTGCGGCCTTGAAACTCGAAAAATTGACCATGTTCATCATCCTGACCATGATTGTCCTGGTGGGGGCCCTCAACATCATCAGCACCCTCGTAATGGTGGTGATGGAGAAGACCAAGGATGTGGCGATCCTGAGGGCGATGGGCGCCTCGGCGCGCAGCATCATGGCGATCTTCATGCTGCAGGGGTTGCTTGTCGGTCTGGTGGGAACGGTGGTGGGCCTGGCTGCCGGGCTGGGGTTGTGCGAGCTCCTCGGGCGATACCAATTCATCGACCTGCCCGCGGATGTCTACTACATAGCCAAGCTCCCGGTCCTGGTCCAGCCGGGAGACGTCCTGTTCGTAGCCGGCGCGGCGGTGATGATCTCTTTCCTCGCGACGGTCTACCCATCCTGGCACGCATCACGCCTGAACCCCATCCATGCCATTCGCTATGAATAGGCCGCGTGAGAACAGCCCTCAGGAGTCCCGGTTTGCTTGTTCTAAGAGATATCTACAAATCGTTCGAGCATCACGGTAAACGCATCGCCATCCTGAATGGTGTGGATCTCAGGCTCGAAGCGGGCGAATCTCTGGCTGTCATGGGGGCATCGGGCGTCGGGAAATCCACTCTGCTCCACATGATGGGAAGCCTCGATCCGCCCACCCGCGGAGAGGTCAGATTCAACGGGGTGGACATCTACGGGATGGATGAGGCGTCCCTCTGTAGATTTCGGAACAGGGAAATCGGATTCGTTTTTCAGTTTCACCATCTCTTGCCGGAACTGAACGCACTCGAGAACGTCATGATGCCCGCTCTCATCGCGAGGGTGCCGAGATCGCGGTCCGTTAGGCTGGGCATCGAAGCGCTCGGGAAGGTCGGCTTGACCGAGAGGCTCGATCATCGCGCGGGGGAGCTTTCCGGCGGTGAGCAGCAGCGGGTCGCCATTGCAAGAGCGCTCCTGATGGAACCCAAGTTGATCCTGGCCGACGAACCGACCGGGAATTTGGACGTCCAGACCGGCGAGGATGTATCCGAACTCCTGGTCCGTTTGAATCGGGAAGAAGGCATGGCCATGGTCATTGTGACCCATAACCGGAGGTTGGCGGATAAGATGTCGAGGCGGATGGAGATCGTCAATGGGAAGATTTGCTGAGAGGATTTTCGGGATGCTGAAGTCGGCCGGGATCTGCAGCAGGAATGCTGGCTTTGTGAAGGGGCTCCGTCTTGTTTTTGTTCTGGCGGCGTTGATGCCGCTGGCCTCGCCTGCACCGGCGAGCGATGGGGATGGGAAGGTCGCGGTCCTGCCGTTCAGGGTCTATGCCGATGCGTCGCTGCAGCATCTCCAGACGGGGCTCCAGAGCATGATCCGTGAACGTCTCGCTGTCCGGGGGCTCGAGGTCCTCGGGACGGATGTGGTCAACCGGCAACCGGGGGTCTTCGACATGCCCTTGAGTGCTGAGGCCCTCGCCCGGGCGGGCATGCAGCTGGGCGTCCGATACGTGGTCGCCGGCAGCCTGACTCAGATCGGACAGCGGATCAGCATCGATGCCAAGATCCTGGATACAGGCAAACCCGATACCCCTGCGCTGATCTACATGGTCGCCGAAAACGTGAACGCTGTGCCGGATACGACGGACGGCCTCGCCAAGAGCATCTACAACCAGATCACAGGCGCCGTACAGGTGGATTCCGTGGTGGTGAGGGGCAATCAGCGGGTCGAGGACGCCGCCGTCCTGGCGAACGTGGCGACGCGCAAGGGAAGCACCCTGGACTACGCCGAGCTGGACAAGGACCTTCGCAATATCTACAAGATGGGATTTTTCACCGATGTCAAGATCGAGACGGAGGACGGCCCCAATGGCAAGATCGTCGTATTCGTGGTGACGGAGAAGCCCTCGATCGGCAAGATCGTTTTCGAGGGCAACAAAAAGGTGAATTCGGAGGACCTGACGAAGGAGATCGGCATCCGCGCCTTTTCGATTCTCGACGAGACGGCGATCAAACAGAGCATCAACCGGCTTGCGGAATTCTATCGGAAGAAAGGATATTACAATATCGCTCTGGATTACCGGATCGAGTCGCTCCCCGGCAACCAGGTGCAGTTGACCTACCTGGTGGATGAAAAAGAGAAGGTCTACATCAAGAAAATCGCCTTTACCGGAAACACATACTTCAAGGACGGGGACCTGAAGGATCTCATGGAAACAAGCGAAAAGGGCTGGTTTTCATGGGTGACGGATTCCGGTGTCCTGGACGAGAAAAAGCTCGAATTCGATACGCACAAGCTGACCGCCTCATACCATAATCAAGGATTCATCAAGGCGCGCGTCGGTCAGCCGAGGATCGCTTATGACGAGAAGCTGGAGGGGCTTCAGGTGACGATCGACATCTTCGAGGGCGAACGGTACAAAGTCAACCAGGTCGGCGTCGAAGGCGAGCTGATCCGGCCCGAGGAGGAATTGTTGAACCGGGTTGCCATCGGCAAAGAGCCTTATTTCAACCGGGAGGTCGTGCGCAAAGACATCCTGAGCCTGGTCGATGTTTACAACGATGAAGGCTTCGCCTATGCGGAGGTCACACCCCTGACCGCGGAAAACGACGCCGAGCACCTCGTCAACGTGACCTACCGCATTACGAAAGGTCCCAAGGTGCGCTTCGAGCGGATCGATATCTCGGGCAACACGATCACGCGCGACAAGGTCATCCGGCGGGAGCTCGAGGTGGTGGAAGGCGAGGTCTTCAGCGGGAGGAATCTGAAGCGGAGCAACGAAAATCTGAACCGCCTCGGCTACTTCGAAAACGTAGAGGTCAAGACGGAAAAGGGGACCGAGGAGGATCAGATGGTCCTTGATATCAAGGTCAAGGAGCGTCCGACCGGGTCTTTCAGCTTTGGAGGCGGTTACAGTTCGGTCGACAGCGCCTTTGTCGCGTTCCAGATCGCGCAGGAAAACTTCATGGGGTACGGCCAGAAACTGGCCGCCTCGGTCAGGCTCGGCGGCATTTCCACCGAGTTCGATGTTCGCTTCGTGGAGCCATGGTTCCTGGACAAACCGCTCTCTCTCGGGGTGGATGCCTATAAATGGGATCGGGAGTGGGACGAATACAACAAGGACAGCCTCGGCGGGAATGTTTCTCTGGGGTTTCCCGTGAAGCTCGACAGTTACACGCGCGGGTTCGTCCAGTATACTTACGATGACGCCAATATCACCGATGTGGCGGAGGACGCGGCATTTATCATAAAGGACATGGAGGGCAGGAATCTTACGAGCAGTTTTACGTTGGGGCTCAAACGCGACTCCCGCGACAAGCCCTGGGACACGACCCGGGGTTCGGTGAACAGCCTCTCTGTGGAGTGGGCCGGCCCGCCTCTCGGTGGGGATGTGGCCTTCACGAAATACGTCGCCAGGTCCGCCTGGTACTTCCCGATGCCGTGGTCTACGGTCCTGCTTCTGCAAGGCCGTTGGGGGTATATCCAGGATCGCCCCAGCGACGGAAAGTTGCCCGTCTACCAGAAGTTTTTTCTTGGCGGCATCAATACAATCCGCGGCTTTGACTACGGGGATGTATCGCCGAGGGATCCTGTGACCTGGGATCGGATCGGCGGTGAAAGGGAGATGGTCTACAATGTGGAATACCGTTTCCCGCTCATCAAGGAGCAGGGCGTCGTAGGGCTTGTCTTTTTCGACGCCGGTAATGTCTGGACGGATTACGAGCCCAGCGAGAACGTGAGCGGTCTCCGGACCTCGGCGGGGTTAGGCGTCAGGTGGTACTCGCCTATGGGGCCGCTCCGTCTGGAGTACGGCAAGAATCTCGATCCGCAGAGGGACGAGGAATCCGGCAAGTGGGAGTTTTCGGTCGGCGGGCTTTTCTAGGAATAGAAAGGACAAATCCGCCGGAGCAGTTCAAATCGTAAGGAGGGTGACGTATGACTGGTCTAAAGAGAAGATTTGGCTTGGTGGGCGCCTTGCTGTGTGTTCTGATGTGGCATGCCGGAGCGATGGCTGCGAGTAACAACAAAATCGGTGTTGTCGATCTCCAGCGGTGCATTCAGGAGACTGATGAAGGAAAGAAGATCTATCAGGAGCTGAAAACGAAGAAGGACGAGATGCAGAGGCGTCTGGACGAGAAGCAGGACGAACTCTTGCGGTTGAAGGAAGAGCTCGAAAAGCAAAGCATGATGCTGAGCGTGGATGCCAAGGAGGACAAGCAGAAGGAATTCGACCGCAAAGGGCGGGAATTCAAGTATATGTATGACGATTTGAGCGAAGAGATGAGGAAGGCCGAAGCCGAGGCCAAGAAGGACATCCTCCAGGATCTGGAAACGGTCGTAACGCGGATAGGGGAGAACGATAAATATCAGGTGATCTTCGAGAGGCGCAGCTCCGGCATCATGTTTATCGACAACGCCATCGATATCACGGATGAAGTCATCAAGGCCTATAACCAGATGAGGTGATAGACGCATCGGATGCCGGCCGGAAACGGTTGCTTCGGCGTTTGTCGGTGCTGGTTGGGGTTTTTCGGCCGGGGCGACGGTCCGGGGGTGGCCCGGACGTTCAGCGAAGGGTATTTGAGGACAACATGCGGACAGGAGCGGCGATTTGGAGATAGAGGTCAACGAGATTGCGCGCCGGGTAGGAGGGCGCGTCTGCGGGGATGGTGCGCGTGTCGTTACGGGGATCCAGTCTCTCGATGCGGCGAAAGAAGGCGACATCAGCTTCTTTGCCGACGCCCGCTATGCCGATGCGCTTGCCCATACCAGGGCGGCGGCGGTCATCGTGCGCGAAGAGGCGGCCGGATTCGAAGGACCTCAGGTCATCGTCGCGAATCCGCAGGTGGCTTACGCCATGGTCGCGTCGCTGTTTCAGAGGCCGCTGCCCCGGCATCCCGGCGTCAGCCCGGATGCCTGCATCCATTCGTCTGCGCAAATCGGACCCGGGGCATCCATCCACCCGCTTGTTTTCGTCGGGGAAGAGGCCGTCGTCGGGGAGGATGCGGTGCTCTTTCCCGGGGTCTACGTCGGGGCGCGGGCGCGCATCGGGGCTCGGACCGTTCTGCATCCGAATGTCAGTGTTCTGCATGACTGCATTATCGGGAACGACGTGATCGTGCATGCCGGAACGGTGATCGGGAGCGACGGCTTCGGCTATGTGCAGCACGCCGGTCATTCGCTGAAGATCCCGCAGATAGGCATTGTCCAGATCGATGACCAGGTCGAGATCGGAGCCAACAACTGTATAGACCGGGCCGCCCTCGGACGGACCTGGATCCGACAGGGGGTCAAAACCGATAACCTGGTGCAGATCGCGCACAACGTGGTGATCGGGGAAGAGAGCCTTGTGGTGGCCCAGACGGGGATCTCCGGCAGCGTGAAGATCGGGAGAGGCGTCGTCCTTGGCGGACAGGTCGGGATCGCGGACCATCTCGAGATCGGAGACGGCGCCAAAGTGGCCTCCCAGAGCGGTGTCATGCGGTCCATCGAGGCGGGCGAGGCTGTCAGCGGAGGGCCGGCGGTGCCGCACCGGCAGTTCATGCGGATGGCGGCCTTGACGGCGCGGCTGCCTCAACTGAATGAGCGCGTCAAGAGGCTCGAAAAAATGATCGAGGAGCTTGCTCCGTCCGTGAAAGAGAGGACATGATCGATGGATTTGCCACTCGTCTACGAGGACATCATCCGGATTTTGCCGCATCGCTATCCGTTCCTGCTTGTGGACCGGGTCACGGAACTCGAGCCAGGCAAGCGGATCGTGGGCTACAAGAACGTGACGGCCAACGAGCCGTTTTTTCAGGGGCATTTCCCGGGCAAGCCGATCATGCCGGGCGTGCTGATCGTGGAGGCCATGGCCCAGACCGGCGGTGTACTTGCCGGATGTTCTGCCGCAGACAAAGGAGCGGCAAAGGGGTTCGATCAGGTCTTCTTTATGGCCCTCGACAAGGTGAAGTTCCGTCGCCCGGTGGTTCCGGGGGATCAACTGCGCTTCGAGGTGGAGGCCCTGCGGGCCGGTTCGCGCGTTTGGAAGCTGGCGGGAAAGGCCTTTGTCGGTGAGGTCCTGGCGGCCGAGGCGGAGATGACGGCGAGTGTCGGATGAGGCCGAGGGGCCGGACTGGAAAAGGAAGACATCATCGCTTCAGGAGGGGCGGAAGAAAAGAATTCTCATGAATATACATTCTACCGCAGTCATAAGCGCGGGGGCCGAGCTGGGAACCGATGTGTCGGTCGGCCCCTATTCCACGATTGGGCCGCATGTCGTCGTCGATGACAGGACCGAGATCGGAGCCCATGTGGTCATCGAGGGTCATACGTACATCGGCCGGGACAACCGGATCTATCCCTTTTCCTCCATCGGGACAGCACCCCAGGATATCGGGTACCGGGGGGAGGACACCCGCCTCAATATCGGCGACAAGAATGTCATCCGCGAATATGTGACGATCCACCGGGCGACCACCAAGCAGCACTGGGAAACGATCCTCGGGGACCAGAACTATGTGATGGCCTATGCGCACATCGCCCATGACTGCATTCTCGGGAACAATGTGATCATGTCCAACGTCGCCACCCTGGCAGGGCATATCACGGTAGGGGATCACGCCATCCTGGGCGGGCTGGTTGCGGTGCACCAGTTCGTGAGGATCGGGGACTATGCGTTTCTGGGCGGCAAATCGGGCATCGACCGTGACGTCCCGCCGTTCATGATCACTGCCGGCGAGCGCGCCCGCCTCTATGGGATCAACCGCAAGGGGCTGGCGCGGATGGGGTTCAGCCGCGAGGTGATCGACGGCCTCAAGAAGGCCTATCAGATCATCTGGCGGGAGAAGCGCAGGTTCGAGGAGGGGATTCGGGCGGTCCGTGAACAGATTCCTTCCTTCCCGGAGCTGGAGATGTTGCTGAATTTCTTCGAGGGCTCCAAGCGGGGTATTTTGCGTTGAGCCTGGATCGCAGGCGTTTCGAGGAAAAGGAGGAAGACTCGGTAACGGGTTTCGGGGAGTTGGGCGCGAGCGGCGTTCGACTTTGGAGAGGATGACCATGAGCGAAGAACCCGTCTCGGTGATCGGGATCATCGCCGGGGGCGGGCGGTTTCCGATCATGGCCGCCGCAGCCGCCAGGGAAAAAGGGTTGAAGGTGGTTGCCGTCGCCCACTTGGGCGAGACGGAGCCGGCACTCGAGTCCGCGGCGGACGAGATCGTCTGGGTGAAGCTCGGTCAGCTCGGTCAGGTCATCAAGGCCTTGAAGCGGCACGGTGTGCGGCAGGCCCTGATGGCCGGCACGATCACCAAACGGCGGATGTTCGAGGGGATCAGGCCCGACCTTCGCGGCCTGGCGCTTGCCTCAAAGCTCGCCCTCTTTCACGACGACGACATCCTGCGGGCGGTGTCGCGCGAGTTTGCGAAGGACGGCATCGAGATCGTGCCTTCGACCACATTTCTGCCGGGATTGGTGGCGCCGGGCGGCTGTCTGACGCGCCGGAAGCTCTCCCGGGGGGAACTCGAAGACGTGCGCTGCGGATGGCGGATCGCCAAGGAGCTCGGGAGGCTCGATATCGGCCAGTGTGTGGTGGTGAGGGAAAAGGCCGTTCTGGCGGTCGAGGCCATCGATGGGACGGATGCCACGATCCGCCGGGGAGGGGCGATCGCCGGGGAGAAGGCGGTGGTGGTGAAGGTCTCCAAGCCCACGCAGGATCTGCGCTTCGATATGCCGACGGTGGGGCTTCAGACGGTCGAGCTGATGGTCGAAGTCCGGGCGGCCGTCCTGGCGGTGGAGGCTGGGAAGACCTTGATGTTCGACCGTGAGGCGATGATTGCAAAGGCGGAGAAGGCGGGTATCAAGATCGTTTCGTTCGAGGCCGGGGAGATGGACCAGGCGTGATCCCGCCGCGTCTGGACGCCTGGTGGCGGTCTCCTCGCGACCGCGTTGCGCATAAGATGGAAGGGAGGCTCGTCTCATCGTGATGCATGAAAGAGTGCGGGTGGCTGTCATCGGCGTGGGGCATCTCGGCGAGTATCACGTGCAGAAGTATACAGCTCTGCCCGAGGCGGAACTGGTCGGCGTGGTCGATGCCGACGCGGGCCGCGCAGAGGAAATCTCCCGCCGCTACGGAACGATGCGTTATGACGATCTGGGCGATCTCCTCGGGCGCGTCGATGCGGTGAGTCTTGCCGTCCCGACGGAGCACCATCATGAGGTCGGACGGCGCATCCTGAAGGCGGGGGTGCACGTCTTGATCGAAAAGCCGATCACGTATGATCTGGCGCATGCCGACGAACTGATCGCACTGGCGGACGAAGCGGGTCTGGTCCTGCAGGTCGGGCACGTCGAGCGGTTCAACCCGGCGGTCGTCGAGATGAGCGGGATGCTCGATCGACCCATTTTCATCGAGTCCCACAGGATGAACCTTTTCACGACGCGTGGGACGGATGTGGACGTGGTCCTGGACCTCATGATCCATGACCTCGATATCATTCTGCACATGGTGCCGGCGGAGGTGCGGGAGGTCCACGCCGTCGGGCTTGCCGTCATCACGCCGCAGACGGACATCGCCAACGTCCGGATCATCTTCGACAACGGAACGGTCGGGAATCTGACCGCCAGCCGGGTCTCGAACAATATGCTCCGGAAGATCCGGATCTTTCAGCCGGACGCTTACATCTCGGTAAACTGCGCCAAGCGCGAGATCAGCCGTACGGAGCTTGACCGCGAGCAAAAGGGGACCGACGGCTTCCCCCAGATCGTCACACGGAAGAAGAGCTTTCCGGGGAGTGATCCGCTCGCCGATCAGATCGCGTCCTTCGTGAAGGCGGTGCGCGGGGGGGGCGCGCCTGTCGTGAGCGGCCGGGATGGGCGCAGGGCGCTTCAGGTGGCGCTTGCCATCATCGATCAGATCAAAGAGGGCTGTGACCATTTCAAGCGCATCCGCTGAGAAGCACCGTCCAGAGACGGTGATGATCCTTGCCGGAGAGGCATCGGGCGATCTGCATGGCGCGAAGCTTGTCGAGGCGATTCAGCGGCATGAGCCAGGGGTCGCCTTTGTCGGCATCGGCGGGGCGAATATGGAGCAGGCCGGAGTACGGCTCCTCGAGCAGGCTAGCCGGATGGCCGTTGTCGGTTTGACCGAGGTGTTTCGCAAGGGCCGGGTCCTCTTGAGGGCCCTGCGGGAGGTCAAGCGCATCCTCCGTCGCGAGCCCCCTTCCCTGTTGATCCTGATCGACTACCCCGACTTCAATATCCATGTGGCGGGCACCGCCAGGCGTTGCGGCATCCCGGTGCTTTACTACATCAGCCCGCAGGTCTGGGCGTGGCGCAAGGGCCGCATCCGGAAGATCTGGCGGCGCATCGAGCGTATGGCGGTCATCCTTCCATTCGAAGAGGCCTTCTATCGGCGCCACGGTGTGGCGGTCGATTACGTGGGCCATCCCTTGATGGACACCGTACCTTCCCAGTTGGTCGAGCACGCGGCGGCGCTCGACTGGCCCCGAACCGGGGATGCCCCCGTGGTCGGAATCGTACCCGGCAGCCGGGAGGAAGAGATTCGGCATCTCCTGCCTATCATGATGGAGGCGGCCGGGATGCTGAGGGGGCGGTTCCCAGGGCTGCGCGCCCTCATCCCGCTTGCATCGTCCGTGAAGGAAGCCACTATCCGGGAGATTGCCGGCGGCAGCCCCGTCCCCCTGGAGATTTCCCCGGAGGGCCTTCCACGGGTCCTTGGACGCTGCCACGCTGCGATGGTCACTTCGGGAACGGCAACCCTCGAAACCGCTATCGCGGGGGTGCCTATGGTAGTGGCCTATCAGCTCTCGGCTGTCAGCTACTGGGCGGGGCGTCTCCTGATCAAGGTGCCGTTCATCAGCCTGGTCAACCTGGTGGCCGGCAGGGGCGTCGTGCGGGAGCTGATTCAGCACGAGGCGACGGCGGCGAACCTTGCCCGGGAGATTGGCCGGCTGCTCGAAGATCCGCCTTACAGGCGCGCCATGCTGCAGGGCCTGAACGAGGTGAGGTGTCTGCTCGGTGAAGGAGGCGCCTCCGAGCGCGCCGCGCTGATCGCAATCGACATGCTGCACAGACAAAGCGTCAACGGTTAGGAAATGGCTAGAAGCATTCTGGTGGTGGACGACGAGGAGAGCATCCTCCAGTCCGTCGAGGGTATTCTGAGCGACGAGGGATTCGACGTCATGCGGGCGATGAGCGGCGCCGAGGCCTTGGAACGAATCGAGGAAAGCGTCCCGGATCTGGTCCTCCTGGATATCTGGATGCCGGGCCTCGACGGGATCGAGACCCTGGTCAAGATCAAGGAGCACTGCCCAACGCTGCAGGTGATCATGATGTCCGGGCACGGCAACATCGAGACCGCTGTCAAGGCGACCCGCCTGGGCGCCTACGATTTCATCGAAAAGCCCCTCTCGCTCGAAAAGCTGCTGCTTGCCGTCAACAATGCCCTCGATTACAACCGCCTGGAAGAGGAGATTTCCCTCCTGAGGGATGCGCAGAGAGGGCGTTACCGGATCACGGGGGAGAGCAAGGCGATCACGCAGTTGAGGGAGCAGATCCGCATCGTCGCCCCGACCAACGCCTGGATTCTGATCTCCGGGGAAAACGGCACTGGCAAGGAACTGGTGGCCCACACGATTCATCGGTTGAGCAAGCGAAGCAGAAAGCCTATGGTGGAGGTCAATTGCGCCGCGATTCCCGAGGAACTGATCGAAAGCGAGCTCTTCGGGCACGAAAAGGGGGCGTTTACAGGTGCTTCGACTATGCGGAAAGGCAAGTTCGACCTGGCGCATGAAGGGACGCTGTTTCTGGACGAGATCGGGGACATGAGCCTGAAGGCCCAGTCGAAGACCCTACGCATCCTGCAGGAGCAGAAATTCGAGCGGGTGGGCGGATCGAAGACCATCAGTGTGGATGTCCGTGTGATCGCCGCAACCAACAAGGACCTGGAGGCGGAGATCGAAAAGGGCCGATTTCGGGAGGACCTTTACTTCCGTTTGAACGTCATCCCCATGCGGGTTCCACCGCTCAGGGAGCGCCGGGAGGACATCCCGGAACTCGTGGGGGAGTTCATCAGGGATTTCGCCGCCGCTATGAACACCGAGCCGAAGGAGATCAGCCCGGAGGCGTTGGCGGTTCTCGGGCAGTACGAGTGGCCGGGCAACGTGCGCGAACTGAAAAACCTCGTTGAACGTCTGATGATCATGACTCCGGAGACCGTCATCGAGGAGAAGGACGTTCCTCCGCCCTACAACAACCGCTCCCGGGCGGGGGCCGAAGAGGCGCCGGAGGCTATCCAGGCCGGTACCCTCAAAGAGGCCAGAAGCGCGTTCGAAAAGTCCTACATCGAGAGCAAGCTGCGGGAATGCAACTGGAACATCTCCCAGACAGCCGAGGCGATCGGGATCGAGCGAAGCAACCTTCACCGGAAGATCAAGGCCTACGGGTTGGACGACGGGCGGTTCAAAGACGAATAGTCGCGCGGGCCTGCAGCGAGGGAATGAATCGCCTTCCAGATCTCATCGCGGCCTTGGCGGGTTTTGGCCGAAAACAAGATGGGCGGCATGGGGAGGAGCCCTGACAGGCTCGTGGCGATGTCCCGCAGGCGCCCCTGGGCCTGGTTTCTGGAGAGCTTGTCAGCCTTGGTCAGGACCGGGAGCGCCGGAATCCCATAGGCTTCCAACCATTCCAGGAGCTCCTTGTCCCCTGGGGCAGGGTCCCGCCGTATATCCAGAATGACTACCACAGCCGCCAGATTGCTGCGGTTCAGCAGGTATTCCTCCACCATCCGCCGCCAGGATTCTTTGACCGAAAGCGGGACCTTCGCGAAGCCGTAGCCGGGCAGATCCACGAGATAGAAGGCGTCGTCGAGCCGAAAGAAGTTGATGGCCTGGGTGCGGCCTGGGCTTGCGCTCGTGCGGGCGAGCCCGCGCCGGTTGACGAGGACGTTGATGAGGGATGATTTGCCCACGTTGGATCGCCCCGCGAACGCGACTTCGGGCCGGTCGGGCGGGGGAAATTGATCTTTCCGGTAGGCGGCCTTGACGAAAGCGGCATCCATATCAACGGGTCTCGATGAAGCGTTCGAGCCGATCCAGCCCTTCCTTGATGCGGTCCAGGTGGTTGGCGTAGGAAAAGCGTAAATACCCCTCTACGTTGGCTCCAAAGTCGATCCCGGGTGTAACGCCCACCCCTGCCTTCTCGAGGATTTCAAAGGCCAGGTCATAGGATTTCTCTCCGAGGTGCCGGGCGTTGACCAGGAGATAAAAGGCGCCTGCAGGCTCGACGGGAAGACGGAACCCCATTTTCTGGATCCGGTCGATCATGTAGCGCCGACGCTCGTCATAGATCTCGACCATCCTCTGGACGTCCGCTGCAGCCTCTTCCAACGCCGCCACCCCTGCCCACTGGGAGATGCTGCCAGCTGAGATGAAGAGGTTCTGCTGAACCTTCTGGAGTGGACGGATGAACTCGGGTGGTGCGATGATGTAGCCGAGGCGCCACCCGGTCATGGCGTAGCGCTTGGAAAAGCCGTTCAGGACGAAGGCGTTGCGGGTGAACTCCAGGATCGAGTGAGCCGGATGGCCGTAAACCAGGCCGTGGTAGATCTCATCCGAGACGATGGGCAGTCCGAGACCGGCGATCTCTTTCATCCGGTCCGAGTCGAGAAGGTTGCCGGTTGGATTGGCCGGGGAGTTGATGAGAACGGCGCGGGTCCTTCGGGTGACGGCCTTTTGAATGGCGTCCGCGCGCAGTTGAAAGCCATCCTCCTCGGAGCAGCGCACGAAGACCGGCTCCGCCCCTATGAACCGGGCGAAGTTCGGATAGCAGGGGTAGTGAGGGTCGGACAGGATGATCTCATCGCCTGGTTCGAGGAGCGCCGCAAAGATCATGAAGAGGGCAGGAGAAGTCCCGGATGTGACGAGGATCTGCTCCGGGGTCACCGAAACGCCGTAGGCCTGCAGGTGGTGGCGGCAGATGGCCTCCCGGAGGACCAGGAGGCCCAGACTGTGCGTGTAGTGCGTTTCTCCCCGGGCTATGGCTTTGACGGCTGCGTCGCAGATGCACGGAGGCGTCGTGAAGTCGGGTTCGCCTATCTCGAGATGGACGATGTCCCGGCCGGCCTTTTCCATCTGCTGGGCCTTTTCCAGGATGTCCATGACGATGAAGGGCGGTATGTCGAGGGTGCGCCTGCTGATGCGCGCCATGTCGCCTCCTTGACGGATCCGTCGGGTATCTGAGCCCGTGGTGGGGCCCCGCGCCTGCTGTCTGTTCACAGCCTGTTCGAGAGTTGACCTCCGTTGAGCCGTGAAGCCTTTCGTCGCGGCGCGTTCGCTTTGCTCGGGCAAAAAGGGCCTCCGGCGTGCCTGGGTGGTTCCGTCTATAGCCGTCAGATGACCTTGTTCAGATTGTATTCGATGATCCCCTGGGCGCCCGCCTGCAACAGCCGGGGGATGAGATCCCGCACGGTGCGGGTATCCACCACCGTCTCGACCGAGACCCAGTCGGTGTTGTGGAGCCCGGCGATCGTCGGGGCGTTCAGACTGGGCAGAAGGGCGATGACGGCCTCCTTCTTGTCCAACGGGAGGTTCATCTTCAGGCCGACCAGGTGTTCGGCCCGCAGGGCGCCCTTGAGAAGCAGGATGATCTGCTCGATTTTGGCGCGCTTCCACGGGTCCGCGTAGCTTTCCCGGTTGGCGATGAACCGCGTGTTGGTCTGCATGAGTTCGTGGATGATCTTCAGCCCGTGGGCGCGGATGGTCGAGCCGGTCTCGGTGACCTCCACGATCGCGTCGGCGAGGCCCGAGACGACCTTCGCCTCGGTGGCGCCCCAGGAGAAGGAGACCTTGACATTGATGCCGTGCTGTTCGAAGAAACGGCGGGTGAAGTTGACCAGTTCGGTGGCGATCTTCTTGCCTTCTAGGTCTTCGAGGCGGCGGATGTCGGAGTCCGCCGGCACGGCCAGGACCCACCGGGCAGGATTGGCGCTCACCTTCGAATAGACCAGATCATCCACGACCACGACGTCGGATTCGTTTTCCTCTATCCAGTCCTTGCCGGTCAGTCCGGCATCGATGGTGCCGCTTTCGACATAGCGGGACATCTCCTGCGCACGGCAGATGCTGCAGGCGATGGTTTCGTCATTAATGTCGGGGAAGTAGCTGCGATCGTTTACATTGATCTTCCATCCCGACTTTTCGAACAAATTGATCGTAGCGTTCTGGAGGCTCCCCTTGGGGATGCCGAGTTTGAGCGTGCTCATTTTCCATATACCTTTTCAGGATCGAATATCTTCTTTCCTACGATAGTGACGTTGCCGAATGCATCGACCTGCTGATGGAAGCAGGTGTCATAGCCGGTGTGGCAGGCGGCGCCCCCGACCTGTTCGACGCGGAAAAGGACCGTGTCGTTGTCGCAGTCCGCGTAAATCTCCTTCACCTTCTGCACATGGCCGGAGGTGCCGCCCTTGTGCCAGAGCTCCTGGCGGGAGCGGCTCCAGTAATGGACTTCCCCCGTCTTGAGAGTCATGTCCCAGGCTTCCTGATTGATGTAGGCGAGCATCAGGACCTTGCCCGAGCGATGATCCTGGGCGATCGCGGGAAGAAGGCCGTTTCCTTTCGAAAAATTCAATTTGATGGTCATAGCGGGTCCTTTGGTATCGGGTTTTCATCCGGCGGGAACCCCGAGGCCTCCCTTTCTATTCCGGGAGGGAAAGAAATGGACGTCCGTCGGTCTGCGGGGATTGCACCAGTGGAAGCGGACTGCTGTGCCGGCCGGCTGGCTCCTGCAGCCGCCGGTTTCCATCCGGCCGAAGCATCTGCCGCGGGTCGGCCGGTCCCGTGAAGTGCAGCGGGTGTTGTCACCCTCTCCTCGATAAAAATATCCGTAGGTCCGAAAACGGGAACCGGCCGGATTCCAAACAATTAAAATAACATTGAAGGCGTCGCCGGTGCAACCCGTATTTCACCTCCTTTGCGAAACAACGGTTTCGGCGCATCAGTTGGGCGGAGCCGCCCGGGTGGCCTTCCCATGGGTCTCCATCTTTCCGTCACCCTTCAGACAGCAACTATCCTGCCGCATAGGGTGTCGGGCCAGGCGCATTGCGGAGTTGCCTTCCTTGTCTTGTGAGGCTTGACGGTTTTTTGGGTGCTGAAGGGGCGCGGGAAAAATCAGATCATAGCGGAAAACATTTTTGCGTGGTAAGAGCTTTTCAAGCCTGCAGGATTTGATCCGGTCCGCTCCCTGATCGGGCTTCATGCTCTTCGTACTGCCCGCTCAACTGACCGCAGGCGGCGAGGATGTCCTGCCCTTTGCTTTTGCGGATGATGGCCGTGTAATGGCGCTGAATGAGCACTTCTTGAAATTGCAGGATCCTCTCCATGGAGGACGGTTTGAAGGGCGATTCCGGGTGCGGGTTGAGGGGGATCAGGTTGATCTTGGCGCGAATCCCGCGGAGGAGGGACGCCAGACGCTCCGCGTCCCGGTCCGAATCGTTGACTCCTTCCATGAGGATGTACTCGAAGGTGATCATCCGGCGATTCGGCAGGGGGAATTCCCGGCAGGCGGCGAGAAGTTCGGGAAGGGGATAGCGCCGGTTGACAGGCATCAGAAAATCGCGGGTCTCCGGGTCGGCGGCGTTCAAGGATACGGCCAGGTTGACGGTCATCTCCCGCCCGAGTCGGCGCATCACAGGGACGAGCCCGCAGGTCGAAAGCGTCACCTTGCGGTGCGAAAAATTGAGGCCTTCATCCGCCGTCAGGATGCCAACGGCCTTTTTGACGTTTTCATAATTGGCCAAAGGCTCGCCCATCCCCATCAGCACCAGGTTGGTGAGCTGGTCCGGATCCTCCATGGAGCGTTTGACCTCGAGGACCTGATCCACGATCTCGGCGGGCGAAAGATTCCGGTGGAACCCCTGCCGGGCGGTCAGGCAAAAGCGGCAGCCCATGGCACACCCCGCCTGCGAGGAGATGCACAAGGTCCAGTGATCTCGCTCGGGGATCAGGACCGACTCGATGAAGAATCCGTCGCTGAGCCTGAAGAGGACCTTGCGGGTGGTGTCCCGGGAAACCTGAAGATCAGCGATCTCGAGGCTCGAAAACCGGCATTCGCCGGCGAGGCGTGCGCGCAGGTCCTTCGGCAGACTGGTCATTTCGTCGAATCCGCGCGCGAGGCGCTTGAAGATCCAGTGGCGCACCTGTCTTGCCCGATAGGGCTTGATGGCGAGGACCTCGGCGCAGGCCTCCGTTTCGCGGCTGTCCATTCCGGAGATCTCAATCATCGGTCCGGCATTCTCCTTTGCTGAGGGCCTGAGGGTTGGGGCACATGGTGCGCAGTTTCGCGAGTTCCCACACGTAGTCGTACAGGTGAAGCCCCTTGCTGGCGGCGATGATCTCGCCGTCGCCGACGCCGATCTCCCCGGCCATGTACTCCTTCAGGAGTTGGATGGCTCCAAGGTTGGCCGGAAAGCCGTTCCAGAGGTCCCACGACCGGAAATAGACCACGAAATGGAGTTTTCCGTCTCGGATACGGGTGTCGATGCCTCGCAGACAAGGCGGGTCCTTGAGAAAAATGGCCTCCGGGTTTCCCACCGTCATATAGGCCTGATTGGTGCCGAATCCATCCTCCCGGTACATACGGATGACCTCCTGTATCTGCATCTCCAGGTAGGACCCGTAGGTGTAATCCTCTCCTGGCTGCTTTACGGCTGTCATGAGATAGGGGAGGTAGCTTTCGAGATAGCCTTCTGCGACAGGGTTCGGGATGCCCAGGGCCGGCGGGATGTCCGGCAAAAGGGGCCGGGTTTCCGGGAATCGGATGTGAACGGTGACGTAGTCGAACTCGAGCCGCTTCTGCCCCTCGTAGCTCCCGCGCTCGATGGTGTATTCATGCCCCGTTTCGAGCAGGCGGTATACGCATTGGAACCACGCGTCCGGCAGGTCGCGGGCCTGGATGAACTCGGGTTGCATCGCGGACCTCCTTGCTAAGAAATAAACAAATCATATTATCTTACTTTATGACCATCCGACAACGCAAATGAGCACGTTGCCCGGAGGTCTATGCATAGGCAGCCCCCTTTTCCCTTATCTGGCGATAGGCCCGCAGGGGAAGGATGAGGCCGAAGAAGGGGATCATGTAGACGGCGGCCAGGGTCGGTTCAAGAGGCCCGAAGAACTGAGCGGCGAAGACGATGATCAGGACGTTGTTCATGTTGCCGAAAGAGACGGCGGCTCCCACCTGCTGCGGCAGGGTTCTTCGGAATGTCGTCAGGATGCCGGCTGCCAGAAGGATCAGGGCCAGGATGATCGCGACGAGCGTCGCTTCCAGGAGCGTCCCCGGATTCTGCTGAAAAAAAACGGCGTACTTCGAAAAGACCCCGAAGTTGATCAAGGCGAAGATCACGAGGGATATCGGGAAGCGACGCTTCATGAGAGCGGCGGTCAGCTTGGGGAGGAGGCGCCGGCTCAATTCCACCGCTGCGATGGGGATGAAAACGGTCAAGACCAGCATGCGGAACATCGGTCCGAACGGAACATGGAATTCCTGGCCCGGCAGGAACCGGACGAGCACGGGCAGCGTGATGGGTACGAGCGGTGAGGTGAGCACCACCATCGCGAGGACGATGGGCATGTCCGCATCGAGCAGTCCGGCAATGAAGGGCGCCACCACGCCCGTCGACACCCCGGCGAGGAGCAGGACGGCGAGGGCGTACTCCGGGTAGATCATCCGGCAGGCGAAGTACAGGATGAGCGGCAGGATGACGAGTTTGGCTGCGCAGAGCCACAGGACCGTGATCTTGATCTTGCGCACGGTCCCCAGAACCGTCTCGACCCGGATGGAGAGAAAGCTCAGGTAGAGCAGAAACATCATCAGGTAGAGCGGGTAGGGTTGAAAGAAGGCGCACGGCCCCGGTGCAAGAATGCCGACCGCCATGGAAGAGAACACCACCAGCAGAAGGATGAGGTCGTTCAAGCGGAACATGGATGGCCAGTCTCCTCTGACGCAGTTGTTTTGGAGGGTGTTTTCTTCCGGGGTCCGAGCTGCGGCTACCCTTCCCAGTACAAGAGGACCCGGTGCGACAGGGCGTCGAGGAGTGGATGCCCCTGCGCTTCACGGGCCGGCGGCTGCATTTCGAGAATGGTCACTTCGGCCCTTTCAGAACCTTCCGTGAGAAAGTCCTGCCGTACAGTCAAGGTGAGCCCCCGCTCCTCGCAAAGGTCCTTCGCGAGGTTCGGCACCTCGGGGTTCAGCGTGAGAAAGGGCGCTTCCGGGGCAACCGCCTTGCCGAAAAGCCACAGCCAGGCTTCGATCGCGGATGCCGTCTGCTCCCGGGTCAAATAACGGTAACCGCCGCCGCTCAACTGGTTGAAGAAAGGATCGGGCGGGGGCGCCTCTTCCAGGGCATCGGCCAAGAGCGGGCCGCGACCCTTGGCCTCGTCTAAGAGGGTGTCGGCTTCCCGGCCGTTCAATTCGACCTGAGTGGACATGTGCAGGATCAGGTGGCGGCGCAGCGTCGCCGCGCGCGGGGATGCAGCGGCTTCGCTCCCGACTTTGATCTCCTGGCGAATCAGCCATGCCGGGGAGTCTTCATCCTGTCGGGCCATATAAGCCTTGATGAAGCCTTGGTATCCGCGCTCCGGATGGCCTCCGATCCAGGTTTGGTACTCGCCCAGGACGGCGCTGAAATCACCCTCGGGCCTGAGGTCTTGAGGGGGGTAAACGCATTTCAACCGTTTCATCAGGGCCGGATCGCCGATCCTCGGTGGTTCCATGTACCAGGGGATTCCCGCCGTCAGGCTCTCGCAGGTTCTGAGCACCGCTTCGAGATCACCCTCAGCCAATACGCAATGAGGAAAAAGAACAGCCTGCTTCATATCGAATTCCTTATAAATGGGGTCGGACCAAGCTATTTGTTTGATATTACTGTAATAGCACTCCAAAAACCGCCCCTTTTTCCCCTTAGAAGGAGGTTTTGGGGCATCAAATCGCCTTTCTAAGCAATATCGTTTTAATTGAGGGTCAGTTTTTACTTTTCGAAAGAACTTGACGGTTGTAAATGTGTAAATGGGGTCGGACCAAGCTATTTGTTTAATATTACTATAATAGCACTGAAAAAACCGCCCCTTTTTCCCCTTAAAAGGAGGTTTTGGGGCATCAAATTGCCTTTCTAAGCAATATCGTTTTAATTGAGGCTCAATTTTTACTCTTCGAAAGAACTTGACGGATTTGGATAGATCAGCTTCCAACACGAGAATATTGTTATTAGTTTCTCCTCTCTCTGCACGTTTGCCTGCGTGGCGAGTTCACGTCGAATCAGATCGAACGTTTGATTTCACTGCCAAACCGGCGGCCCGGGGGACGGAGCGCGCGAAGCGTACAAAAAACCGGGTTCCACTGCCAAGCATGTGAAGAAATCCCTCACTTCCGGATTAGAAGTCGCGCAACACTAGACAATCATCTCCGAATGCATCTATCTGCAGCCGTCCCGTGGACCCGGATTTTGACTTTTCGGGTAAACCAAAACAAGACTCTTATCCGTTTCGTCCTCAAGTAAGTTCTCGAGGACGGTTCACCTCGCTTAGAATAGACTTTTTATGGTCGAAATAGTCCCTTTAAGCAAACAAAAACCGCCGTAAAAAGCCAATTTTGCCATTTTTACAGATTGTTATCTTGGTCCGACCCCTAAGTACAAGCTGACGAGGCCAAGGTAGATCAGGAGGCCAAGGATGTCGTTCGATGTGGTGACGAATGGGCCCGTGGCCAGCGCGGGGTCGATATTGAACTTTTTCAGGGCGAACGGCACCGCGGAGCCGATGAACGCGGAGTTCAGAACGATCAGGCAGGCGGCGAGGGCCACGACGGTCCCCAGTTGCGTGTCTGCAAGCCAAACAGCGACGATCGAACCGACCAGGATGCCGCAGATGATCCCATTGATGAGGGCGACGCGCAGCTCCATCAGAAGCCGCCTGTGAATAGCGAACATGGTGATGTCCCCGGTGGCGAGTCCGCGCACCACCACGGTGGCCGCCTGGGTCCCGGTGTTGCCGCCCATGGCCATGATGACCGGAAAAAAGAAGGAAAGGGCGATGATTCGCTCGAGGGAGGTTTCGAACTGATGAATGACGGCAGCGGCCAGAATGCCGCCGAAGACGCCGGCGATGAGCCAGGGGAGGCGGGCCCGGGAGATCTTGAGGCTGGACTCTTCGGCGATCTCCTGCGGCATGACACCGGCCATACGTGCGATGTCTTCGTCCACCTCCTCCTCGATGACGTCGATGATGTCGTCATGGGTGATGCGCCCCACCAGACGGTGATAGTCGTCTACGACCGGGATGCTGACCAGGTCGTACTTGGTGACGAGGCGCGCCACCTCTTCCTGATCGGTGCGGACGTTTACGGAAATCACCTCCGTGTTCATGATATCGCTTATTTTGCAGTCAGGGGGTTCAAGCACGAGGTCTTTCAGAGACACGACCCCTACCAGACGATCGAAGTCATCCACCACCCAGATGAAATAAACATTTTCGACCTCTTCCCGTCGCTGACGGATGGAATCGATGGCATCCTGCACGGTGAAACCGGCCCGGACGGCAATGAATTCGAGGGCCATGATGCCGCCGGCCGAATCTTCGGGGTATGGGAGCAGTTTCGCCAATTCGTCGGATACATCGTCCTCCAAGGTTTCGAGAATGTTTCTGGCGCGGTCCTCCGGCAGGTCGCCGACCAGGTCCGCAGCATCATCCGAATCGAGTTCCTGGACGATCTCCGAGATGGTCTGATCGTCCAGGTCCCGAAGCAGCAGGTCCTGGGCCGGCGATTCCATTTCGATCAAGACTTCGCCGGCATCCTGGGGTTCGAGGAGTTTGAAGATAAAAAGCCGCTCCTCAGGGTCCAGGTGCTCGATTAGATCGGCGGCGTCGGCCGGGCGCATCTCGTCGATCAGCTTAAGGAGGCTGTCTGCATCCGCAGCACTGATGAAATGTTCCACCCGTTCGACAAGATTGTGGTCGATGTCCGTACTATAAGTCGCCAAAGGTCTTCCCTTCAGTCCTCGAAGCTACTTCGAGCCCTTTAGAATTTTGAGGATGAATCGCTCTATTTGTTTGACTCCCTTCGCCTCCTTGACGATGTTCTCCATGGGGATCTCGGCCCGCGCCGCCGAGCGGTGTCCGCCGGCCGATGCACCCAGAGGGCCGAAAAGCCGCTGTGCGGTCTTCCCAGCATTGGCCCGGAAACCGGCGTTGCGCAGGATGACGATCAGCTTGTCCTGATAGACGCCTGAGGCAAAGCTCCAGGTGACTTCGGCAAGCCGCATGAAAAAATCGGCGATGATGACCAAGGTATCCGGATTCTTGACGGCTCCCATATGGACGTAGGCCCTGTTTTTGGTGATGACGACATTGTCCAGGGCCTGTTTGTAACTTGAGAGGATCTTCTTCGTCATCTCGGAGGACTCGATTTTTTTGACAATGTTCAGATTCGCGAAAGAGTAAAGGTAGCGGAAGGCGTTGAGGTCGTTCGGCAGGGAGTCCCGGATGAAGTTGGCCGTGTCGTTTTTGATGCCGAAGAACAGGGCGGTTGCGAGCCGCGGCGATGGTTGGATCTTCGCCGCCCGCAGGTATTCGGTCATCATGGTGGCTGTAGCGCCGTAGGTCTCCCGGACGTCCATGAATTGGGCCCTGCAGCCTTCACAATGCGGGTGGTGGTCGATGATGATATCGAAATTGCGCGTTCCGAAGGACTCGTGGTGATGCGGTTGAGAGTCGACGATCGCCCACCGGGTGAATTCGGAGACCTTGAGACGCCGGATGTGCCGCTGGTCGATCTTGAGGAGTTTGACCATCGCCAGATTGTCGGGCCGTTGGATCGTGTTGACATGAAAAACCTTGATCTTGCGTGCCTTCCGCCAAAAAAAACGCTTGAGGGCCATGGCGGCCGACATCGCGTCCGGGTCGGCGTTGATCAGGATGGCGAGGCTGTCTTCAGGGTTCACGACTTCCTGAAGGCGTTTTACTTTTTCAGCCAATGGGGTGGATTTCGGAAAAGGATGATCCATCCAGGCCGCAGTTGCTGTGCTCTCATTTTCCGGCATGGTTCCTTTGTCTCCTCACATATCCGGAACGGCGGCAGGTACAACCGGGGAATGAGGTTTCCAGATATTTTGCACTCTCGCCCGACCCCTTTTCGGACGCGCCCCTGTGAGTCGACGGGTTCAGGAACCCACGTCATTCTTCGAGAGAAAGTGAAGGCACGGGGCGAACCCGGTCGGAGAGAAAACCCGCCCGCAGACCTGTGATCGAAACTTCGCAGGCTGCCGCTGAAAGAGCGCTCCCGAGTGGGCTCCAGTCTAACAGATGCGCCCTGTCAATTCAACGTCCGCGGAGTTTCGGCGGCGGATTCCCCTCACCAGGGCCAAAGGACGCTCAGCGCTTCAAGGGCCGGTTCGAGATCGCCTTCGCGGTGGGGCTCGAGGGTGATCACCGGAGGAGTTGTGAGCAGACTGGACAACAGTTTGAAGAAGGCCGGAAAGTCGATGGTGCCGGCCCCGATCGCAAGATGCTGGTCGGTTCGGCCGTCATTGTCGTGAAGATGAAGCTGCCTGATGAAAGGGGCCATGACGTCCACCCAGCGTTCGAGAGGGGCGTGCCCGAAAGCCGACTGGTGCCCGACATCGAGGCAGAATCCGATCTCGGGGTGATCGATGGCTTCGAAGATGTGCTTCATGTTTTCAGGGGTCCACTCGTAGACGTTTTCGAGTACCAGACGGGTGGGCGATCCTTTCAGCCTGTCGGCCAGGGCCCTCCAGAAGGAGACGCTTCGCTTGAGCCAGCCCCACTTGAAAGGGCCGTAGCGCGTTACGTCGTAATTTGCGTGCGCGACGAGGGTCTTCGGTTCGAACACCGCCACCCACTCGAGGATTTGTCTGAATCGGCGGCGGGTGACATCGCGGATCGCTTCGTCGGGCGACCCTGGCGATAGATCGGTAAACGGGGCGTGCAAGGTAATCGTGCGACCGGCCTCCTGAAGCTTCCGCACCAGCGGCAGGCAGTCGCGCGGTTGAAAGCGGTCGAGGGCGGCGGCATCGAGGCCGATCTCCGGGTTGAGGCCCTGTTGAATGAAGCTTTCGCCGTACCCGTCGATAAAGAGGCGGAACGGGAGATTGACCTGGACAATGCGCCGCAGGTTTTCGACGGTGATTCCTTTTACGATCGCCTCACGGACGACGGGGGAGCCGGTTCCGGTTTCCTGGCAAGTGACGTTGATCATGTCGTTGTGATACCTCTTCGTATAAAACTCGCAGCATTCAGCGGCGGAACAAACATTGAAGAAACGAATGGAGCCGGTCATTGCGGCGGCAACGGCCTCGACTGCCCTTTGCCCCGTGGTTTGCTCAGGGTCTCGATGGTCGCAAAGATCTCTTCGGCCGTTACAGTCCGCCGCAGGGATTCCATGCGCCGCATCACCTCTGCGAACCGGATCCCTTCGGCGGCGCTGATCCATTCGAGTTGAAGTCTTTCAGGTCGGATCCCGAGGCGGGCCATCTTTTTCTGGACCTTCTCGATCCGTTTGAGAGTCCAGTGATTAGCATCAATATAATGACAATCTCCGATATGGCAACCGCTGACGAGGATCACCGGGGCGCCGGCGCGAAACCCCCGCCAGATGAAATCCTCATCTACGCGGCCCGAACACATGGTGCGGATCAGCCTGACGTTGGAAGGATACTGGAGCCGCGACACGCCGGCGTAATCGGCCCCGGCATAGGAGCACCAGTTGCAGGCGAAGACCAGGATCTTGTTGGAGGGCTCGGCTTCAAGCAGCGTGTCGATCTGGGCCGTGATCTGCCGGTCGCTGAAGTGGTTCATGTCGATCGCGTCGAAAGGGCATTCCGCCGCGCAGGTGCCGCACCCCGCGCAGGCCGCCGTATTCACCACGGCCGGGGCCTTCTTCTTCGGATCGACGGTAATGGCGTTGTAGGGGCAGACCTCGGCGCAGCGGCCGCAGGCCTTGCATTGCTCCGCGAGGATGAATGATGTGATGGGTTCGGTCGTGATTTCACCGCGGTGCAGGAGACGGATCGCCCGGGCGGCCGCGGCGGATGCCTGGGTAACGCTTTCCTTGATGTCTTTCGGCCCCTCGGCGCACCCCGCGTAAAAGACCCCGCGGGTGGCGGCGTCCACCGGCTGAAGCTTCGGGTGGGCCTCCAGGAAGAAGCCGTCCGGCGTCAGCTGAAGCCCGAGCATCTCCTGAAGCCGCTGCGTGCTGGTGGCGGGTTTCACCCCCAGGGCCAGGACCAGCATATCGAGTTCGTGGACCTCGAGCCGGCTCGTCACGGTGTTTTCGACCGCCACCCGGAGGCTCCGGTCTTCGGTCTCCTCCACGGTTCCGGGAAGTCCGCGGATGTATTGTACACCCAGTCGCCGGCTGCGGCGGTAAAGGTCTTCGAACCCCTTCCCAAACGCGCGGATATCGATATAGAAGACCTTGACCTCCACTTCGGGGTTGTGCTCCTTGATGAGGAGGGTGCTCTTGATCGTGTTCATGCAGCAGATGTTGGAGCAGTAACCGGCGCCTTTGTTGAGGGAGCGCGAGCCGACGCACTGGATGAAGCCGATCGTTTTCGGGTGCCGCCGGTCCGTAGGGCGGATCAATTCGCCTTTGGTCGGACCGCCGGCATTCACCAGCCGTTCGAATTCAAGGCTCGTCAAGACGTTTTCGAAGCGGGTGTAGCCATATTCATCCATTTCGGTGGGGTCATAGACCTCGAGTCCGGTGGCCACCACGATGGCGCCGACGCGCTCCACCCGCTCCTCGTCCGACATGCGGAAATCAATGCAGTGCTTGACGCAGGCCTCCACGCATTTGGAGCACACGGCCGGGTTGTGCCCGAGGCACTCGTTGACATTGATCATGTAAGCGGACGGGACGGCCTGTGGAAAAGGCGAGAAGATGGCCTTGCGGGAGGAGAGGCCTAGGTTGAACTCATCCGGGCGGACCACGGGGCAGACCTTCGCGCAGTCCCCGCAGGCGGTGCACTCCTTCTCGTTGACGTAGCGGGCCTTTTTCAGGATTTTGACGTCGAAGTTTCCGACGGAGCCTTTGACCTCAACGACTTCACTGAGGGTGTGGAGGGTGATCCGGGGATGTCGACCGACATCCGTCATCTTCGGACCGAGAATTCAGATCGAACAGTCCATCGTTGGAAAGGTCTTGTCGAGTTGCGCCATGGTCCCGCCGATCGAGCCCCGCTTTTCCACCAGCACCACGTCGAAGTCATTGTCGGCCAAGTCGAGGGCCGTCTGAATGCCGGCGACGCCGCCGCCGATCACGAGCGCGCGCCGGGTCAGCGGCAGGGTTTCGCCGGTCAGCGGTTCGAGTTCGCGCACACGCGAGATAGCCATCCTGACGAGGTCCATTGCCTTGGCCGTGGCCGCCGGCCGCTCTCCCATGTGCACCCAACTGCACTGCTCGCGGAGATTCGCCATCTCGAGCAGGTAGGGGTTGATCCCGATCGACTGGAGCATTTGCCGGAAGGTCGGCTCGTGGAGCCTGGGAGAGCAGGATGCCACCACCAGCCGGTCGAGTCCATTTTCGAGGATGTCGGTCTTGATCTGCTGCTGTCCAGGCTCCGAGCAGGCGTAAGCGATGTCCTTGGCGAGGACCACGCCGTCCCATGCCGCCGCTTCCTCGGCCACCTGGCCGCAGTCGACCGTCTGGGCGATGTTGAGGCCGCAGTGGCAGACATAAACGCCGATGCGCGGTTTGCCTCCGGGCGTTTCCTTCATTCGTGCTTCCAGAGTGTTTTCCATATTCCGGGCAGTCCTTATGTTGTTTCAGTATCTGCTGCGTGGATGTCTCACGGGTTTCGAGGCCGCGCTACACGGGCGTTTGTCATTCCCACCGGATGGTTCGTGCCAGCAGCGTCGTCAGATCCACGGTTTCCATCTCGAGGGATTCTCCTACGAAGGGATCCTGCATGGCGCAGCGGAGATGGATCTGGCACTTGGGGCAGGCCGTCACCAGCAGGTCGGCGCCGGTGGCACGGGCCTGCCTCAGGCGGTGGACCTGCAGGGCCTTGCTGAAGGCGTCGCAGCCGGTCCAGGCGGTGTTGCCGCAGCAGATGGCCCCTCCGCCGTGCTCCTGCATTTCTCCGAAGCCGGCGGAGTCCAGACGTCCGATCAGCTTGCGGGGCAGGGCGCTCTTCTTCTCGAAGCGGCTCAGGCGGCAGGGATCCTGAAAAGTGAGGCTCCGGTTGAGCCGCTTGAACCCCACTGCTCCCTTGTCGATCTCGCGCTCCAGGAAGTCCATCAGCAGGGTGACTTTGAAGGGGGTTTCCACACCGTTGGTGGGGTAGTCATGGGAGAAGGTCCGGTACCCTTCGGGACAGCAGACAATGACTTCTTCCACCCCGGCGGCGCGGATGGCATCGACGTTCAGGCGGGCGAGCTTCAGAAAGTTCTCCTGGTCTCCGCTCCAGTACAGGTCGTGCCCGCAGCACCTCTCCGCATCCAGGAGCGCCGGGTGGATGTCGAAGAAGTTCAGGAGCCGGAGGCTGTCCACGAGGATATCACGGGTCGTCACCCCGAGGTGGGTACGGAAAAAGATGTCGAAGTAGGGCGCGCATCCCCCGAAAAACAGGACCTTGCTTTGCGGATCCGTCTGGATGTCGTTCGGAAGCCAGCTCCAGTGACGGATCCGGAGTTCCGGGCTGGTCATGGTGCGGCTCAGGGATTGGAAGAAGCCCCCGTGGGCTTCGTGTCCTCCGAGCCCGTGGGCGAGGAGTATCCGGCGGACTTCCCGGACGAACCCCGGAAAGTTGACGGCCGAAGGGCAGCGGTCCGAGCACAGTCCACAGGTCAGGCAGGACCAGATGTCGCGGCGGACACCCTCATCGTCCCATTGGCCTGCAATCAGGGCGTTGGCGGTGGAGCGAGGTGAAAAGGTCTTTCCGGCCAGGGTCAGGGGGCAGGCCGAGGAGCACTTGCCGCAGTCCTGGCAGGCGTAGACGTCGTATTCCCGAAGAACCTGGTTGAGGGCGGGGGTCGGATCGCCCTGCACCACCGGGAGGGGATTGGGCGCCACCGGGCTCTTGTCGAGAGACTGGATATCGTCTGAAAACTGCCGGAGGAATTGGAGCAACCCGGCGGAGTCGTCGGGCAGAAAGAGCCCCAGGCGGAGCCGGGTGGCCCCGAGGCCGAGGAGATCCAGGATCTCGCAGGTGTCACGGACGTTGGCCCGTGCGGCCTTCGTCCCGCTTCCGTATCGGCATGTTCCTTCGTGGCACCCGATGAGCGCGACCCCGTCGGCGCCCATCTCGAAGGGTTTGAACAGAAGCGCCTTGGTGATCCGCCCCGTGCAGGGAATTCGGACCATCTTGACGGCTTCGGGAATCGGGGCGCATTCGTCCTGAAGACGCTGGAAAGCGGCGTGCGGCCCCCAACTGCAGAGGAAAAGGATGATGCTGCGCGCTGGACCCGGCACGGGTGTGGCGCGCGATTCTATCTGGGGTTTTCCGTTCATCGAAGCTCGCTTTCCCGGCGCTCGGCGATCGTCGGCCGCCTTAAACCGAGGTGGTTTTTTCCTGTGTCAGGACCTCTTCCAACAACTGGACGAGGTAGCCGTGGTCCCGGTAGGGGCTGTCGGCGGCCTGAGACGGGCAGACGGAGATGCACAGGCCGCATCCCTTGCACAGGGCCTCATCGACGACAGCGTGCCGGCCTCCGACCAGGTTCGCCTCAAAATGGATGGCCTGATGCGGGCACACATCGAGGCAGCGCCCGCAACCGCGGCAGTAATCCTTGTGGACCATGACGGTGTATCCGCGGCTGGCACGAGGGCCGCGGGGCATGACGGCGGCGGCGAGCACCGCGGCCGCCGCCCCCTTTTTCCGCTCCGAAACGCGGATATCCGGCGGATTGGCCAGGAAGAGTCCTGAAACGGAGGTTGCGCCGGGGTAGAGAAACGGGAGATCCGCACCGGCTTCGCTCTGCATGGAGGACTGCACCATGCGATGGGGGAGCCCTTTCTGAGGGACATAGGGGATCATGCGGCGCGATTTTTCCCCCAGGATGACGGCTCCGACCTGAAGCGTCTTCTCGAATCCGTCGGTGGCGACAAAAAGCTGGAAGTTCCCGAGGCTGCCGGTCAATCCGGTCACGCGGGAGCCCTTGAACCAGTGGATGTTCGGGTGGATGGCCCGATCCGAGAGCGGGCTCTCCATGCTCCCGAACATGAAGACCTCCAGGCCTGAATCGGCCAGGATCCTGGCGCTTTGAAAGGCCGCCTCCGACTCGCCCACGACGGCGGTCGCAAAATTGTAATGCCTGGCGGGCGCCGGGAGGGCCTTCAGACGCGCCGCGCGGTGGATGGAGCGGTCGAGAAGGCCCTGAAAGCGCTCGAAGGCGGTCTCTAGGTCGTTCTGCTTCAGGAACCGCAGGGCCTCGCCGCGCAGGTTGCAGGTCTCGACCATCGAGCGGCTGATGCCGGTCCCGTCGAAAAGGGCCTGCTTGAGGCGGGTGCGCTGATCGGTGCACGCGCTGCAGACGAAGTTGAGGGGGCAGCAGACGCAGGAGGCGAGCACGACCCGGGTGATCCCCTTCTCGCGGATGGTGTGAACGATCTCCGCGCCTCCCTCCGGCACGCAGGCCGAATCGATCAGCGTGCTGAAGACGACGTTCTCCCGCTCGGGGAGTTCGAGCACGAACCGGTCCATCTCGGGAAGCCAGCCGAGGCTCCCGTTGCAACGGCATACGAAGACCCCGATGCGCACGTCGCGTGCAAGCTCAGGGTCTGGAGGCGAGAAGCTCAAACCCCGTCCCCGGAGCGAGCGGGCCGAGCTGCTCAGCAAAAGGACGGCCTGGGCCGCGGCATCGAAGCCCCGGGTCATCATGTCGAAGACGTTCGGGCGCGCCGACTTCGGGCCATAGGCCCGGATGACGTCCAAGCCCTTGACCTCCGGGACCATGTCGGGGTCCGCTAAAATCACCGCGCCGGCCTGTTCGACCAGGTCCTCGGCCCTTTGGCCGTGCCGGATCGCGTCGATTCCCCGGCAGGCCTCCACGCACAGGAGGCATTCCGAGCAAAGCCCGCACTGAAGACAGCGGCCTGCCTCGGAGGCAGCCTGCTCGGCGCTCAAGCCCAGCGCCACCTCATCGAAGCTCTTGCTGCGAGCGGCCGGCTGCCTCTCCGGCATGGTGGGGCGGGCAAGCGAAGGGATCTCGGGCGGTATCGGCCGGTAGTCCAGGTCTTCCGGGCGCGCGGTCCGATGCGGTGCGGCGTCCTTGCCTTTCAGATCGAGATGCAGCGTTCTGGCGGCCGTTTTGCCGGCGGCCATGGCGGAGACGACCGATCCGGGGCTCGCAACGGCATCCCCCGCAGCGTACACAAAAGGGATCGATGTGCGGGCTGACGGGTCCGCCGCGATCAGACCGGCGGGGGTCGTTTCGAGGATGGGGAGGCCGGAGCCTTGTTCTCCGGCCGGCGAGTGTTCCGGGAAGCCCCCCTTCTGCCCGATCGCGATAAAGGCCCGATCGAAGGGCAGGAGAACGGGTTCGGCATCCGGGACGATCACCGGCCACGGGATGCCCTGCGGGTCCGGTTTCCCTGGTTCGGTGGGGCGGCACCGGAGCACGTGGAGCTTCCCGTCGCTGCCCTCGAACGCCGTCACCTGGAGGCGGTCGAGGATTTGCACCCCTTCTTCTGCGGCCGCTTCGACCTCGCGTGGGTCGGCAGGGATGAGTTCTTTCGGGAACCAGGAGAGCAGCGTGACCTCGGCGCCCATCCGCCGGAGCACCCTGGCCAGATCGAAGGCCGCGTTGCCGTCGCCTACAACGGCTGCGCGATCCTCGAAGGCGGTGATCCCGCGCCGGTAGGCCCGCTGGAGGAAGGCAAGGCAGCCTTCGACCCCTTCGAGGTCCTCTCCCGGTACGCCGAGGCTCCGGTCGTTCCAGGACCCTGCCGCGACGATAACCCCGTCGAAGGCGGTCCGGAGTTCGGCGAGTCCGTCTTCGAATGCCACGGGTCGTGTGGTTTCGAAGACGACGCCCATCCGCCGGATGTAGTCCAGTTCATAATCGAGGATGGCGCGCGGCAGGCGATGGGGGCCGATGCCGTACCGGAGCAGGCCGCCGGGTTCCGGTTCGCGCTCGAAGACAGTGACCTCGTAGTCCAGGCGGGCGGCCTCTGCGGCGGCCGCCAGGCCGGCCGGTCCGGACCCGACCACGGCGACCCTCCCGCTGCTCCCGTCGCTCCGGTGCGGGGCGGGCATCGTGCCCGCAGCAATTTCATAGTCGGCCAGAAAACGCTTGATGTCGCGGATGGCGATCGGCTCGTCCAATTCGCCGCGGCGACAGGCCTCTTCGCAGGGGTGGGTGCACACCCGGCCGCAGATCCCCGGAAGCACGTTTTCATCCCGGACGACCTGCAGGGCCTCGGCATAGCGGCCCGCCGCCGCCAGGGCGATGTAGGCCTGGGCGTTGACGCCGAGAGGACAATGGATCTGGCAGCGCGGCGTCTGCCGCTTCTCGATGAGGATGCGGCCCGGGAGCATGTTACGCCCGGTGAAGCGGATCGGCCTCGCACCGTCCGGGACGAGTACCGGACAGACCTCGGCACAGCGCCCGCAGAGGGTGCATCGCGCCGGGTCCGTGTAGGTGGCTTCGAGGCGCAGATGGGCCTTGAAACCCTGCGGAGTGTGCTTGAGGGAGACGACCTCGGCGGGGAGGAGGCACTGGATCGCCTGGTTTCGGAGGATGCGGAGCAGACCGGGCCGGTGCGCGAAGTTCAAGGGCACGCCGCAGGGCAGGCGCCAATGTTCGGACGAAAGCTTTCCGTCCAGGTCCGCCTCCCGGTCCACCAGGGTGACCGGGATCCCCATTTCGGCCAGTTTGTTGGTCGCCAAAATGCCGGCAGGATTGGCCCCGATCACGATGACTTTATATAGACGCTCTTTATTCCTGGTCATGATGCGATCAGGCCCCTGTCCTTCCTTCGGCCTTCTTCTGACGCCCCTTCAACAAGGCGCGGCCGTAATCCCAGCCCTTGGAAAAGGCTTTGAGATTCGTGGTTTCCGTTCCTTTGGGCACCGAGGCGGCCACGGTTTCGGAGGCCGCCTCGAAGGAGACGGCTTCAGTGACGGCGGTGAAGAAACCGAGCATGATGATGTTGGCCATCATCTTACGCCCGAGCTCTTCGGCCAGGCGGGTGGCCGGTATATCGAAGTGTGCGCGGTCGAGCCCGCGGGGCTGCACCAGATCGGAATCGAGGATCAGGATCCCCTCGGGCCTCAGCAGTTCGATGAACTTTTCGAGGCCGCCCTGGGACATGCAGACGAGGATGTCCGCCTGCCGGACATACGGGTAGTGGATCGTTCGCTCCGAGATGATGACCTGGGCGCTGCAGGCTCCTCCCCGGGCCTCGGGTCCGTAGGATTGCACGAGGGTGCTCTCCTTGTGGTCTCCCAGGGCGACGGCCTCGCCGAGGATCTTTCCCGCAAGAACGATCCCCTGGCCCCCGAAGCCGGTGAAGATGATTTCCGTTTGAGCGCCTGGACCCTGGTCCATTTTCATAGGAGGCACCTGTAGGTTTGAATGCGGTTCATGGGCGTAAGCGTTGTCCGCCTGCAGGGTTGGCGGCCGCCCCGGGTGGCGCGATCGCCCTCATGCCCCGGCCTCGGCCTGGGCGTTTTCGACAAGGTCCTTCGGCCGGCAGATCTGATCGTAATGGTCGCTGCACGTGGGGCGGTGGACATCGACGAACTTGCCGAGGATCACGCCCTTTTCGAAGTCGACCTCCAACTCCGTGGGATGCGCATCGTTCCGGACGATCGTCTTTTCCTGGTAAAGGCGCAAGGTCTCCAGCGGCTTTTCGCGGTTTCGGCGTCCGTAGTTGATGGGGCAAGGCGCCAGCACTTCGACGAAGGAAAAGCCCGGGCGGAGGAGGGCCTCGGCGATGGATTCCGTCAGATCCCTGGTGTGCAGGATGGTCCATCGCGCCACATAGGTCGCGCCGGAGGCGAAGGCCAGGAGCGGGAGGTTGAAGGGCGTCTCCGGGTTGCCATACGGGGTGGTGGTGGTGCGGGCCCTCAGCGGGGTGGTCGCCGCCACCTGGCCGCCGGTCATGCCGTAGTTGAAATTGTTGACGCAGATGACGGTGAGATCCACGTTGCGCCGGGCCGCATGGATGAAGTGGTTGCCCCCGATCGCGAACAGATCCCCGTCCCCGCTGAAGACCACGACGTTCAGCTCCGGATTGGCCAGTTTCATCCCCGTCGCGAAGGGGATCGCGCGTCCATGCGTGGTGTGATAGGAGTCCAGGTTGACATACCCCGCACCGCGGCCTGAGCACCCGATCCCTGAGACCATGACGGTCTTCTCGAGGTCGATGCCGCTCGTCTTCATGGCGTAGAGGGAGGCTGAAAAGACGGTGCCGATGCCGCACCCCGGACACCAGATGTGCGGGATGCGATCGGTGCGGATGAGATCCTCGAGCGGGTGGGGCGGCGGGGCGGCGGCTTTTTTCATGATCATTGACCCTCTTTGGCGATGGTCTGCATGGCTTCGATGACTTGCTCCGGGGGGATGATGGCGCCTCCGGGATGGCCCACGAGCAGGGTCGGCGCCTTGCCGGCCGCACAGCGTTCAACCTCGAGGTGGATCTGGCCGAGATTGATTTCCACGGTCACGAAGGCCTTGACACGCTCCGCGAGCTGCCGGATGCGGCGCTCCGGAAACGGCCAGACGGTGAGGAGCCTGAAAAGGCCGGCCTTGATGCCGGACCGGCGGGCCTCGTCCACGGCGGCGTAGGCCGTGCGCGCCGAAACCCCGTAGGAGACGACGACGATCTCGGCGTCGTCCAGGCGGTACCCGTCGGTCAGGATGATCTCCTCTTCGTGTCTGCGGATCTTCCCGACGAGCCGCTCCATCATCTCGGTCTGGGCGTCGACGGTCATGGTCGGGTAGCCGCGCTCGTCGTGCGTCAGGCCGGTCACGTGGATGCGATACCCTTCGCCCGCGGAGGCCATCGGGGCGATGCCGTCGGGCCCCGCCCTGAAAGGCTTGAACCGGTCCTTGCGCCCTTTCGGCACAGGGCGTCCGGCGAGGCGGATATCTTGCGGCTCGGGGATGACGACGCGCTCGCTCAAGTGCCCCACGAATTCGTCGGTCATGACGAGGACCGGGACGCGGTAGCGCTCGGCCAGGTTGAAGGCGGTGATGGTCTGGTAGAAGATCTCCTGAGGCGAAGAGGGGGCGAGGGCGATGATCTCGTAATGTCCGTGGGACCCCCAGCGCGCCTGCATCATATCGGCTTGAGCGCCCAGGGTTGGAAGCCCCGTCGAAGGGCCGGCACGCTGGACATTGACGACGACGCAGGGCGTCTCGGTGCAGACCGCGAGGCCGATGTTTTCCATCATCAAACTGAAGCCCGGGCCGGAGGTGGCGGTCATGCTTTTGACACCGGCGCAGCTCGCTCCGAGGACGGAGGCCATGGCGGCGATCTCGTCCTCCATCTGGATGAAGGTGCCCCCGACCTCCGGAAGCCGTTCCGACATATGTTCGGCGATCTCGGTCGCCGGCGTGATCGGATAACCCCCGAAAAAGAGGCAGCCCGCGGCCAGGGCGCCTTCGGCGCAGGCCACGTCCCCGGTCATAAAGTGCTCACCTGTTAGAACGGCTGGTTTCATGAGGTCGGTTCCCTATCATTTTTCCCCGGACCTTCCTCCGGAATCGAGGCGAGGGCGTTTTCAGGACGGGGCTTCCACCGAGTAGATGGCGAATTCGGGGCAGATGATCTCGCAAAAATGGCAGTTGACGCACTGCTCCTTGTCTGAAACGACAGGCGGGTGGTATCCTTTCTTATTGAAGCTCCTGGAGAATTCGAGGATTCCTTTGGGGCAGAACTCGATGCAGTAGCCGCAGCCTTTGCATCGGTCTTCGAGGATGTAAACGATGCCGCGCGTCACTTGGATATCGCCGGCATCGAGAGGGGCCCGCCAAAAAGCCATGGGATTTCCCTGATAAAAGCGTTCCGGGGATGGATGCGGAATTCAATGGGAGCCATTATAGGCTGATGTCCTGGCATGTCAAGGTAATTGGAGACGCTGATTTTTGGACTGGTGCAGGACACCCCCGCCATTTTGAAGGGGGTGTCCCGGCGATGTGCGGTGGACGCCCTTCCGTTCCTTTGGCGCAAGTGAGGCCCGAAGGAAAAGGTCCACCCGGTTCAGGGGCCCCGGCGGCCGCCGGGGGGCCCCGGACCAAAATGGTTGACATGCCGGTAGGTTTCCGCTAGGTTCCCCCGTGGATTGCACCGCCGCCTCTGCATCGGATGGGATGGAGGTCCGGCGGCGCTTCGGTCGGGTTGCCGATACACCGTGCCCGCGGACGTGCAGGGGTTTGCCGGAATAGGCTGCAAGACCGTTCCCGGGCCGAAATGATCTGCTGTGACGATTGGAGAAGACGAAGATGTCCAATATAGTGGTTGTCGGAACCCAGTGGGGTGACGAGGGAAAAGGCAAGGTGGTCGATCTTCTGACGGCGAAGTCGGACATGGTCGTGCGGTTTCAGGGCGGGAACAACGCCGGACACACCCTTGTGGTGGAGGGGAAGCAGTTCATTTTTCATCTGATTCCCTCAGGCATCCTTTATCCGGACAAAAAGTGCCTGATTGGCAACGGGGTCGTGGTGGACCCGGAGGTTCTCCTCGAGGAGATGGCGAAGCTGGAGGACGCCCGGATCGACGTCACCCCGCGCAGGCTTTCCTTGAGCGAAAAGGCGCATCTGATCATGCCGTACCACCGCGAGTTGGATCATGCCCGGGAGGCGCGGAAAGGCAAGGCCATGATCGGCACCACCGGGCGGGGTATCGGACCGTGCTATGAAGACAAGGCCGCGCGCACCGGCGTCAGGGCCGTCGATCTGACGGAGCCGGACGTCTTCGAGGAAAAGGTCAAGGCCAACCTGGAGGAGAAGAACTTCCTGCTGACGCGGTTTCTGAACGCCAAGGCCCTGGAGGCCGGGCCGATCGTGGACGCCTACATGAAAATGGCCGAGCGGCTGAAACCTTATATAACGGATGTATCCCTGGAGCTGGACCGGGCCGTCAGGGCCGGGCGGCGGATCCTCTTCGAAGGCGCTCAGGGGACCCATCTCGACGTGGACCACGGGACCTACCCCTTCGTGACCTCCTCCAACCCCGTGGCCGGTTCGGCCTGCGCCGGGGCCGGCATCGGGCCGAACCAGCTCACGCATGTCCTCGGGATCGTCAAGGCCTATACCACCCGGGTGGGCGCAGGGCCTTTCGCGACCGAACTCCTGGACGCGACGGGCGACTACATTCAGGAGAAGGGGCACGAGTTCGGGGCTACCACCGGAAGGCGGCGGCGCTGCGGGTGGCTCGACCTCGTGGTGGTGAAGGATTCCGCACGGTTGAACGGGCTTGGAAGTATTGCCATCACGAAGCTCGACGTCCTGACCGGGCTCGAGACGATCAAGCTCTGCGTGGGGTATCAGGTCCAAGGGGAAGCTGTGGAACAGCGGCCGGCAAGCGTCCGCAGGATGGCCCTCTGTCAGCCGGTTTACCGGGAAATGGCGGGATGGAGGCAGGATATCTCAGGAGTCCGTCGTCTCGATCAGCTGCCCTCCGAAGCGCGGGCCTACCTGAATGCGATCGAGGAGATCAGCGGGGTCCCCATCTCGATCGTTTCGGTGGGGCCGGCCCGAGAGGCGACCATTGTCGTGAAAGACGTCTTTTGACAGGGGTTTTGCGGGAACCGGCCTCCGCTGATTGAAGAATTTGCCGGTCCCGCGTCCATCCGGAGAGGGTATCCCGGTAGGACCTCGTTTCATATGATCTAGTATTCATGCCGAAATGATTTCTCGGTAGGACTCAGTTTCCAATCCGGAAATGAGGATTTTTGGCCAATATCAAGGAAATCAAGCGTTTGCGCGGAGGCGACCTGGTGGTCGCCGCACAAGCGAACGTGCAGATTGACGCCGAGATTGGCCAAAAAGACCATTTCCGGATGGAAACGATCTAGTTTCGGTGCGGCCTCGATGTTCCATTCCGATTCAGAACCCTACGACGTCATCGTGGTCGGGGCCGGGCATGCCGGGTGCGAGGCTGCCCTGGCTGCGGCCCGCATGGGCCACCGCACGCTGCTGCTGACCATCAACCTGGACCACGTAGCCGCTATGAGCTGCAACCCGGCCATCGGCGGCCTGGCCAAGGGCCATCTGGTCAAGGAGATCGATGCCCTCGGCGGGGAGATGGCCCTGAACGCCGATGCCACCGGGATCCAGTTCCGGCGCCTCAACACCCGCAAAGGTCTGGCGGTCCAGGGGTCGCGCTCTCAGAACGACCGGGACCTTTACCGCAAGCGCATGAAACAGGTCGTGGAAGGCCAGCCGCGCCTGGATGTCCGCCAGGCGATGGTCGACCGCCTGATGGTCCAGACCGGCCGCGTGGAGGGCATCGAGACCCATCTCCACGAAGAGATCCGCGGCCGGACCGTGATCCTGACGACGGGCACCTTCCTGGGAGGGCTGATCCACATCGGCCTCAACCGGTTCCCGGCCGGCCGAATGGGGGATCCGCCGTCGCTGAAGCTCTCGGAGCAACTGGCAGAGCTTGGCCTTCAGGTCGACCGGCTCAAGACCGGAACGACGCCCCGCTTGAACGCCCGCAGCATCGACTACGAAGGCCTGACGCCCCAGCCGGGGGACCCGGTTCCGAAGCCCTTCTCATTTCGCACACGCGGGATCACCCTGCCCCAGGTTCCCTGCCACATGACCTACACCACCTCCGAGACCCATGCCGTGATCCGTTCGGGCCTGGACCGCTCGCCGCTCTTTTCGGGCGTCATCAAGGGCGTGGGGGCGCGCTACTGCCCCTCGATCGAGGACAAAGTCGTCCGGTTCGCCGAGAAGGAGCGCCACCAGATCTTCCTCGAGCCCGAGGGGCTCGATACGGTCGAGGTTTACCCGAATGGCCTCGCCACCAGCCTGCCCATCGATATCCAACTCCGCATGGTCCGTTCCATCCCCGGCCTCGAGCGGGCCGAGATCCTCCGGCCGGGCTATGCCATCGAATACGACTACGTCGATCCGATCCAGTTGAAGCCGAGCCTCGAAACCAAGTCCATCGCCGGTCTTTTCCACGCGGGGCAGATCAACGGCACGTCCGGCTACGAGGAGGCCGCGGCACAGGGGCTGATGGCGGGGGTCAACGCCGTTTTGCAGGTGCGCGGGGAGGAGCCTCTGATCCTGGGGCGCGACCAGGCCTACACTGGGGTATTGATCGACGATCTGGTCACGAAGGGGACACGGGAGCCCTACCGGATGTTCACTTCGCGGGCGGAATACCGGCTGCTGCTCCGCGAAGACAACGCCGACTTTCGCTTGACGGAGATTGGACGGCGGCTTGGCCTCGTCTCCGACGACGTGTATTCTGCGTTCCGGCGCCGGCGCGAGCGGATCGAAGGAACCCTGGACCGCCTGAGGCACGTGTTGCTGAAGCCGGAGCCCTCGACCCAGGATCGCCTGAGGGCGATCGGTTCCGCGCCGATCAAGCATCCGATCTCCCTGGCGCAGTTGCTCAGGCGGAGCGAGGTCGTCTTCGAGGATCTGAAGGCCTTCGATGCGGAGCTCGACGGGATCGAGGAGCCGATCGCCGCCGAGGTCGAGACGCGTGTCAAGTATGAAGGCTATATCGAACGGCAGGAGCAGCAGGTGGAAAGGCTTCGGAAGATGGAAAACACGCGCCTGCCGGAGGACCTGGATTACCGTGCCGTCCATGGCCTCACGACAGAGGTGCGGGAGAAGCTCAGCCGCGTCCGCCCTTCCTCGATGGGACAGGCATCCCGGATATCCGGCGTAACCCCCGCGGCCCTGATGGCCATCCAGGTCCATCTGAAACGCTCCGGCGCGTCCTGCTAGCCCATGCGGCTCTCGATCGCAGCGCCGAAGGCCGAGCAGGAGACCTCCCTGGCGTTCTCCATCTGGCGCGCCAGGTCATAGGTCACGATGCCGTCTGCGATGGTGTTTCGAAGACCTTTCAGGATGAGATCGGCCGCCTCGTCCCAGCCCATGAAGCGCAGCATCTCGACCCCTGAAAGAATCAGTGACCCGGGATTGACCTTGTCCAGACCCGCGTATTTCGGGGCCGATCCATGGGTCGCCTCGAACACGGCGCACCGGTCTCCGACGTTGGCGCCCGGGGCCATGCCGAGCCCACCCACCTGCGCCGCCGCCGCGTCCGACAGGTAATCCCCGTTCAGATTGGGCGTCGCCAGGACGCCGTATTCCTCCGGGCGCAGGAGCAGTTGCTGGAACATCGCGTCAGCGATCCGGTCCTTGATCACGATCCTGCCGGCCGGTGCCTTTCCGCCGAAATCCGCGAAAAGCTCCTCCTCGGTGAGGGTAAGGTCGCCGAACCGCTCTCGCGCCGTCTGGTAGCCCCAGTCACGGAAGGCCCCCTCCGTGTATTTCATGATGTTTCCTTTGTGTACCAGGGTGACGCTGTCATAGTGGTGATCAGCGGCATACTGGATCGCCCGCGCCACGAGGCGCTGCGTGTTGCGCCGGCTCATGGGCTTGATGCCGACGGCGCTGTCGATCGGCAGGAGGGGTTTGCCTTCGAATGAAAGTCTGGCATTGATCTGTTCGAGGATCTCTCGGGCGGCCGGTGATTCCGCCTCCCACTCGACCCCGGCGTAGACATCCTCCGTATTCTCGCGGAAGATCACCAGATCGACCTTTTCAGGGTGCCGGACAGGGGCCGGGATCCCGGGTACGTAACGGACGGGCCGGATACAGGCATACAGATCGAGCCTCTGGCGGAGGGTGACGTTCAGGGAGCGGAAGCCGCCCCCGACCGGGGTGGTGAGGGGTCCCTTGATGGCAATGCCGTAGCGGGTCAGGGCCTCGAGGGTCTCTTCGGGCAGGAGGCACTCGCAGCCCAGAACGTCCTGCGCCTTCGCGCCCGCCAGGAGTTCCAGCCAGAGGACCGCCTTTTTGCCGTCGTAGGCCTTTCGGACCGCTGTGTCGATGACCGGGCGCGCCGCGCGCCAGATGTCGGGGCCGGTGCCGTCTCCTTCGATGAAGGGGATGATGGGGGTGTCAGGAACGATGGGGCGGCCCTGGGAATCCCACGTGATGGTGTTCCCCGTTGTTGGGGTTTCAAGTTGATCCGATGGCATGACAGATGCTCCTCCTTCGTGCGAGGCAACCGGCTCGATGGGCTATTCCCAACGGTCGCCGTCGCGTCTGCGCATTTCGATGGTGGTGATTTGTCCCCGGTCTGTGATGAAACTGCTCAACACCCAGTTGAAGATGCTGATGACCAGTGAACCGAGCAAGGCATATCCAAAACTTTCCACAATAAAACCGGAAACGGCGCCGGAAGCCATCATCAACAAAAAGGCGTTGATGACGAACGTGAAAAGCCCAAGTGTAAGAACGTTGATGGGAAGTGTCAAAAGAATCAGAACAGGCCGTAGGAAGGCATTCAGGATGCCCAGGATCGCCGCCGTGAAAAAAGCACTAAAAAAACCGCTCACATGGATGCCTTCGATCAGATAAGCCGTCACGAGAATCGCGATGGTGAGCACCAGCCATCGCACCAGAATGCCTTTCATGCCTTCCTCCTGCTCTCATGGTGTGATCCGTCGCCGCTGATCTCATTCAATTTCGGTCGGGAAATGGTCCTTTTTCCCAATTTGTTCGTCAATCTGCGTCCTTGCTTGTACGGCGGCCACCAGGTCGCCTCCGCCCGCTTGATTTCTCTGGGCTTGGCCAAAACGGGACCCGCCCCGCTCGACAAGCGGGCCTCCCAGCCAACATCAGGCTATCGGCAGAAGCACCACAGCCATCAGGTCCGATGTCCTTATCCTTTAGCATGCAAATGGACGGCTGAGACTTCCCGGAAGCGTTTTCTTCCTGCTTGACCCAAGACCGGCGCGACGACTGAAACCCGAGGACGAAGAATCCCTCTACGCCGATCGGCCGTGGCTGGCCGGGAAAAATGTGTTCGGTCATGTTTGGGCGAAGGAGACGATTTCTGCAACCCTCAATCCTGCCCTTACCTCATATTATAACAATCGGGACGTATTCTCACGCATCTTTTTTCGCGCTGTCGCACTGATCCTTGGCCGACTCGGGAAAGAAAAGGTTGCTCAGGATAAACACCCGCTCTTGTGCGTAGATGGATAGAACAAATCTCTACAGTTTTTCAGACGGTCCAGGGAGCAGTTTTACCGACGGATATCGGTTGAAAAAGTCGATCGATTTTGTATATATTGTTCAATAATAGAACGTTATCTTTTATCGGAATGGGGCCATGCGCCGGTACTCTAATAAAAGTGAATGGGCGAAGCGCTTTCTGAAATTGGGACGGGATTTTTGATTGGTGCTGAATTTTTTAATCTCAATATGAAATAAATCTATTGACTCATAACTGATTATTGATTATCGTTTTTTGAAATGCCTATTGTAAGATAAACACCAGCGGCTAAATGAAAGGAGGACTATAGTATGTCAAAAACACTCACCGAGATGGCGGTCGATATTGCGACCGCGCAGTCATCCCACGCGACAATGTCCGCGGAGGAGATTCAGGATTTCCTCAGAAAGACCTTCAGTGTCTTGAAAGACATGGAATCCACGGAGCAGGGTGCTGCCGGCGAGGCTCCCGTATTCGCCGAGAAAGAGGCGGGAGCCGCATTCGAAGGAATGGACCCTAAGAAGTCCATTCAGCGAAACAAGGTTATTTGCCTCGAGTGCGGGAAGGAGTTCAAACAGATCACCAACCGGCATTTGAAGGATCATGGACTGGATGCCAAGGAATACCGCAAGAAATGGGGTTTCCCGGCGCGCCAGGCACTCGCCGCCAAAAGCCTGACCGCGAAGCGCAGGAAGACTGCGAAGGATCTGGGCCTGGGTGAACGGCTGAAGAAGTTTCGCGCCAAGAACAAGAAGGCTTGATCCAGTCCAGCATCGTCCGTTAAGCCGGACCTCGAAGCCGATCTCTTCCAGACCGCCGAGACGGCGGTCTCTTGCTTCCGCACGAAAGGGAATCTTTGAGGTCCAACGGATGGGGGCACGTTGGTCGTGCCTCTGCTGGAAGCCCCACCGGGGCCTTCGCCGAATAGGGAATTGGGCGGTCCTCACATGCAAGGATGACGAGGATTTTTCCTGTCTGGTTATTTAGAAGCCCCGATTAGCCCTGGGCCTACGGGCCATGTGATCCGCCGTCGCCTCAGCCTGGTCCGCGTGTATTTTATGCTCGAAGATGGCTTTTTGCCCTTCATGATCCATGAACGGAACGCGTAGGACCGCTCTCTACAGATCATCCAAGTGAATGGAGATTCGTGCTGAAAGAGAATGGCTGCGAGGCTGGAAGACGGCTCCGCCACAAACGCGAACCGGCGCTGATTTTTTTCAAATCAGCGCCGGTTCGCGTTGAAGCGTGGTGAGCAATTTGGGAGCGGCATGCGTCTCGGGACCAGCGCGGCGCAGATCCCGCTGAAACGTAGGCCGATGAAATGATTTTATCCGGGCTTGGAAGACGAAGCCTTCCCGGCAGCAGGTATAGGATAGATTTCCATCCGGAAATGGTCTTCTTGGTCAATCTCTGCGTCAATCTGCACGTTTGCTTGTACGGTGACCTGCAGGTCGCCTCCGCGCAAACGATTGATTCCCTTGATATTGACTAAACCGTGACCCGCCGCGGTGTTTTTTCCACACGGCACCTGAAGAGCAGCGGAAAGGATGTTCCGACATGAAGTCGTTCTGGCTCTGTTTCGTTCCACTGTTCGTGGCGGTCGACGCTATAGGGCTCTTTCCCATATTCCTAGGGCTTACCGAAGGGATGGGGGGAAAGGAGATCCGCCGCACGATCCGGCAGTCGGTGATCACCGCCGCCCTGGTCGCGCTGGGTTTCCTTGGCGGCGGGAGCGCGCTCATGCGCCTGCTCGGGATCACTGTGGCGGATTTCATGGTGGCCGGCGGGGTTCTGCTTTTCGGGATCTCCCTGGGGGATCTCCTGACCACGAAAAAACGGCTGCGCAAGCCGGACGGCGAGAGCCTCGGGGCGGTTCCCCTCGGCGTGCCCCTGATCGCAGGGCCCGCGGTGCTCACCACCACCCTTCTGCTCAGCAATGAATACGGGGCTTTTCCGACGGCCCTGGCGCTCGTGAGCAATATCTGTCTGGCCGGTGCGGTGTTCTGGTTCGCCCCGGCGATCAACCGTCTTCTCGGCCAGACCGGGGCGCGAACGGCCTCGAAGATCTCGAGCCTCCTCCTGGCTGCCATTGCGGTCATGATCGTGCGCAAAGGCATCATCGCCTTCCTCGCTGCCGGACTCGGACAAGGGTCCGGATGATCAGTCCTCCCGCTCTTGCAGGGACTTTTCAACCACGCAATGAAGCCCTTCACCCGTTCGGGTCGCCTTGAGGCAAAGGTTGTCCGAAAGGCAGGTGGATGGGCGTCTGTCTCCTTCCTTCCAGCGTTTGATCAGATGCGGTTCGCGGATCAGCGGACGGCAGAGCGAGATGTAGTCGGCGGAGCCTTCCTTTACGATCCTTTCCGCTGTCTCATAGGATCGAATCCCACCGACGAGCATCAGCGGCATCTTCATCCGCGCCTTGAAACGGCGGGCTGCCTGAAGATAATATCCCTCCCCATCCGGGCCTTCGATCCTGCCTTTCCGGATGGGATGGAATTTCCCTGAAAAACCGGTGCCTCCGCTCAGTTCCACCGCATCCATGCCCACGGTCTCGAGTTCGGCGGACACCTGGAGCATGTCGTCCTGCGTCAGGCCCGGCTCGAGAAAGTCCTCGGAGTTCAGTTTGACCATGATGGGAAAACCGTTTCCCACCGCGTCGCGGATGGCCCGGTAGACCTCGAAGAGGAGGCGCGAGCGGTTTTCGAGCGTCCCACCGTAGAGGTCTGTGCGCTGGTTGAAATAGGGTGAGAGGAACTGGCTCAACAGGTATCCATGGGCGGCATGGATTTGGACGCCGTCGAACCCGGCCTGTTTCGCCCGATTTGCAGCCTTGGCGAAGGCGTCGACGACAGCCGCGAGGTCGCCGGCGTCCATTTCCCGGCAGGGTTCGCCTTTGGGCAGGGCGAAGGGGCTCGGTCCGGCCGCCGGGAGACCGCTCAAGGAGGTGGCGGCCTGGTTGCCGGCATGGGCCAGTTGCAGGACGATGACCCCGCCCGCCTTGTGGACGGCCTCGGCCATGCCCCTCAGGCCCGGGAGCAGGTCGTCGCTGTAGACCCCGAGCTGCCTGGGGCCGGCCTGCCCTTCAAGGCTGACGTAGGCGTGTCCCGAGATGATCAGGCCGACGCCGCCCTTGGCCAGATCGGCCATCATGGCATTGAGTTGCGGGGTGCAGCCGCCCGTCTCGGCGGCAAGGCCTTCCCAGGTGGCGGAGCGCACAAAGCGGTTGCGAAGGGTGAGCCCCGCGATGGTCGTGGTTTCGAAAAGATCGGGCATCCGTATCTGCCTCCTGTTGTTCGGGGTTCAAGCCGGCTCCTTCGTCAGGTGCCAGCAGTGGTGGATGTTTTCATGCCTCGCGAAATCCTTCGGCAGGGTCGCGCGCGTGATGTCCCTGATGCTGCAGGAGCTCAGGAGCTGCTCGTTCAGTTTGAAGCTTCGCCGGTTGGTGGAAAAGATCAGGTCCCCTTCCGGTGCAAGCAGCTCCAAGGCCTGGGCGAGCAGTTCCGGATGGTCGCGTTGGATGTCGAAACTCTCTTTCATCCGCTTGGAATTGGAGAATGTGGGGGCATCGAGGAAGATCAGGTCATACTGGCGTGAGGGCGGGCTTTCCGCAGAGGCCTCGGCAAGCCATTGAAGGCAGTCGGCCTGGATCAGTTCCTGTTCCGCCGCATCGAAGCCATTCAGCTCGATGTTGCGCCGCGCCCAATCGAGATAGGTGGCGGAGAGGTCCACAGTGGTGGTGCTCCTGGCGCCGCCCGCGAGCGCGTGGACCGTGGCGGTTCCTGTGTAGCCGAAGAGGTTGAGAAAACGTTTTCCGTTGGCCATGGTCCGGATGAGGTCCCGCGTAATGCGATGGTCCAGGAAAAGCCCCGTATCGATATAGTCCGTCAGGTTCACCCAGAAGCGGCAGGGGCCTTCCTTGACGATGGTGAAGCGGCCGAGGTCGTCCTGTTTCCCATACTGCCCGGCCCCTCTCTGACGCTGCCGGACCTTGAAGAAAAGGTGGTCCGGCGGGATGTCGAGAACGGAGGGAATGACCGCCAGGGCCTCGGCGCGCCGCTCCTCCGCCCTGCGAGGACTTACCGTGAGCGGGGCCTCGTATTCCTGCACGTGGGCCCAGAGGGATTCGCCCCGGTACAGATCGATCGCGAAATTGTACTCGGGGAGGTCCGCGTCGTAGACGCGGAAGCAGTCGACCCCTACGCTGCGGGCCCAGCGTGAAAGCACCTTCAGGTTCTTTTTGAGGCGGTTGCCGAGCATCTCACCGCCCGGGCCGATCTCCGGGGCGGGCGGCTTGGGGGCCTCCGTCCGAGGGGGCTCGAGGCGCCCGCTGCCGGGTATGCGGCGCACACGCCTCCCGGACGGGATCTCGAAGGTCAGCAGTTCACAGCGCAGCGGCCCGTTGTAGAATACATGGGTCCTGTCGGGGCGGATCCCGATTTCCCTCCCGAGGCGTGGGTTGCCCGTGAAGACGGCCGCCTTCCACCCGCCGAAGCGCGTCTTGAGGATGTGGCCGATTTCACCGTAAAGCGGGATCAGGGCCGTTTCCTCCCCGATGCGCTCGCCATAAGGGGGATTGGTCACGAAAAGTCCGGCAGGCAAATCTCTCGATGGCATGGCATGGGCGATTGCACAGGCTTCCACCCGAATCCTTCCCTGGAACCCGGCCCGCGCCGCATTGGCAAGACTCACCGAAACCGCCGCAGGGTCCTTGTCCCAGCCCATGATGAGAGGCAGTCTCTGAATCCCGGCCTCGCGCCTTTCCCGGGCCTCTTTGAGGAGCCTTTCCCAGAGGCGTGGGTCGTGGCCCCGCCACCCGAGGAATCCGTAGTAGGGTCTGAGGAGGCCGGGCGCAGCGTCGGCGGCCATGAGGGCCGCTTCGATCAGAAGGGTACCCGAACCGCACAGAGGGTCGGCGAGCGGGCCGCCCCGTGCAGCGATTTCGGGCCAGCCCGAGAAGGCGAGCACCGCTGCGGCCAGGTTCTCCTTCATGGGTGCGAAGACGCGCTCTTCGCGGTAGCCCCGGAGATGGAGGCTCGATCCGGCCAGGTCGAGGCTCACCATGACGCGGTCTTTCTTGATGTAGGCATTGACTCGCACGGAAGGCTGCAGCAGGTCAACCGAGGGGCGGACACCGCCTGCATCCCTGAACTGGTCGACGATGGCATCCTTGATCTTGAGTGCGGCATACCTGGAATGCGTGATGGCGGATTGCTCAATCTTGCAGTCGACAGCGAGGGTGTCCGAAGGCCCGAGATGCTGCGACCAGTCGATCGTCCGGATTCCTTCGTAGAGCGCCTCGGGCGAAGCCGCGGGAAAACTCGTGATAGGCATCAGGACGCGGTTTGCCAGGCGGGACCACAAACAGACGCGGTATGCGCTTTCCAGATGGTCCTCAAAGGCCACCCCGGCGCGCCCGGGTACGATCTTGTGGGCGTTGAGAGCCTTGAGCTCTTCCGCGAGAAGGCCGCCCATGCCCTTCGGCGCCGTTGCATAAAATCGGTAAGAAGCCTGCAAAAATGGTCTCCTCGGTGTTTCGATCGGCGCGGCTGCCCGGGAAAAGGGCGCGCCGCGGCCTGGAATGGCTGTTCTGGAAGGGGGCCGTCAACCGGATGTAAAGGCAGCAAAGCCTCCACGCCGTGGATCGGTGGGGATGCATCGGCAGGAGGCTTTTATCGGCGGAGCAAACAGCACTTAATTGAAAAATGATAACGGAACGGCATCTGGATTGCAAGACCTGTTTGGGTGCGATCACCCCGTTTGCCTGTTAAATTGTGGACACCTGCGCCGACCTCTTCATGAACTGCCGACGGGGGCTCTGAGACTGCATCTCTGAGAAATAAGAGGGCCAGGCCTCTTGGGGAGGCCCGGCCCTGGCGCGTTCATCATGAATTGATAAGTGGATGGTTTAGGCTATTTAATGTCGATCTTCCTGGATTTCTCGCCTTCTTTCTTAGGCATTGCTACCGTCAGGACGCCGTCCTTGAACTGGGCATCCACCTTGGATTCATCGATTCCTGTGGGGAGGCGGAAACTCCTGGTGAAGGAACCATAACGGGACTCCTTCACGTAGTAATCTGCGCCTTCCTCTTCCTTTTTGGTTTCCTTTTTTCCGGTGATCGTCACAACGCCGTCTTCGTAAGTTACGCTGATGTCGTCCTTGGTCATCCCGGGAAGTTCTGCCTTCAGCAAATACTTCCCTTCCTTTTCGCTCAGGTCAACACTCGGAGTCCACTCTTCACCCATGTCCCTCATCCACTCGGGCCACAAACGATCGAAGAAGACGTCTCCCCAACCTTCGCGCCCGAAGGGCGTCATCCATGACGGCCTACGAGTCCTTTTAACCAGTTCCGTTGTCATTACGACACCCCCTTTCTTTGGCAGGCAGGTTCAAGTTTTATATATTATAACACCTGTCGCCAGCTTAGATTTCATTTATTTAATAACCATCTTTGTGCGGTTGTCAACCTGCTCGCAACATTTCTTCTTCGCGGGATGGCGTCTTTGGCACGAGCTGGAGCGTGCGGCGCCCATGGGCGTCAAACGGGCGCGGAAAAGGCTTCCCGCTGCACCCTGGCCTCCAATGCGGAAAGGGAGTTTTGTTCCTTCACACGCTCCGCGTGCTCAGTCCCATCCCCTCGCGGCGGGTTTCCGGGCTTCTTCACCCCCATCGGGTCCTCTCTCCCAGGCCCTCGCGGCGGGTTCGCGGTCTGTACATATCAAGGAAAGAGATCGCTGGTGCGCAGGCGGCCTGAAGCCGGTGCACGAAAGGGGCGGATTGACACCGAGACTGCCAGCAAAGGCCGTTTCCAGGTTGGAAACTACCGGGCTTCTCACTCGACCATGCCCTGCAGCACCCCGCCGATGGATTCATGGATGACCAGGTCGGCGCTTTGATCCAGGTGAGTGGGATCGCGATTGACAATGATGAGCCTGGAGCCGTTGCGCAGGACTTCTTCCGGGACGGACGCGGCCGGGTAGACGACCAGGGAAGAGCCGAGGACTATGCATAAGTCGCAGGCCGCTGCGAGGTGCATGGCCCGTTCCATTTTGTCCATGGGCATGCTCTGGCCGAAGGAAATGGTGTCCGGTTTGAGGATGCCGCCGCACGCCTCGCAATAGGGGGCCTTGACGCCGCTATGCAGCAAGGCCTCGATGGCTTCCCGGTCATACGGCTTGCCGCAGGTGAGGCAGGAGACCGTGAAGGCGGTGCCGTGGATCTCGATGATCCTCTCCGGGGAGTTCCCCGCCTTGTGATGCAGGCGATCGATGTTTTGTGTGACGACCGCCTCGAGCTTCCCCGCGTCCTCGAGCCGCTTGACCGCCAGATGGGCGGGGTTGGGAAGGGCATCCCGCATGGTGATCCAGTATTCCGAGCTCATGCGCCAGTAGGCTTCCCGTGCGCCTTCGTCCGAGATGATCTTGTGGAAATAGAAATCGGACGGGTCATATCGGCTCCAGATGCCGCCCGGACTCCTGAAGTCGGGGATGCCGGATTCGGTGCTGAGACCCGCGCCGCTGAAGACCAGGATCCTTCGGGCCTGCTCGATGAGGGTTCTGCCTTTGCTCAAGAGCGCATCCATGGTGTCGCCTCCCGGGGATGGGATTGAAAGACCGTTTGGGAAGAGGGCGGGACGATGGGTTTCCCGCGCGGTGCCTCCGCCAATCTCATGGCCTTTTTCCGAAGCATAGGGTAGGCTGAAAAGGAAATCAAGCCTCGGATGTTCCGATCGGCCCTCGGAAAACCAGCGGCTTGGAAGCGGCGCGCTTCATGAAGAGGCCGCTGGGAACGAGGCTGCTGCAGGGCCGGCCGAGGCCTGGAAGAGTGAAGAGGTCCCTTGAAGGATGACAGGAAAGGGGAGTTTCATGAGAATCCGTGACGGGATCGTGGTCGATGTTCCCAGGGAGGGCAAGGTCAAAGTAGCAGTTCGGCCTCAACCCTTGAAAGGGAACCATGTTGGGGCGCAGGACCCGGATTTTGCCGTTCGGGACGATCCCGCCGTTTTCGAGGTCGCGAACACGGTCGGGGCCGAGGTAGGCGACACCGTGCTGCTCGTGGCCCCCGACAGGGCCGGCACACATCATTTCCTGCCGTTTGTGGGCCTGATTGCGATCGGCGGCCTGCTCGGGTTGCTGATCTTCCGCCTGGTGGACAATCAGTGGGCCTTCAGCGCCTATGCCGGGGCGCTGGTGTGGTGGCTGGCCCTCGTCCCGGGGGCCGCCGTCGCGGCCTTTTTCCTGCGCCGAAGCGGCCGGGGCGGCGGTTTTGCCATCGACAGGGTGCTCAAAAAGGCGCCACCGCCTCAGGAGCGATCCGGTCCGGACGGACCCCGTTGTTGACGAAAGACGGTGATTGGAGATCCCCCAAGGAAATTTTTCGGGGAGGAGGTAAGCGGCGGCAGCACGAGGCAATGCCCGTGCGGATGATCCGACCGCCTCCATGAGCGGCGCTTGAGTGGGATCCGATTTTCGTGAGCGCTGTTCAGCCATCTGGTTATTTGACGGCTTCTGTGCTATATCTTCCCCGTCGCTGAGCGTCGACTTCCCTGGCGGCCTTCCGCGGACGGCTCGAAGACGGTGCGCTTCGCGGGGATGGCGGTCGATCGGTGCTGGATTGGAAACCGGGTTCTACAGCCGCCCGCTCAGGGGAAGCTGCCCTCACGCTCGAATGGGCGTTGCACGGACCCTGCCGGCCAGGCGCATTTCGGGGGCGCTTTTTCTTGAAACATCCGGCTGTAAGCCGTTAGAGGAGGGAATCATGGCGACGTCCAAAGAGGTTCGGCACGCCGGTTACTACATGGGCCGGCTTTCGAAAGACTGCGACCTCCTCGAGGCGCTCGAGCGGTTCTGCATCGAAAAGGGGATTACGCTCGGGCGCGTGGAGGCCCTCGGGGCTTTGCAAAAGGCGAGGCTCGGCTATTATGATCAGAAAAAGAGGACCTATCGCTATCTGGATCTGGATCGAAACCTGGAGGTGACCTCCCTCATGGGGAACATCTCCCTGAAGGACGGGCGCCCGATGGTACACGCCCACATGACCCTGGCGGACAGGGAAGGCAAGGCCTTCGGGGGGCATCTCACGACGGGGAACGTCGTTTTCGCCTGCGAGTTCGTCATCCAGGCCTTCGAAGGGGCGGTGCTGGAGCGGACATTCGATCCGGAGACGGACCTCTTTTTGTGGGATCTGAGATGATTCTCAGGCGCTTTCAGGGGAGGATCCGTGGCCAGGTGATCCGAATCCGTGACACGGAACCGCCCGGGGACGGATGAGATTCCGGCATTCACCTTTGCCCGGCAGGTGGTTCGGGAAAGGGCGCAAGTTTTGATATCGAAATCCTTGAAGGAGGCTGTTGCATGACAGAACAATCGAAAATGGACCCCGAAACGCTGTCCATGGTGATGGAGACCATCGCGAAACTGGAGCGGGAGCGCCTCCCCCTCGAAACGAGACTGGCCCTGGATCAGGCCGGGGACTTTCCCATGGACCTCATCCGGTTCATGTTGGGGCCGGAGGTAGCGCTTCACCTGATCTTCATCCCCGAGGAATACGGCGGTCTGGGGGCCGGCGCCACCGAGATCGCCCTCGTGAGCGAGCGGATGGCCAGGATGGATCTGGCCATTGCGACCTCCTTTCTGGCGATCTGCCTCGGTATGGACCCGATCCGGGTGGGAGGGACGCCCGAGCAGAAGGCCAAGTACATCACGAAGATCGCCGAGGAAGGCCTGATCGTCGCCTATGGGGTGACCGAGCCCGATGCGGGGTCCAATGTCCAGGCGTTGAAGACGAAGGCCGAACGGGTGCTGGACGATGCGGGCCAGATCACCGGCTACCGGCTGAACGGCCAGAAGCAGTTCATCACGAACGGCGGGGTGGCGGATCTCTACACGATCCTCGCCGACACGCCCGAGGGGCCGTCGTTCTTTGTCGTGGAAGGCGGGGCGAAGGGGCTCGTCCCGGGTAAGCACGAAGACAAGCACGGCATCCGGGCCTCCGACACCTGCCCTCTGACCCTGGAAGACCTGTTCGTCCCGGTGGAGAATCTTCTCGGCGGCGTCGAGGGACAGGGGCTGAAGCAGGCCAATCAGGTCTTCGGGTATACGCGCCTCATGGTGGCGACCTTCGGCCTTGGCGGCGGGATGGCCTCCCTCGAGCGTGCGATCCGCTACTCTAAGGAGCGCATTCAGTTCGGCGGGCCGCTCTGTGAAAAGCAGGGGTACACCCACCGGCTCCTCGTTCCGCACGCCGTGCAGCTCGAGGCGGCTCGGGCCTACATCGAGTGGGTCGGCCGGCGTCTGGACACGGTCGATGAGGATCTGCAGGTCGAGGGTTCCATCGCGAAGTATTTCGCCACGGAAGCCGGCGACGCCATGGCCAACGACGGCATCCAGGCCTTCGGGGGGTACGGCTACATCCGGGAGTACGAGGTCGAGAAGATCAAGCGCGATGTGAAGATCCTGACGATCTATGAGGGGACGAGCGAGATCCAGCGCAGCATTATCTCCATGTTCCGCATGCGGGAGACGGTGCGCTCGAAGGGCGGCTTCTATGAGCAAATGGCCGCCCGGGCGCTCGAGCTGCCTGTTTCGACCGGCGGCCCCCAGTTGTCCGATGCCTTGAAGGTCCTGAACGAGCTGATTCTCGGGGCCCGGAAGGCGAAGCTCACGCGCCACCAGATCGTCATGTTCCTGCTGGCGGACATGATCACCTGGTGCGAGGTGGCCTTCGCTCTCTGCCGGAAGGCCGCTGAGGATTCGGGCGACCGGCGGTACTCGAAGGATTACCTGGAGGCGGCGGCGAGGCTCTTCGTATGCGAGGCCCTCGAAACCGTTTATACCAAAGGGCTTCGGCTCTCGCAGGGCGCGGGCGACGAGCCTCTGCCCGCGTTGATGGGGGTGCTTTCGGCCCTGCCGCTGGCCGAGTGCCTGCAGGGGATGCTGAGGGACATGGATCTGGTGGCGGCGGAACTGGTGGCTTGAGATCCGCGCGAATGAGGGAACGGGTGCGGCGCAGGTGATGGAAAGGAAAAGACCATATCGGAGACGTCCTCCTCGCAAGGGACGACCTCCCGCGCGGACGGTCCGGGAGAAGAGGACCCCGCCCGCGCTGCGCACCCGTTTGGACAAGAGCCTGAGGCCCGTGTTCGCGAAGATCGGTGTGCCCGAGCCGGCCCCGTTCCAGCCGGACCCCTTCCAGTTGGAGGCCCTTGCGCTGATCCGGGACTATGATGTTCTGGTGAGCGCTCCCACGGGCGCCGGCAAGACCTGGATCGCCGTCCAGGCGATTCACGCCGCCCTGGCCGAGGGCCGCCGCACCTGGTATGCCTCTCCCCTCAAGGCCCTTTCGAATGCCATCTACCAGGAGTTCATCCAGGAGTTCGGGGGCTCGAACTGCGGCATCCTGACGGGGGACCGCAAGGAGAACGCCGATGCCTCCGTGATCGTCGGGACGACGGAGATCCTTCGCAACCAGCTCTACGACGCCATGCACGAAGGCACCCAGGTGCGGGCCGACCTGGTCGTCCTGGACGAGGCCCACTACCTGAGCGACCCCGACCGGGGCGTCGTTTGGGAGGAGGTCCTGATCTACCTCCCCTCCCGGGTGCGGCTCCTGCTCCTCTCGGCCACCGTGTCGAACGCCCGGGAGGTCTGCGCCTGGCTGAAAGAGGTGCGGCAGTCGGAGAATCGGGTCGTGCGGGCCGCCGACCGCCCCGTGCCGCTCGAGATGCTCTTTCTCTTCCCGGATTCCTTCATCGGGCCGCTCGGTGGGGCCAAGGGGCTGAGCCCGCGGATCCGGAAGTTCATGCAGTCGCCGGGGGCCAAAGGACGCAGGGACAGCGGCCGGATGGATTTCGGAGCGGTCATCGCCGCGCTGCGGGAGTACCGCCTGCTCCCGGCGATCTTCTTCCTGAAATCGCGGGCCGATTGCGACCGGGCCATCCTGACCTGTCCGCCGGTCGAACACGCGGAGGACACACGTTCGGAGATGGAGGCGGAGATCGAGGCCTTTCTCGCGCAATACCCCCACCTGCGCGGGCACCGTCAGATGGGCCCCCTCGTGGAGTCGCGCGTCGCTTCGCACCACGGAGGGCAGCTCCCCTATTGGAAGCTGCTCGTCGAAAAGATGATGAACCGGGGCTGGCTCGATGCCATCTTTTCCACCTCGACCGTGGCGGCGGGCGTCAATTTCCCCGCGCGGACGGTGGTTCTGCTCCAGAGCGACCGGTACAACGGCCGCGAGTTCATCGATCTGACCTCGACCGATCTCCACCAGATGATCGGCCGGGCCGGCCGGCGCGGGAAGGACTTCATCGGCTTCGCCCTCCTCGTCCCGGGAAGGCACCTGGACCCCCAGCTGATCTATGATCTCCAGGATGCCCCGCCGGAGCCGCTTGTCAGCCAGATCCACATCAACTTCTCGATGACCTTGAACCTGCTCCTCTCCTATGGCCCGGAGGAGATCAAAACCCTCCTCGAGCGATCCTTCGCGGCGTTCCAGGAATCCCGCTTCGGATCGAGTGTCCAGCAGCGCTGGGATGCGATGGTCTCGCGCCTCAGGCGGGTCCTGCCGGAGGGGCGCTGCGACACATCGGACCCCTTCGCTGTCATCGAGAACATCCAGAAGACGGCGGAGCTTCAGAAGGATGTCCGAAAACTCGACCGTTTAGTGCGGAACGAGGCGCTGGCGGCCCTGTACCAGGCCTATTTGAAGCCGGGGCGCCTCTTCCTGCACAAGAACGGAGCGGTCTATGTCGTTTTCCGGACCCAGCGGGAACACCGGCAGCTCGTCTGCGCCGCCTACAACCTCAAACGCCTGCCGCGGTCGCGCAAAGGGCGGATCCCCCTGCGCAAGGTGCCGATTCACCAGATCAAGACCCTGTACGACTACCGTGTGGAACTGCCCGAGGCCTTCGACCCGGAAGAGGTCGCGCGCTTCTTTGCCGAGGTCCCTACGGAGGACCTGCCCGTCCTGAACGTGGAGGTCTCGGACGCGGACCTGGGAGGGGAGGAACTCGAGAGGATTCGGGAAAAGCTGCGCGCGCTGCCCTGCGAGCGCTGCGAACACCGCAAGGCCTGCCACCGGGAGAAAAAGGGCCCTATCCGGCAGCTTTTGAGGGAGCTCGAGGCCTTGGCGGTGCACATGGAAGAGATGGAGGGGGGGCTCTGGCTCAGCTTCAACCGCCATCTGCGGTTCCTCAAGGAAACTGGCTTCGTGGATGCCGCGAACCGGCTTACGCCGGACGGGGAATGGGCCTCCAAGCTGCGGCTCGACCAACCCCTGCTCATTGCCGAACTGATCCGCAGGAGAGGGCTTGAAGAGGCGACTCCGGAGCTGTTGGCCGGGGCGCTCGCGCCGTTCGTGTGGGACCGGGTGCAGGAGGTGGAGCTTCGGCTGGGCGGTGGCATCGGGCTGGACCGGGTGGAGGCGCTCTTCGACCGGATCCTCGACCTCATCGATCCCATCCGGGAGCTGAAGGCGCGGCGGGGCTTCGCGAACCCTCCGATCCTCTTCTGGCCGGCCGCGGCCCTGTATCTCTGGGCGCGCGGGGTCCCGTGGGAGGAGCTCCTGCGGTGGGTGGCGATCGATGAAGGGGACATGGCCTCCCTGATCATGCGGACAGCGGATCACCTGCGCCAGGTGGCCAATCTGCGGGAAACCCATCTCGAACTGGCTCTGAGGGCCGAAGCGGCCATCGAGCGGATTTTACGGGAGCCGGTTTTCATCGAATAGCCGGATGAATGTTCGGCCGCCGGCTCAGGCCTCGCCGCCTGCCCCCTTTTGCCCCAATCCCTTGAAGCGCAGGACGAGGATGGTGATGTCGTCGGCCTGGGGGGCCTTCCCGGCGAAGGTGTGCACGCTTGTCATGATCGTCCGGACCATCTGATCGATCGGCATTTCTTCTACTTCCTTCAATTTCTGTTCGAGGCGCGCCTCCGAATACAGCGTCTCGTTCACGTCCACCGCCTCCGTCACGCCGTCCGTGTAAAGGAACAACATCTCTCCGGGGCCCAGCCGGACGCTTTTCGAGCGGAAAACGAAGTCTTCCATGACCCCGAGGGCCATGCCGTCCGTCCCCGGCAGCTGCGTGACGGAGCCGTCGCTGCGCATGACATAGGGCGGGTTATGGCCGCCGTTCGCGTAGGTGATCTCCCCTGTCTCGATATCCAGGATGCCGAGAAAGAGGGTGACGAACATGAGGGAGGGGTTGTCGAGCGACAGGTCGCGGTTGACTCGTCCCAGCACCACATGGGGGGCGAGCCCCTGGGTGGCCTTGGTTTTGACCAGGGTCTGCGTGATGGCCATGAAGAGGGAAGCCGGAACGCCCTTGCCGCTGACATCGCCGACGGTGAAGCAGAGATGCCGCTCGTCCAGGAAAAAGAAGTCGTACAGATCGCCGCCAACCTCCTTGGCGGGCTCCAGCGCGGCGCAGATCTCGAACTCGCTGTGGTCCGGAAAGGGCGGGAAGACCTTGGGAAGGATGCCCATCTGGATCTCGTGCGCGATGCGGAGTTCGCTTTCGATCTTTTCCTTGGCCGCCGTGGTCTCGGTGAGGTCCTGGATGTACTGTTTGAGCGCCTGCTGCATATAGGCGAAGGAGTCGGCCAGATGTCCGACCTCATCGCCTGACCGCTTTTCAGGCAGAGGGGCGTCCAGGTTGCCGCCGGCGATGTCCCGGGCGGCCGACGTGAGGGACCGGAGCGGGCGCGTAATCGAACGGGCGATTCCCGCAATGACGAAAAGGAGCACCAGAAAGCCCGCCAGGACCAGCGTCCACACCGTGCGGTTCAAGGAGACGATGTCGGCCATCAGTTCGTTCTGGGGAAAGAGGACCGCCAGCGACCAGCCGCTGGATGCGAGCGGCGAGTAGCCCATCCAGCAGGCCTTGTTCGTCATGGTGCAGAAGAACGGCGTGTAGCCGGACTGCTCATCGATCATCGAACGTCCGACCTCCCTCAGCTCCGGGTCGCTGCGCGCCTCGGCCAGGCTGAAGATGGTTTCGTTCATGATCAGATCGCGTCGCGGGTGGGTCACGAACGTCCCGTTCTTGGAGAGCAGGAAGGCGTAGCCGGTTTCGGCGATCTGGATGCCCCCCACGATCTTCTGCAGCCAATCAAGGGAGATGTCGGCGGTGACGATGCCCATGATCCGGCGCTTTCCCAGCACCTCCCGGTAGAAGGGCACGGAGTAGGTAGCCATGATGATGTCGCCGCCCCCCTCGTCGTAGTACGGTTCGCTCCAGATGGGGCGTTGCAGTTCGTGCGGGATCTGATACCAGTCGCTGTGAAAATACTCGGAAGGCAGGTATCGGAATACGACCCCGTCGGAGCTTTTGAAGTAGTAGGGGGCGAAGGCCAGGGTGTTCCGGTTGTAGCTGTAGGGTTCGAAGGCGATGGCGGCGCCATAGATCTCGGGGTTGTTTTCGACCAGGGCCTTCAGGATGTCCATCATCTGGCCGCCGTCGCACGGGGCGCTTTCCAGGAAGAACGCAAGATTCTGGGGGACTTTTTCCACGGCCGCGAGGACGCGGTCGAGCTGGTTGGTCGTGGCGATCATGAGTTCGGCCGCGTTTTTTTCGATGTTCTTCGCGATCAGCCGGCGGGAGACGCCATAGTTGTACCAGAAGGTCAGGCCGAAGATCACGCAGCAACTGAGCAGGATGAGACAGACCAGCTTGAAGGCGATTCCTTTATGGCGCGGCATCGGGGGTGCAATCCTTGTGGAAGGAGGTGAATTCGGGGACGGCGTCGATGAAGCCCTCTTTCTGCATCATTTCGGCTGCACGCTGATAATCGGCCCTGAGGAGGAGGCCCGTTTCGGACCAGGCGCCGGAGGCGGGCCGCATGAGGTCGTGCATCCGCTCCAGCATCCATTTCTGGTGCACCCGGGTGGCAGGAATGTGGGCGTCCTTCAGGTTCTTCATGACCACGTCGAGCGTCTCTTCCACGTGGTCGAAGGCGTAGAGCCAGCCCTCGATCGACGCCTTCATGAACGCGCAGCAGAGCGCCGGATCCTCCTGCAAGGTGTGCTCCAGGACGTAGATGCCGTCCTCCGGGAAATTCAGCCCGTATTCATGGAAGAAGAAGGGCACGAGTTCGTCGGGATTGAGGCCGGCGTTGATGATTGTGTGGTATTCGTTGTACCACATGGCCGAGGCTGCATCCACACCGTCCCGCAGGAACAGATTCACGGAGTAGGACTGGCGGATGAATTGAACGTCCAGGCCGAGCTTTTTGAAGAGGGCCCTTGGCTGAAGCTGGAAGATCGGCCCCCAGACCCCGACCTTTCTCCCCTGCAGGTCCTGGATGGTCCGGATGCCGCTCGACTTCTTGGCGACCAGCATGAGGGCGGAGCGTTGGACCATCTGGGCGATGTTTACGACAGGGATGCCGCTGTCGCGCATCTCGAGCCCGGTGCAGAGCCAGAGGGTGGCGAACTGGGCCTGCCCGCTGGTGAGGCAATCGGCCGGCGGGTTTGCGGGTCCGCCGGAGATGATGGTGAGATCGATGCCGTGCGCCCGGTAGAAGCCTTTTTCGAGCGCCATGTAGTAGCCGGCGAACTGGGCCTGAGGCACCCACTGCGGGATGAAGGCGGCCTTCTTGAGGGGAGCGGGTTCCCCGGCCCATGATGGCAGGGCCCAAAGGAGGGCTGCAAGGAGGAGAAACGGCATTTTTCTTCTTCCCATCGGCATCTCGTGCTATGGTGATTTCCATCCGGAAAGGGCCTTGTCCAGCCGATCAGCGCGTTCGCTTGTGCGTCGACCTCCAGGTCGCCTCCGCGCAAGCGCTGGATTTCCTTGACATGGGCAACCCGGGACCCACCGCAAAGCGCTGGGGCTGAGCACGCGAAGCATAGCAGAATAAGGCTTGATTTCCAAGCAGGTTCCGCTTGTTTTCCTGAAAGATCCGCCTCGCTGGAGCTTCAGAAAAGATCCTTCCCGGATCTCAACCGGTGGAAAGAGGGGCTGAGGTGATCAGGGCGGCGGTTTGGCCTTAGGGCTCTGCCGGCGCCGCATCGAACCACCGAAGCGAGGATCAAGATGAGAGGCGAGCGGTTATTCCACATGAGAGGCGAGGGGTGATTCCAGCATATCGGCCACAGAAGGAGAGGTTTGCCTTTGAGGCGCGATATGCGGCAGGGCTCTGGAGATGACAAGATGATCGACATGCGCGCGGCCGTTCGTTTCAACGAAGCGGTTGCGAAAGACCTCTTCCTGATGGGCCTCGCGGCCCCTGCGATCCTTCACTCGGCGCGCCCCGGGCAGTTCGTCATGCTCGGCCTCGGTGAGGGGGTTGATCCGCTGCTGCGAAGGCCCTTTTCCATCTGCGGGCGTAAGGACGAGGATACGCTCCTGATCCTCTACCGGATCGTGGGACGCGGGACGGCCCTGCTCGCGCGTCTGGGGGAGGGGGTCGACCTCCCGTGCCTCGGCCCTCTGGGCCGCGGGTTCAACCCGCCGGAGGACGGTGGAGCGGTCGTCGCCGTGGCGGGCGGGATCGGGATCGCGCCGCTCGTGAGCCTGATGCAGTCCCTGAACCGCCGCCCGTGCGAATGTCTGATCGGGTGCAGGACGGCCGCGGAGCTTGTGCCACTGGATGCCCTTGTGCCGCCTGACGGGGTGATCCGTGTCATTACGGATGACGGAAGCTCCGGCCGGAGGGGCCTGGTCACAGACCTGCTCGAGGAGCGCCTCGGCCGAAAAGAGAAGCCCCCCGGCCTGATCTGCGCCTGCGGGCCGCAGCCGATGCTCCGGGAGGTTGCGCGTCTGGCCGCGGAGGCGCATGTCTCCTGCCAGGTCTCCCTCGAGGCCCGGATGGCCTGCGGTGTGGGCGCGTGCCAGGGGTGCGTCGTCGCGGCATCGGCCGGCGCCGGCGGTGGATATCTGAGGGTCTGCCGGGAGGGGCCTGTTTTCGACGCAGAAGAAGTGGACTGGGGGCGATCGCATGGGCGCTGAACCGGTCGACATGCGGGTCTCGCTGGGTCCGCTGCAGCTCAAGAATCCTGTGGTGGCGGCCTCCGGGACCTATGGCTATGGTGAAGAATACGCGGAGCTGGTCGATCCGTCCCTTCTTGGAGGCATCGTGGTCAAGGGGTTGTCTTTGAAGCCGAGGGAGGGCAACCCGCCCCCCCGGGTCGTCGAGACGCCCTGCGGCATGCTCAACGCCATCGGGCTCGCCAATTGCGGGCTCGACCGTTTCCTGGCCGAGAAGGTCCCCCTGCTGGAGGCCCTCGACACGACGGTCATCGTCAACATCTACGGGCACAGGTCGGCGGAATACGGCGCCCTGGCAAAGGCCTTGCGGGGGGTCGACGCGGTCGATGCCCTGGAGGTGAACATCAGCTGCCCGAACGTCGAGTGCGGCGGCCTGGCCTTCGGCACGGACCCGCTCGCGGCTGCGAAGGTGACCGAGAGCGTTGTGCGCCATGCGGACAAGCCCGTCATCGTCAAGCTGTCACCGAATGTCACCGACATCCGCGTCATCGCCAGGGCGGTCGAGGCAGCGGGGGCCGACGCGCTTTCCCTCATCAACACCCTGACCGGAATGGCGGTGGATGTCGGAACCCGGCGGCCGCTGCTGGGGAATGTCTCCGGCGGCCTTTCCGGCCCGGCGATCAAGCCTGTCGCGCTTTATATGCTTTATCAGACGGTTCGGGCCGTCCATATCCCGGTGATGGGGATGGGCGGCATCATGGGGGCGAGGGATGCACTCGAGTTCCTGATCACTGGCGCAACAGCGCTGCAGGTCGGGACCGCCCATTTCGTCGATCCGAGGGCATCGATCGAGATTGTGGCAGGGATCGAGCTTTACTGCCGCGATCACGGGATTCGGAGGGTGGCGGACATTTCGGGGACCCTGGCTGTCTGAAGCCCTCGATAGTCGCGCTCATGCTGCGTTTCCCGCCGTCTGCAGCATCTCAGCGCGAGGACGGCGGCCGGGTCGCGAGCCCGGAGGGCCATTGGTCAGTGCCGATGCACCCGGAACGGTCTTCCCCGCCGGTCGCCCGCGCAGCGGCAAGCGGTAAAATTTAAGTTCAGCGATGGCGGCTAACACTGTAAATATTTGTTCTATCGAAGAATTACCCGGGATAGGCTCTGGGCGGTCGCCCGGATGAGACGGTGAAAGGATCAGAGACATGGAAGAGAAACGGCCTGACAAGGAAGAAATGGCCAGGCTTCAGGACAAGCTTGTCTATCAACCGGCGCTGGTGTGGGACGCCATCGGCTTTGAAGAGCGGGAGGCTGTTTTTCGGTTTGCCGATGCCTACAAGCCCTTTCTGGACGCATCCAAGACCGAGCGTGAAGCGGTCGAAACCATCCGGCGGCTGGCCCTCGAGAATGGGTTCGCCGAGGCGCCCGGGTCCGGCGGGGGAAAGGCCCCCTTTTTCCGCTCTCGCCGTGGGAAGTGGGCGGCGGTTGTCCGGCCTGGAAGCGCCCCTTTGTCGGAGGGCCTGCGTGTGATCGTTTCGCATACGGATTCGCCGCGGCTGGATCTCAAGCAGCGGCCGGTTTACGAAGAGGCGGATCTGGCCTTTCTGAAGACCCATTACTACGGCGGAATCAAGAAGTACCAGTGGCTGGCGCGGCCGTTGGCGATCCACGGCCGGATCCTGCGCGCGGACGGTTCCTGGCTTGACCTTGCCATGGGTGAGAAGCCCGACGATCCGGTCTTCTCCGTGCTCGATCTCCTGCCGCATCTGGCCGCGAAATCCCAGTACGAGAAGAAACTCGGCGAGGCGATCGAGGGGGAGAAGCTCAACGTGATCGCGGGCGCTCTGCCGTTGGGGGATGACGAGACGAAGGACCGATTCAAACTGGCCCTCCTGGCGCATCTCAACGAAACGCTCGGACTCCTGGAGGAGGATTTTATCAGCGCTGAGATCGAGGTCGTTCCGGCGGGTCCGGCGCGGGATGTCGGCTGGGACCGCGCCATGGTGGGCGCCTATGGACAGGACGACCGGGCCTGCGTCTATACGAGCCTCAGGGCTGTTCTGGACATGGTCCCGAGTGAAAAGAGCGCCCTTGTGCTCTTCGTCGACAAGGAAGAGATCGGCAGCGAAGGCGCGACGAGCGCCAGATCGAAATTTCTCGAGGCGGTGGTCGGGGACTGCCTCGAGGCGGCCGGGGAAGATGCGACCGCCAGGGCGGTCGGGCGGGTGCTCGCCGCGTCGGAGGCGCTTTCGGCGGATGTAGCGGGCGCACTCGACCCGGACTATCAGGACGTGCACGAGAAGCGAAACGCCGCCCGGCTGGGCTATGGACCCTGTTTCGTCAAGTTCACCGGCCACCGGGGCAAGGTCGGTGCAAACGATGCCGATGCGGAATACCTGGGCTGGCTGCGGCGGGTCTTCAAACGTGGACGGATCGTGTGGCAGACCGGTGAGTTGGGAAAGGTGGACGAGGGCGGCGGCGGAACGGCCGCTAAATACCTTGCCGTCCATGGCGTGAAAATCGTGGACTGCGGGCCGCCGATCCTGTCTATGCACTCGCCCTTCGAGATCACCCACAAAGGCGACCTGTACATGACCTACCGTGCCTACAGGGCCTTTCTCGAGTGCGGGACAGGGGTCTGAACGTCATGCGGGCTGGAGTGCGCCGCGCGCGTGCCTGACTCTGGCAGGAAAAGCGGGCACACAGCGGTCCTGGCAAGGGCCTCTTGCGCACGTCCGTTCAGGCGGCATGGGAGGCAACCGGCCGGGTGAAGGGATCACTCACCCCTTTTGTAAAGGGGATCCTGCTCTTCAGCCAGATCCTTTTCAAAATGCCCCAGGGGTCTCCGGAAGGTATATATGGCTGGATCGGCCACAAGATACTGATACGTTTCGTCCGTGTTGCCCCCCCAGGCTGCGAACGGATAGGAAACCACGTAGGCGACGCTTCCCAGGACCGTCCCGACGATGCCGAGCGGCCTGACCAACGCCAGATCGAGCAGCATCTTTTCAGCGGTTTGAGGCTCTACGTAGAACTCGTCCGATTGAGCTGAAAATGCCGTCCCGAAAGTCGCCGGGATGAGGAAAAAAAGGAGAACGGTCAGGAGAACCCAACGTGTCTTCTTGTGTTTCATGCGGCTATCTCCATGTGGATGCCATGTCGGCGTTTAGTCTCGTCTCCATCCGGAAATGTTTTTGCGGTAGAACTCGGTTTCCAATCCGGAAATGAGGATTTTTGGCCAATATCAAGGAAATCAAGCGCTTGCGCGGAGGCGACCTGCAGCTCGCCGCACAAGCAAACGTGCAGATTGACGCCGAGATTGGCCAAAAAGACCATTCCCGGATGGAAACTAGTCTCGATCGCCGCCGGCAAAAAGCCGGCGGAATAAATCCCTGAACGTATGAGCGCCCTCCATTCCATGCCTTTCCTCCTTGCCTTTGCGTCCGGCGGGCGGCGCATCGTCGGATGCCCACCACTCGACGACCGCGAAGGCGCAGGAGAGGATCGATTCCAGTGCGGGCAAGAGATGTCTTTCAACCAAGAACCTTTCGCGGCCCTCGAGGACCTTGAAATAGAGGTTCACCTCTTCGACATACCAGTCCTCCAGAGGAGCCATGAAATCGAGGGGGACTTTGACGAACAGGTCTATCAGACCGTTGAGCCGCGCCGAAACCGCCTGTTCCGATAGCTGCCCGAACAGGTCTTTGACGGTGTTTCGATCGGCAGGGTCGCCTTCGGTGTCCACGAGAAAGGTGAGGGTCAGGTAACCGCTGCCGTTTTCACGGCAGGAAGCGGATATCTTCAAGATCCCTTGCTTCGGGGCCGGGAGGCGGCCGGAGGAAAGGCTGAAGCCGGCAAAAGCGATCATCCGCTCGTCGGCCTTCAGGGCAAGCGCGCTCTCCCTCAGATCCAAGATGTTCTGCATCCGCTCGTGCCTCTGGTCGTCCAAGTAGCTGCATCGGTCCGGGATGAAAAGGCCCTCGACGCCCTTTTCCCCGCAGCTCGAGGCCTCACGGCTTCAGGCGAAGGGGGCTGTGTGCATCGTCTCCGGCCGGGGGCGAAAAAAAAGAAGACGATTCAACGATAGACAAAGGGTGGTATCGTGTCAACTGATATCTCCTTCGGAACGCCCGCCTGCCCATGGGTCTTTGGGTGCTCCCGGCCCGATCGAGCTCGCGGCAGCCGGGAACGCCGTCTGTCTCCGGGTCTTTGACCGCTCTGCAGGCCGCGTGCCGTGCGGCGGGGAAGGAAGGCAACGTGGGCTTTCCCACAGCCGTGGAGTCGGCGTGAGTCTTTTCGGTTCAAGAATTCCACCTCCAGGGCTGGGCTCAGCCGGAAACAAAATTGACAAAGGCAGGTAAAGAGGTCTAAACTGCCCCCTGTAATAAGAAAACGAACCAGAGACGTCCGGCTCCTGTAAACGATTCTCAGCATCTGTGTGAACCTGCTGGACGGTGCCTCGAATCAGCGTACGATCAATCCTTAACAACGGCAAGAAAGAGAAAAAGACCTTTATGACCGACGAATCCCTGTCAGATCAGACAATCGCCAGTTCAGAGCCTCAGCGTTTTTTGACCCAGAAGACCTTCGAATCCTTCAATCTGCCTGAAAAGGTACTGGCCGGCATCCGGGATGCCGGCTTCACGCACTGCACGCCCATTCAGGCCCGCGTCCTTCCGGTGGCGCTGGAAGGACGCGATGTGGCCGGCCAGGCGCAGACCGGGACCGGCAAGACGGCTGCTTTCCTGGTGACGATCTTTTCCCGCCTAGATGAGAGCCGCTTTGTGCCGGGCGTGCCGTCCGCACTCATCGTCGCGCCCACGCGGGAACTGGCGCTGCAAATCTACAACGAAGCCAGGATTGTCGGAGGTCATACGGGCCTCAAGCTGGCGCTGGTCGTGGGGGGGATCGATTACCAGAAGCAGGCCCAGACGCTGAAGGCCGGTGTCGATATCGTGATCTGCACGCCCGGCCGCCTGATCGATTATATGAAGCAGGGCATCTTCAAGCCCGACGCCATTCAGATTGTCGTGGTCGACGAGGCGGACCGGTTGCTGGACCTCGGATTCGCCAAAGACATGCGGTTCATTCTCAAGAAACTCCCCAGCTACGAAAAGCGCCAGTCGCTGCTCTTCTCCGCGACCCTCAGCTTCCGGGTCCTCGAGTTGACCTACGAGTACATGAACCTGCCCGAGTTCATCGACGTCTCGCCGGACGAGGTGACCGTCAAGGGCATCGACCAGGCGTTGATCCACGTTGGCATGGAGGAAAAGCTCAAACTTCTTCTGGGGATTCTCAAGCGGGAGGAATGGGAGCGGCTTCTGATCTTCGTCAACACGAAGGCGGAGGTGGAGCGCCTGACCCGCAAGCTCAAGGGAAACGGCTGGCCCGCCCAGGGAATCACGGGGGACGTTCCGCAAAGAAAGCGCCTGGCCCTGATGGAGGCCTTCAAGAGCGGCAAGACGAAGATCCTGGTGGCGACGGATGTCGCTTCCCGGGGAATCCATGTCGAGGATATCAGCCACGTGATCAACTACGATCTCCCGCAGGATGCCGAAAATTACGTTCATCGGATCGGGCGAACCGCACGCGCTGGGAAGACCGGCAAGGCCATCTCCCTGGCCTGCGAGAAGTTCGTCTACCACCTCGAGCCCATCGAAGAGATCCTCGGGTACAAGATCCCCGTGCTCTGGCCGGAGGACGACTGGTTTGTCAAAGACGAGGCCGGCCCGGTAAGGATCGAGGGCGGACGGCCCAAACGCCCCCGGAAGGAGAAGCCGAAGCCGGAGAAGCGTTCTGAGCCAAAACCTGAGAAGCGTTCTGAGCCGAAGCCGGAGAAGCGTTCTGAGCCGAAGCCAGCGGCCCAGGAGTTGCCCGAAGCAGCGCTGGAAGAGGCTGTCGAGCAGCCTGCGATCGAAGAACCCGCCAAGAAGCCGAGGACCGCGGCGAAGCCCGCGGAAAAACGCAAACCGGCGGCGCGGGGAAAAGGAATTGCCATGTCCTCGCAGCCCGGCGGCATCTTTGGACTGGCGCCGTTGTCGTTTCCTGCGTCTGAGGAAGAGGCGGCGAAGCCGGCGGCGAAGAAGCCCAGAAAGAAATCGCGGCGCAAGAGGAAGCCCGCAGCGGAGGGCGAGTCCAAAGCGGAGACCCCCACGACCGCGCCGGCCGAACCCGCGGAATAGACATCCGGGGAATTTCTAAACGGTGGAGGGCTTTTCAGGAGCCCGGGCGACGCACTTCAGCGGATGAAGTTGAAGGGGTGTGTTCCAGCTTGTGGTTCTGGGCGTGAGGGGAATGTTTCTCGCAAGGTTGTCTGCGGGATGTTTTTGCAGGCATCGAATAGCGGCAAGTTTCGGAACGCGCGGGGGACGCTCCTTGCACGGTCGCCAATCGGCCGGAATGCGGCTGTACAAAGAAAACATCCCCCTGCGCTTGAGAAGGCTTCATGACCTGAGAAAAGGGTCTTATGACTTGCCAGGCGCCTTTGCGGCCGCCTGGACGGCCTCGACGATTTTTTTGTATCCGGTGCAGCGGCAGATGTTCGAGGAGACGGTGCGGATCACGTCCTGTCTGGTCGGGGCCGGATTCCGGTCCAGCAGCCCCTTGGCGTTCATGATCATGCCGGAGGTGCAGAAGCCGCACTGGACTGCGCCCTTTTCCATGAAGGCCTCCTGCAGCGGGTGGAGTTCTTCCCCCTTTGCAAGCCCTTCGACCGTGGTAATGGATGAGCCCTCGACCTCCGGGGTCAGCACCAGGCAGCTCCGGGTGGGCACGCCGTCTATCATGACGGTGCAGGCCCCGCACGATCCCATCCCGCAGGCCTCTTTCGCTCCGGTCAGATCGAGGCGTTCCCTGAGCGTTTCGAGCAGCGTTTCATAAGGCCTCACCTGTGATGTGCAGGTCTCGCCATTGATCTCGAAGGTTACTTTCCTGGTTTTCATCACTTTCCCTCCTGCACGGTCTTGCTGATGGCCCTTTGCGCAAGGACCCGCACCATTTTCTTGCGATAGGCGGGCGTGAGCACGGCATTCGCCACCGGTTTCGCGTCCTGGTAGGCCTTGTCGGCGGTCTCTTTGAGGGTTGCCTCCGCGAGGTCTTTCAGGTCGTAGACGAGGGGTTCGAGGCCGATGCCCCCGACAGCGATCTTCCCTTTGCCGCCGAGGACCGAGCACGCCGCGCCGACCAGGGGATAATCGATGGAGCCGCGGACGCGCAGCTTTTCGTACGCCCCCTGCGACGTTTTGAGCGGAATGTGGACCCCCGTCAGGATTTCCCCGGGCAGCAGAGTGAACGGGTTTTTTCCCTTGCCGCTGAAAAGCTTCTCCAGTTTGATCTTGCGTTCCCCCTGCGGGCCCGCGATCGCGACGCTTGCCGAAAGGGTCAGGAGCGAAAGGGCGTTGTCGCTGCAGTAGTTGGAGAAGCATCGCTTCGCGCCGGGGGCGGCGTTGCAGACATCTCCTCCCATCTTGAAGCACAGGCCCCGCGCCGTTCTCCAGGCGAGCGACTGGTTGTAGAAAAGACAGCGCGTATTCTGCAGGAGGTTTCCGCCGATGGTGCCCCGCATCTGGAGGGTTTCGCACGAGGTCGCGTCGAGCGAGGCCAGGAGCGCCGGGAAGTACTCCTTGACGGTCTCGTCGTTCTTGAGTTCGAAAAGCGTGGTGTTGGCCCCGATCACGAGGGCCCCTCCCTGCCGGGAAATGGTCTTCAGGGCCTCTATGCCCTTCAGATCGATGACGGCCGCCGGCATGGCGAGCCTCGATTTCACCCGCGGGACCAGGTCCGTCCCGCCTGCGAGGTAAGAGGCTTGGCCTTTAAAGCCCTCGAAGAGGGCGATCGCCGCGGTCACGCTGTCCGCCTTCCGGTATTCAAACTTGGGCATGATCATTTCTTTCCCCCCTTTTTGCCTTCCAGGGCGCTCAAGACCCTGTCAGGGGTGAGTGGAAGTTCACTGAACAGTTCTCCCGTGGCGTTCGCCACGGCTGAGGCGACGGCGCTGTAGGCGTTCATCCGGACGGTGAGGCCGCCCTCCTTGGCGCCGAACGGCCCCTCGGGATCGACGGAGCTGACGATGATCGTCTCGATCTCGGGCATGTCGCAGGCGAGGGGAACCTTGTATTCGAGCAGGTCCGGGTTCAGCAGGAACCCCTTGTCGAAGAGGTTTTCTTCCATGATGGTGGCGACCCCCGCCTGCTGGATCGAGCCCTCCATCTGCCCTTCCACGGCCATGGGGTTGATCGGGCGGCCGCAGTCGTGCGCGGCTGTGAAGCGGGGGATCGTGATCCGGCCGGTTTCGCGATCGATGCTGACCTCGGCGACCGATGTGCCGAAGGAGAAGGTCCCCGCCATCTGGCCTCGGGGGCGCGAGACCCATTCGCGCTCGAAATCGATCTTCGGGAAATACGTGCCCGTGGCTGCGATCGGGTCTCCGCGGAAGAAGGCCTCTCGCACGACCCAGGAGATGGGCATCTTCGTGGACGGGTCCTTTTTGGAATAGGCCAGGCGGTCTTTGAGGTCGACGTCGTCTTCGGGAATGCCGAGCTTCTCCGCGGCGATGGCGATAAGCCGTTTGCGGGCGTTTTCGCAGGCCACGCGCACGGCGTTGGCACCTACGAAGGCCGCCGCCTGCGAGTAGGCGCCGGGGTCGAGATTGGTCACCTCCGTATCGGCGTTCACGAGGTTGATGTCCTGCATGGGGACTCCAAGGACCTCGGAGGCGACCTGGATGACCATCGACTCGTTTCCCTGCCCGTTGTCGACCAGGCCCGTCACGAGCGTCGCCTGCCCGTCGTCGTTCAGCTTGACATAGCAGGAAGACCCGGACCGGAAGCCCATCGGGAATCCGCACATGATGGCCACGCTGCCCATGCCGATCCCGTTCAGATCCTTCGGCTTGCCCCACCGCCGCTTGAAGTCGGTGGCCCTGGCTGAAGCCTCGATCGTCTCCTTCAAGCCGCAGCTCGAGATCCGGGATTCGGTGGCGGTCATCTCACCGGGTTTGAGCCCGTTTTTCAAGCGGATCTCCACGGGGTCCAGGCCGAGTTCCTTCGCCATCAGGTCCATCTGGGCCTCGTTGCCGGCGAGGAAGGCCCTCCCGTGGCACCCGTACATGCCGCGGATGCCCTTGTTGGTGAGGACCCGGTAGCCGTTGTAGCGGACATTCGGGAGGCGGTAGCATTCCTCGTAGACGTAGAAGGGGATCGACGTGGCGATCGGGCCGGTGGAGCTGTAGGCGCCGCCGTCGTATACGACCCGGTAGTCCTTCGCCAGGATCGTACCGTCCTTTTTCATGGCGGTCTTGATCGTGGCCTTCATCTCGTGCACCTGTCGGGTGCTGGTGGCGTTTTCTTCGCGCGAGAGGACCAGTTTCACGGGTTTGCCCGACTTGATGGAGAGAAGAGAAGCGACGAGATCGCCCGGGGAGACTTCGGACCGGCCGCCGAACGCGCCCCCCGAGTTGATGGGGCGGACCCGCACGCGGTTGAGCGGCATCTTCAGGAGGTTCGACAGGGCCTTGGCGCGCACATGGGGGCCCGCATTGGGCATCCACAGGTCCAGGAAGCCGTTCGAATAGGATGCGACGACCGCATACGGCTCCATCATGGCGTAGGCCTCTCCCCCGGCCCGGAAGGTATCCTCCCTGACGAGGAAGGCCTTCTCTATGGCCTTGTCCACCTCGCCCACGTCGATGTGGACGTGGATGTTGATGTTGTTCTGGTACGCTTCGTGGATCTGGGGCGCACCTTCCTGCATGGCCTCTTCGGGGTCGAAAACGGCCGGGAGCGGCTCGAAGTCGACCTCGATGCGGGAGATGGCCTCGAGGGCGGCCTCTTCATCGACCGCCGCGACCGCCGCGATGTCCTCGCCGATGTAGCGCGCCTTGTCCCTGGGCAGCATCGCGTGGTCCTGGGTGTAGCGGAAGACCCCCCACTTGATCCCATGGGTGTCGAAGCCGCTGACGGCGGCCTTGACCCCTTTGACTTTCAGGGCCCGCGTCAGGTCGATGCCGCGGATCAGGGCATGGGGATGGGGGCTCCGGAGGACCTTGGCGACGAGCATGTTGGGAAACTTCAGGTCTGCGGTGTAATGCGCCGCTCCGGTGACTTTGGCGAGGGAGTCGCTTCTGACGACCCTTTTACCGACGACATTCAGATCATTCTTCATAACGTTCCCCTGATGGCTGATAGGTTGATGATGTCAGAGGGTCAGCGCGGGCCCGGGCGCCGTCTCCCGCTCCGCGAACGGCGGGCGCCCGCATTCATCTCATTCACGTGCTGACAAGAACATCCTTCCTTTCCAAAGAACCTCGGACAGGATCGAAACAGGGCGCAAACGCCTTCCCGTCACTTGCCGGCTTCCATATCGAACTCGCCGTCCAGCAGCTCTGTCAGAACCCCGTGGAGCTGATTCGGGTGGTGGACAAAGGCGTACCGGTTGCCGAGCAGTTCCCGCGGTTTGTCGTCGATGAGCCTCACGTTTTTCTCCTTCAACTCCGCCATGGCCTTCGGCAGGTCATCGACCTTGTAGGAGATCAGGAAGAAACCCTCCCCCTGCCGGTCGATGAATTTCGCCACCTCACCGTCCGGTGCAGTCGATTCCATGAACTCCACCGCCACCTCTCCGATGTAATACCGCGCAACCTTGATCTTTTCGGACTCCGCAACGTACTCGCAGGCCGGGGTCAACCCGAAATCATCCTGGTAAACCCTCTTTAAATCATCCAGATCCTTTACGGCAAAACAGATGTGGTCGATCTTCTCAATTTTCATAAACGCCTCGTATCCGTCCGGTAATGATTTTTGCAGCACGACCAGGTTTCCAATCCAGAAATGAAAAATTTTTCTTGTATATGCGCCGCATGCTCAGTCCCACCGCATTGCGGAAAGTTCTGGTTCCTAATTTCAATAAAATCGGCCAGTTAAACGGGTGCGACTAGCAGATTGACACCCAAACAGGCAAAAAAGTCATTTCCGAACGGGAACTAGCTCGCAAGCTCAGTGTAGCGATTCATATACATTTAATGGACTTGGGCAATATAAAGACTAAGATCCTCATCAACAAGCTAAAAACGAAAAATTGAATAAAAAAATGATGGTCTATCTGAATTTGTTGTTTTTATGATGATTTGTGACTAATTGTGAAAACTGATAATAGCATATAAGGCTAGCGGAAAATGCCCCTAGTGAATATTTCAACAAACATATTAGCTAGCTCTTCTAAGTTGATAGGTCCATCACGATTATACCAACGCACAGTATAATGAACCATACCGAAGAAAGCGAATGTTGCAACAGTATGATCAATCGGTTTCATTTTATTTTGGTCGGTGAGCTCTTGCAAGATAGAATAAAACAACTGGACATAGTGACGTTGTTTTTCGTTAAGAATATTACGATGTTGATCGTTAAGAGAATTCATTTCATTTAATAAAAGAATTTCACGTTCTTGCTCGCCTGCAAAATAGCGACTATAAAAACTGAGAACTTGGCTCAACTTATCTTCGGGTGAAAGATCAGAAGCGCAAATATCTTCAATAACAAGTAAAGAATCCTCCATCGCCCCATTCATGAGACGGAAAAGCATCTCTTCTTTACTCTTATAATAATAATAGAGAGAAGCTTGATTCATGCCCAGTTCGTGCGCGATGTCCCGCATAGAAGTACGTTGATAGCCCTTCCGAGCAAACAGATGGGCGATCACGCGGTCGATTTCGAAAATTTTCTGGGTGTTTTTAGGCCGTGCCATGTCTCTCTGATTATTTATGAAACGAACATTTGATAAATAAATAGCGGGTTAGAAAGATGCTGTCAAGCGATTTTTTCGTGTACGAAATCGATGAAATTCAATCTTATACAACTTTTCTGGAAAACAGAATGGGTTGCGCAGTTCGCAAAAGAACCCGGGTATGTAGAGAAAGGAAGCGGATAACTGCTAATCCGTATCTTTTTGAATTTAGAAGCTAAATGACAATAGAAAACACTTCCGCGAAAGACGAATGTTTCTCAAAATCACGTCGACCGATAATGCCCTGATTGGTCTAGGATGTAAAGAGATTATAAAGCTATCCTATATCCATCCGGAAATGTTTCATCCAGCATGGCCCGGTTTTCAATCCGGAAATGAGAGTCTTTTCTTCAGACGCTTCGCGTGCTTATTCCCACCGCTTTACCGCAGGCCTCGGTTTGCCAATATTAAGAAAACCAACCGTTTGCGAGAAAGAGACCTATTGTACACCGCACAAGCAAATCTCAACATTGATACCCAGATTGGCAGAGAAGACCATTTACAGATGCAAATCTAACATAAACTACAAGGATATATTTATTGGCTGAAGGAAATGCAATCGTCGTCATTTGTAAAGATCTGAAACTACAGTACTTTCCTGACAATTTGATATGCGCAAAAATTTTTCTTGACAGGTTATATGAAGAAGGCTATTCATCAAACAAATGTTTGGTGGAAAAATACTGGCCGATTTTATATAACCAAAAAAATAGAGACAAAATTTCAACATCGGCTTCGTGATTATCTCAGCCGTGGAAAAGATAGTTTTCAACCTGGCTCCATGAGGAATGTTGAATCCGCTTTGCACATGACACAATTTCTCCTGTATGTCGCGATGAAGTTGGACAACGTTGGCTTTTCCGTTTCGAAACTTGCCTTAAATGTTTTCGCCAATTCTCTTGGATATACGTTCCTATCAAGTATAGTCACAATGTAAGTTCTAGAATCTAAATATTCATCAGATTTTGCATAAATATAAACGACAGTATTTGCAGTTTTAAATCTGAATTAGAGCCTTACAGATCGAAGAATAAATCTTGTTTTAATCCGGAAATGAATTTTTGCCAGTCGAGAAGTCAATCTGCAGGTTTGCATATGCGGCGACCACCAGATTAGGTTCGCGCATAAGTTAAATTTGGCTACTATTTAAAAAATTCTCATTTCCAGATAAAATTTAATTTAAAAACTGCTGATATCTTTGTAACGGCAAATCGTTTGAAAAATGATGAAGTTTAAATCTCTATATGCATTTTGTAAAGTTATTCCATCTGGTAATAAAAATGAAGAATCAGGAAACCTTTTTAAAAGAGGAGGGTGGCAAGCGATGCGGTATGTTATCGGAGTTGATGTCGGCGGAACGTTTACCGATCTAGTCTGCCTTGATGAAAAAGGTCGAATTCATGTTACCAAAACACCATCGACGCCAAGAGATCCTTCGATTGCTATTATGGAAGGATTATCCAAGGTAGCAAGCATGCTCGATAAAGATGTTAAAACGCTATTCAGAGAAACAACTCACATCACTCACGGTACTACCGTAAGCACCAATACCGTACTTACATGGAGCGGGGCTAAAGTCGGTCTTTTATGCACTCTTGGTTTTAGAGATACTCTTGGAATTCGGTTCGGTATCCGCGAGAATCCGTATAACTTCACAATACCGCAGCCCGACAGTCTTTGCCCTCGTTACTTGCGTATGCCTGTTCAGGAGCGCATAAATTTTGCTGGTGATGAAGTTACGCCGCTTAGTGAAAAAGATGTATATCAGGCGTGTGATTTTTTCAAAAAGGAGCAGGTTGAGGCAGTTGCGATCTGTTTTTTGTGGTCTTTCAAGAATCCTGCTCACGAGAGGAGGGCACTCGACATATGTCGTGCGGAAATGCCCGACTGCTATGTTTGTGCTTCATTCGAAATCCAACCAGAGATTCGTGAATATTGGCGTATGAGTACCTCGGTGATCAATGCTTATGTCGGTCCTAAACTTTCAGCCTATCTGACTAATCTTATGCGCTCTTTGAAAGAAGGGGGTTTTGACGGTCAGTTGCTTATAACGCAAAGCAATGCGGGAGTTATTTTCCCCGAAGTGGCCATCGAGCAGGCAGTCCGAACAGTGCTTTCTGGCCCTGCATGCGCTCCTGCGGCAGCCGCTTACGTAGGTCAAGCCCTGGATCTTAAAAATGTTATCACGGTGGATATGGGTGGTACCAGTTTTGACGTTTGCCTCATTAAAGAAGGGAAACCTATGACCACTCTTGAGAGCGCTGTCGGCGGCATCTATCACATGAAATTACCTCTGGTAGACGTTCATACTATTGGCACGGGTGGGGGGAGTATTGCGTGGTTGGACAAAATGGGGGTTCTGCATATGGGGCCGCAGAGCGCTGGATCCGATCCGGGGCCGGCGTGCTATGGGAAAGGTGGACAAAAGCCGACCAGCACCGATGCCGATCTTGTTTTGGGTTATCTCGACCCCAAATACTACCTTGGAGGGGAGATGGCTCTTTATCCCGAGCTCGCTCACAAAGTTATAGAAGAGGAAATTGCACGCCCGCTAGGCCTTGATGTGGTAGATGCCGCTTGGGCTATGCGTCGGATCATTGATCATCAAATGGTCGATGGAATTTCGATCGTCTCAGTCCAGCGAGGCGAAGATCCGCGCCGTTATACTTTGGTGGTAGCTGGCGGTGCCGGTGCGCTGCATGCTGCGAGTCTCGCTCGGGTTCTCGGAATTCGACGCCTGCTTGTGCCCAAAACATCATCCGTTTTCTGTGCACTGGGCGGTGTTATAGCGGATGTTCGTCATGATTTTGTGCGCTCAATCACTTGCCGTATGGGTAGCGTTGACTTAGGTCAGCTCAACTATGGATTCGAAGAGATGCGCTCGACGGGGGACGAGTACTTGGAACGAGAGGGAATTTCTATACCGGACCGCTATTACATAAAATCCCTAGATATGCGTTACAAGGGTCAGTATCATGAATTGGAAGTCCCCATTCGAAATAAAAATGTTGGAGTAATAGACGGGGATTTAGATGCATCTGCATTGAAACAATTAGTCGATGAATTTCACGAACTGCACGAAAATCTATATTCCTATCGCGATACTACGGAGACTGAAATTCTCAACCTGCGTCTGGCAGCTTGTGGCACCGTACATACCCCTCCATTGGAAGAGTCTGCATTTGTGAGTCGTGATGCATCGGCTTTTATAAAAGGCCAGAGACAAGCATACTTTGAGGATAGTGGCGGATTTAGCTCTACTGTTGTCTATGATGGTGAGAGTATGGAAGTTGGAAATGTAATAAAAGGTCCCGCTATCGTGGAGATGATCACTACCACCATTCTTGTTCCACCAGATGCCTTCTTGGAGGTAACTCCATATTCTAGCTTTCTAATCGAATTGACTAAATAGACAGGAGATCTATCCTATGACAAAGCAATATGAAATCCGGGTAAACCCGGCGGACTTCTCGGTTCTGACCTCGGCCGTTTTCACCATTGCGCGCGAAATGGGACTCAATATGGAACGGACAGCGCGTGCGCCTATCTATTTCTCGGCACACGATTTCTGTACCTCTCTGCTGAGTTTGGACGCAGAGGTTATAGCCTTAGCAGAATATATCCCTGTGTTGACGGGGGCTACACCTTTTGCTGTGAATGCTGTGAGAAAATATTTCGGGGATGATGTTGGTGAGGGAGATGTTTTCCTGGTGAATGATCCTTACACCTTGGATGGCGGTAATCAGTTGGCAGACTGGTGTATTGTTTATCCAATCTTTTATCAAAACGAACAAATTTTATGGGTCGCAAATAAAGCTCATCAACAGGACACAGGAGGTGGTGCGCCCGGTGGATATAATCCCCACGCCATCGATATCTATGCAGAGGGATTGCGTATTCCGCCGCTTAGGATATATAAGGCGGGTCGCGAACGGCGTAGTGTTGTAAATCTAATTATGACGAATGTACGTATCCCTGATGTTCAACACAGTGACCTGTTGTCTCTCATCGGTGCTGCCCGTGTGGCTGAAAAACGCGTCCGGGCAGTCATGGATAACTATGGCCGCGATATTTTTAAGGTATTTCTTGAAGATTTGCTAGCTTACGGTGAATTCTTAATGCGCGCCGAAATAGAGAAAATTCCGGATGGTACTTATCACAGTGAAATTCACGGTGATGTTCCAGAAGCTCCTGTTATAGTATGTGATATGACAGTAGAAGGGGATGAACTCACGGTCGATTTTACAAATAGTGGGCCTATGAGCCGCGAATATATAAATAGTCCTATCGCCAACACATATAGTTCCGTATACCAAGCCATTCTTCAGTCTCTTGGAAAACGTTTTGATGTGCGTTGCGGTGGATGCTATCGACCAATACATATTCGTACCACCCCCGGTACAATAACTCATGCAACCTTTCCTGCTACTCACGGCAATTGTACAAACTTTGTTGCTAAACAGATCATAGAAGCGGTTTGGGCAGCTCTGGCACAGGTGTTACCTCATGAAACTCCCGGAGGCTGGGGGTCTATCCCCTACTGGGTATTCAGCGGTGTCGACCCGCGTCGTGGAGAGGGCTACGGTTCTCCTGACTTTCTTTCATGCGCCTCAGGTGCCGGCGCTATGTGGGGTGTCGATGGTTGGTCAACGAACGGGCCGGTTATCTGCAGTGGAACGCTTTATTATCCAGAGATGGAAGTATGCGAGAGTCTTTATCCCATTCTATGGGAACGCTGGGAATGGGCAACGGATTCGGCCGGCCCCGGACGGTGGAGAGGTGGTTTAGGAGTTCACAATGAATGGGTTGCCAATGGTGGCACTCAACCCATTTTCGTCCATTATGCCGCTGATCCTTATGACTATTATGCTGCTCCGGCTATTGAAGGTGGCCAAACCCCCCCGCCAAACCGCAAAGAGCTTTTCTTGGCTGAAGGACGTCACGTCAGCAACCAGGAGGTGCGCGACAGCAAGGCATTTGTCCTAACCAGTGGTGCCCGGGTGGTGGATTTCGTCCAAGGGGGCTGCGGTGTAGGTGATCCATTGACCCGTGAGGTGGAGGAGGTGTGGAAAGACGTGCGGGACGGTTTAGTTTCATTAGAAAGTGCTGAAAGAGATTACGGAGTAGTGATCGATTCGGAAAACTTTTCCGTTAAACAAAAAGAGACTGAAGATATACGCCTTAAGATGAAAACAAATAGATGATCCCTGCTCAATTTATAAATTACGGCTTTACGAATTATCGTGTTGTCATCTTATTTTTAATGTATTTAATTTGTAAACAATTCACTTTATGAGCATGTATGTTAGACGGATTTCCATACGAAAATGGTATTTTATAACAATGCGGCCTCGATTTGGATGTTTGTGGGGCAACCTACATGTCGCCCCAGAAGTTAACGTTTGATTACGATGATATTGGTTAAAAATCCCCATTTCCGGATTGGAAACCGGGTTCTACTGGGAAATCATTTCCACATGGATCTAGGCAGGTACAGGAAATACCATCAGGCTTCGGGCTTTCCACCCCGGAAGTTAAGCTTTTGCGCATTGAGACGGATCGCTTTTTGACCTCGCGGCTGGGGGTTTTTTGCTGCTGGAGATGCGGTCAGCCGTCCCCCGAGTGTTATAGATGCCACATAGTTATGGGACAGCGAGCTACGTAAGCCGCAGATCGTTTTGTTGGCAACAACTTTTTGCTCCAAGGACGCAACAGTAAAACGAGGCAAATTCCAGCAGTACTGGATCAGAATGAAAATTTCAACAAAAGATGCTTGGCGACAGGGATCCTATACCCGAGTCGATGTCTGAAGGATTTCGAACAAGTGGAACTTGGTCTCAATGAAAAAGATGCGGTGAAAGAAGCGGATCGCTGTTTGCGCTGCAGTTTACGATTGGATCTTTAAGCTCGCGGTACCGGAGGAATATTGGAATAGGGAGGAGCAGAAATGATTATAGGCGATGCACTCAAACGCTGTGCACGAAATTACCCCGATAAACTGGCTGTGAAAGACGAATACGGAAAGGTGTTCCCAAGGGGCTTTGGGTACACCTATGGCGAACTGGATATTGCAGTCAATCGGTTGGCGCAAAGTTTTTTGAAGCTTGGTCTTCGCCCTGGCGACCGAGTGGCGGTTCAGACTGGAACCGGAATTGGTCACTATCTTTCACTATTTGCGCTTGCCAAGGTCGGTATGGCTATTGCGCCAATCGATCGTTCCTTTATGCCTGAAGAAATTGCATATCAGATTGAGGACAGCGGAGCTCGGGGCTTTATTGTCGACGGAGATATTTATCTGCAGAAAATCAGAGACATACGTTCTCGTCTCAAAAATTTGGAAATTTTCATCGGAATCGGCGGCGAAAAACCATGTGAATATGATTTCGAAACCCTTGTTGCTGAAGGAAATCCCGATAATCCGGATATAGACGTCGATGAGGACGATATCGCTACATTGATCTACACCAGTGGAACCACCGGACGCCCTAAGGGCGCGCCGTTAAGGCATCGTAACTGGACTTTCAGCGCTATCGTGTGGGCCGCTGAAATGGGCATTCATCCAGATACCCGCTGGGCATTGCTTTTGCCCATGCATACCTCAGGAGGTACCGGACTTAGCATTGTTTCTGCAATGCGCGGCTGTTCATTGGTTTTGAGCGATCCAGACGCAGAGAAGATATTACGAATTATTGACCAAGAAAAAATAACATTTACTCAATTCAGCCCAACGTTGCTTTCTAAAGTTATTCGTCATCCCCTGGCTAAGAATACGGATTTTTCACATTTAGAGCACTGGTTCACTTCGGCTGCTCCGATATCAGCAGGATTGTTAAAAGAGGCCGCGGCATTACTGGGGAAAAAATTTATCCAACTTTACGGCACTACCGAAACAGGACTTCTTGGGACGGTTCTGCGGCCCAACGAAGTGACCCTAGAAGGGCCTACGGCCCGTCGGCTCACGTCTATCGGACGAGCATGCCTCGGATACGAAACGATGGTTGTCGACGATGACGGCAATACAGTCCAGGCTGGAGGTACAGGGGAATTGGCTATCCGTGGTGATGCCGTGTCCAAAGGCTATTGGAACCGCCCGGATGCTGATGATTTTCGCAATGGCTGGTGGTTTTCCGGTGATTTAGTGCAGGTGGATGAGGACGGTTTTTATTACGTTGTAGATCGTAAAAAGGACATGATCGTGACTGGCGGACTGAAAGTGTATCCTCGAGAAGTGGAAGATGTTCTTTCGGGTCATCCGTCGGTTAATCTTGTGTGTGTCATTGGCGTTCCGGATAAAAAGTGGGGCGAATCTGTCAAGGCAGTTGTAGTGCTGAAAGATGATGCGGTTGCTACTGAAAAGGAGATTATAGAATTTTGCAAGGTGCGTTTGGCCAGTTATAAAAAGCCAAAATCTGTCGATTTTATCGATATTTCAGAGATGCCGATGCTTGGTGGTGGTTATGAATTGCTAAGGCGTGAGCTGCGTGATCGTTACCGGAAACGCTTCGAATCAGAATCTAAAGTTGCCTGGGGCGCTGTATAAGACTTGCAGGTTGACGTATTGATAAAAGATTTTTAATAATGAGCAGTTGAAAATACTTTCAGCTGTATCGGAATATAAAATCGATGGTTTTGAGAAACATAACTGAGAGTATTTTATAATGAATGGTGGCAATGCCATAGATGTTTACGTGTGAAAAATATTCATAGTGTCATGGCAACGAAAAGTTAATCAAATTATATATTTGCAATTTTCTTTAGGAATGCTGATAAAAATCTGAAGATCATATCTTGCTCGTCTAAATCCAGAAATGATGTTTTTCGCCAGTATCGGCGTAAACCTACTCCTTTGCTTGTGTGATGGATTAGAGCTCGCCTGCGCGCATTTATATGATTTCCATGATATTAATAGGAATTATCATACCGGGTGAAAATCGCTAAAAGTTAGTAAGAGAAAGGATATCATAATGCAGTTTCAACTGACTATGGAGCAGAAGGATATTCAGAAAGCCGCACGTGAATTTGCAGAAGGGGAGTTTCGAGATATAGCTCGGGAGTGTGAGCAGAAAGAAGAGGTTCCCCGTGCACTTATAAAAAAAGGTGCAGAACTGGGTTTTGTGGGTGTATTTATCCCGGAAGCTTATGGCGGGGCAGGTCTTGGTTTTTTGGAGCAAACGCTGATTGCTGAAGAGTTTTGGCGCATTGATCCTGGCATTGGACAGCAGTTCAGTTCTGTTACCTTTGGGGCTGAGGAGTTCATCCTTTATGGAACAGAAGAGCAAAAGCGCGGATACCTGACCAGGTTGGTAACCGGGGATGCCGTTATGGGTTTCGCTATAACCGAGCCAAATGCTGGCAGCGATGCTGGCGCGGGGACCACGAGCGCCATTCTGGTGGATGACCAATGGATCGTCAACGGCAACAAGGTTATGATTGGGAACGGAACTGTTGCCGATTTTATGCTTGTTTTTTGCCAGACTGATGCTGAGGTACCCACAAAGTCCAAACGTCACAGCATCATCTTAGTGGAGACCGACAATCCGGGCTATGAAGCCGACAAAATCACAGGAAAGATGGGAATACGGGCTTCAGACACTGCAAATGTATTTTTTGCAGATGTGCGCGTGCCCCAGAGCAATTTGATTGGTACACGGGGTAATGGTTTTAGCCAGCTAATGAATTTTTTTGATCGTTCAAGATGTTATGTTTCAGGTCACGGAGTAGGGCTGGCGCAAGGAGCTCTTGAAATGGCAATCAGGCATGTGAAAACGCGTGAACAATTTGGACAGAAGCTCGCCGGTTTTCAAGTTACCCAATTCAAAATTGCGGAGATGGCAACCAAAATTGAGTTAGCGCGCACGCTAGCATACCGAGCGGCAGGGCAATTGGATAGCGGGATTGTGGATGCCAAGATTGTTGCAATGGCGAAAATGAATGCTGGCCGGACTGCTGTCGAGGTAGTGGACGAGGCCCTACAACTTCATGGTGGATACGGATATATGGATGACACTGATGTAGAACGGTTCTACCGGGCAGCCAAGGTTCTTGAAATTTATGAAGGTACGAAAGAGGTTGAGAAGATCGTTATTGGGCGGCGCCTGCTTGGACGATTCTGATGTTTGCGCAATTGTAGATATTTGATAATTATATTTTTTTTATATAACGCAATTATATGATTTTGTATCTACATAAGTGTATAAATCTTACTTGATGTATTTAATATATTATATTGAAGTGTAGAAAAAAACAATATTTTGGCGTGAATACAAAAATAAATTGTTATTCTACACTAAAAGATTTGCATTATAGTTGTGATTAAACTTTGCAAATATTATAAAATATATTTGATTACAAGTAGTTTTAAAGGAAAAATTTATGTATGTGAAAAATTTAAAATTAATCATATTTTCTATTTTCTTTCCTTTGATTTTTTCCGGACCGACAATGGCAGGTCATTTTGAGGCTACTATGCCCCAAGGATATTGGATGGAGGTCTGGATGATGAGATTTCACTCAAATGAGTTCATGGATACTGAAGGTCACGAGATATATATGGGTGACGGGAAACACATCGATCTGACACAGGACATACTGCTCCTACGGCCGATTTATTCTACCAAGTACTGGATATTCGATTGCCAGATCCCTGTTTCGCGGTTGAAGATAGATAATTTCCCTGGTTGTGATAATTCATCTTCCGGCATGGGTGATGTTTGGGTGAATGCCTGGATACGAAATGAAAACGCTGAAAAAAAATGGAGGCCTTTCGGAATAAATTTTGCTCCAGGTTTCGGCATCAAATTCCCTATTGGGGAATATGATTGCGATAGAAGTGTAAATCTTGGCAGCAATCAGTATGATGCACGGTTCGATCTACGTTTCTCCAAATTTTTCTTTGATGGTTGCCCTCTTGGTGGAACTGGAAAATGGGCCATTGAGGGCGCTGTAGAGTATACTTATCGTTTTGAAAATCAGGATATAAACATTAAACCCGGAAACCGTGTCGATTGGCTTATAGGTCCGGCTGTCAGCGTCGGCCAAAGCATGCGAGTTGGCTGGGATATCGGTGGAAATTTTAAGGAGAGAGACGAAACCGACAGCGGTCGGGAGTTAACCGATTTTCCCGGGCAATCGTGGGGTAGGAAAATTTGGACAGGTCCCACATTTTATTATGTTATTACCCCACAGATTTATCTGAGTGCTTATGCGGCGATTGATATTGATGTGAGAAATCAGGCAAAAGGTGTCTTATATTACTTGCGGTGGATTTTCTACTGGCCTAAAAAGTCATGAACAAGCACCTCTATGGGTGGCTGAGTTATATTTAATCTGTTTTCGGCAGAATTTCTGGTGCATAATGATTTATTTGCTAGGATCTGCGATAGAGGAATAAATGATGATGGGAAAAAATTTGCTTCAAGGGAAAAGGATTCTCTTGGTTGATGATGAATCTGATGTGCTTGACGCACTTCAGGAAGAATTGGATATGGCAAGTTTGAGTAGAGCTTCCACATTTGAAGAAGCAAAATTACTTCTTGAAAATCAACATTTTGATATTGCAATTCTAGATATAATGGGTGTTAACGGATATGAGTTGTTGGAAATTGCTCGAAAGAAAAATATTATTTCTCTGATGCTTACAGCGCATGCGTTAAGCACTGACAATATTGTAAAAGCTCGGCAGGAGGGCGCTGCTTCTTTTTTACCAAAAGAGGAAATGAAAAATATCATCGAACATCTGTCGGATCTGTTAGAGGCAAAGGAAAAAGGTAAGGACTATTGGTGGCATTGGTATGAAAAGATGTCCAATTTCTGTGGTGATAAGTTTGGACCAAATTGGCAGGATAAGGATCGGGAATTCTGGGAGGCGCTAAGGAAATTGTCTTTATGATCTGTTTGATACTGAATTAGAAAAAAACTATATCATAAGTATCCATAAATTGAATTTTACTTCCTAAGCCTATATTTTTTCTAAAATCATAGTGGGCACGAAAGCATCTGGGAGCTTCTTCAGGCAATTTCACGGCTCTGATGGTAATGCGAGCCGTTGAAATTTTAAACTTTGTGATGTGTGCCCACTATGACCATATGGGTAACAGAACATGGGGTTTTCTTTAGCCTGTTTTTAGGATGATAGCCCTTTTCTCGGGTTATGTGTTATTGACTGGGACCAGCGTCGCAGGCAGGTTGCACGGCTATTTTCCCTTATGGCACTGGTTGCACAGCACGGGGGCGTCTTTCGTACCGGTCTCCTTGTTGTGTGCGGCGTGGCAGGTGCGGCAGTTCTTGTGCATAGCGCGCTGGTATTCATCCTCGTCTTCCGGGGCGGCGGGGACGGGGTGGCATTCGGCGCATTTCTGAACCGGGTCGCCAACGGCGAGATTCGCCAACGGTTCTCCGTTTTCATCGTGATGGCATTCACCGCATCCGATCTGGTACTCGTTGACGTGAACCCCGTGCGAAAAGGGCACAGGCCCTTTCTTGTGCTCCGGGTAGGATGCATGGTAGATCGTGATCATCTTCAGATCTTCCGGGAAGTCTGCGGCGGGGGGCGCCGCTTTTTCTCCCGGGGCTCCACTGTCTGCAGGTTTGCCGCTCACGGTCGCCTCTTCGGCGGCTTGCTCCTCCGCTCCCTCGGGGGCGGCAGGCTCCGCAGACGGCGCTTCGTCCTCCGCTGTCCGCGCAGGACCTTCCTCGGGCGCCGGCTCGGTTGACGAGGCCGTTTCTCCGGCCTCGCCTGTCTCCTCGGCCGGGGAGGCGTCAGGCCTTTCGTCCATCACAGCCGCTGGTGGCGCTTCCTGCGCTTTTTCAGAGGGTTTCGGTTCCTGGGAATCCTGGCCGCACGCCCCTGCACAAAATGCAAGAACGATGCTTACGAGAAGCCTTGCGGCGGTCTGCGACAATGACCATTTCATCTTGGACCTCCTTTTCGGCTAAAGGTTTCCAAAAACGTTCCGGCCGGTCCGCCGATGGCCCGCCGGGTTTTTGGACAAGGGGCGTTCCCCCCTCGTCTTTATGGACAGTCATGACCACGCCGGGTTTGCAGGCCGGCGGGGTTTTCCTCCCGGGGCGGGAGAATCGAGGCGCAGGGGAGGAGCCAGGTCTCAAGTCTTGCCGGGGGCCGTGTCTTCGCCCTGCAGGCTCTGCATCCCTTCGGCCGCATCCGCGCCGGCCTCACGGCTCAAATCCAGGGTGATGAGGTACTGCCCGTTTTCGGCCGTCCTGCTGGTCTCGAAGCCGAACCGACGCGCAAGCCCCAGCATCTGGCGATTTTCCGCGAGCACCTCGCCGGTGATCTTCTTGATGCCTCTTTCTCGCGCAATGGCGAACAGCCGCTCCATCAGGGCGGCGCCGATCCCCAGGCCCTGCCAGGGGCTCCCCACCGCCACGGCGAAATTTGCCTCCTCCTTCCGCGGAACGGCCATGTAGCGGACCACGGCCAGGACCTTTTCCTCTTCCTCATCCGGATCGAAGGCCACCAGGGCCATTTCCCGGTCGTAATCGATCTGGCTCAACCGGGCCAGCATCTTGGTCGAAAGGGACTTCAACGGGCTGAAGAACCGGAAATAGATGCTAAGGGGGGAAAGCGCCGAGAAGAGCCCGGTCAAAAGCGGTGCATCCTCCGGCTTGATGGGGCGGACGAAGATCCGCTTTCCGCCTTTGACGGAGATCAAGCCTTCGTACTGGTTCGGATAGGGGCTGATGACCAGGTGCTCAGGAGAGGGCCGGGCCGCGGGCGTGACGAAAAGGTGGACGTCCACCGCCAGGCCGCCGCGGACCCCGATCATGAACGGATTGACGACCAGTTCGGATATCTCCGGGAAATCCGTGACGAGCTGCGCGAGCCTGATCAACAGCTCCTCCAGGAATTCGAGGTCCACGGGAGGGGTGCGGCCGCGGCCCTGCAAAACGCGGTAGATCCTTGTCTCCTCCATCAGGCGTCTTGCCAGAAGGCGGCTCAGGGGCGGCAGCGCGAGAGAATAATCCTCGTAGAGCTCGGCGAGAAGACCGCCCGCGCCGAAAAGGATCACCGGGCCGAAACCGGGGACCGTCTTCGAGCCGATCAGCAGTTCGTGCATCCGGCCGCAGAGCATCGGCTGAACGGTCACGCCGTCGATGCGGGCATCGGGGTGGGCGGCGCGGGCTGACGAGACGATTTGTTCATAGGCCTCGCGCACTTCGCCGGGGGTCCTCAGGTTCAACTCGACTCCGCCGGCATCGGACTTTTGCGGGATGTCAGGCGAGGCGACCTTCATCGCCGAGGGGAAGCCGAGCCTCGATGCGATCAGGGCCGCTTCGTCGGCGCCGCGGGCGATTTCGGCGGGGTTGACCGGGATCCCGTAGGCCTCGAGGACCGTTTTCGACTGGGCTGCATCGAGCGCCCCGCCTCCTTTTTTCAGGACCTCCTGGACTACGGCCCTGACGGCGGCAGGATCGAAGTCGAGCGCCCGGTTGAACTTCGGAGGGATCTCCTGCAGCATCTCCAGGTTGCGCGCGTAGGAAAGGGCATAGGTGAAGGCCGCGACGGCCCGCTCCGGCGAATCGTAGGTGGGGAAGGCCGAGCGGTTCATGGCCTCCCGGCCGGGGTCGGCGCCTTCGCCGCCCATCCAGACGGAAAAAAGCGGAATGCCCACCCCCTTTTCCTCGAAGGCGGTGACGAGGGCTTCAGCCACATCGGCGGCGGGGTTGTGCACGTGGGGGACGTAGACCGGCATCAGGGCATCCAGCTCCCTGGCCGAGAGGCAGATCCTCGTTGCCTCTTTCCACCGCTCGGGGGTGGCGTCCCCCAGGAGGTCGATCGGGTTGCGCCTGCTCCATATCGGCGGGAGCAGCCTGTCGAGCGCCTCCAGTGTGTCCGGTTCGAGGGCGGCCGGTTTGAGGCCGTAGGAGGCGAGGGCGTCCACCGCCATGACGCCGGGGCCGTCCCCGTTCATCAGGATGCAGAGCCGGTTCCCCCGCGGGTTGTGCTGTTTGGCGAAAAGCTCGGCGCAGTCGAACAGTTCGTCCATCGTCTTGACGCGGAGCATGCCGGCGCGCTTGAAGGCCGCGTCGTAGACGGCGCTTTCTTCGGCAAGCAGGCGGCTCCCCGGACCGCCCGCGCCGTTCAAGTCGTTCGCCGAACGGCCGGATTTCAGCACGACGATCGGCTTGACGCGCGAAACCGCGCGCGCTGCGCTCATGAACTTGCGCAGGGAACTGAGCGTCTCGGCGTATAGGACAATGGCACTGACACCCGGGTCGTTTCCCAGGTAGTCGATCAGATCCCCGACATCGACATCCAGGACGGAGCCGAGGCTGACAAAATAGCGGAAGCCGATCCTCTCTCGGGCGGAAAGGTCCAGGATGGCGGCACTCATGGCGCCGCTCTGGGAGATGAAGGCTAGCCCGCCGCTCAGGTGCTCCCGTTCGGCAAAGGTGGCGTTGAGCTTTGCCGGTGTGCTCACCACCCCCATGCAGTTCGGGCCGATGATCCGGACCCCGGCGGCATCCGCATGCTCCCGGATGGCGTTTTCGAGGGATCGCCCGTCTTTGCCGGCCTCCTTCCCCGCTGCCGAGATGATGATGGCCCCTCCCACGCCTGCTTCGGCGCATTCGTCGAGGACCTCCGGAACCTGGTCGGCAGGCACGGCGATGACCGCAAGATCCACCGGCTGCCGGACATCCCGGAGAGCGGGGCGGCATTCGAGCCCCATCAGGTGGTCGTATTTCGGGTTGACGGGAAAGACCGCGCCCTCGAAGGGCGTTTCCAGCAGGTTTCTCAGCAGCACCTCACCGATCGAACCGGACTTCCCGCTTGCCCCGATCACCGCCACGCTCGATGGCATGAAGATCTTTTCGAGATTGAAGATACTCACCGGCGGCCTCCCTGAAAACGCCGTAAGAGGGGAAGAATACGATCCCGCCGCAGATTCTCCACGAAGGGAATTCTTAGAAGGATAGCATCTTTGCGCACGGACTTCTACCTCGACCGTGCACGGCCTGATCTTCCTCGGACGACCCGCAGCGGAAAGGGTTGACTATTCGAGGCTGGCTGCAAGAAACGACGGTTGGGATCGCTTCTTGAGTTTGTTCAGTGAAGGATTTTAATGGCATCGGAAAACAATTGAAGTGATGATAGCAATTTTTTGCATTATCGAGGGGCTGACTTTGCTACACGATGATCGTGATTTCGCCCCTATGGAAAGGCACTTTTGCACTGAAAACATTGCCCCCGTCATAGGAGCCGCTGTTCGACGAGACGAAGCTGCGGCAGGTGCTGGCGGGGTTCGCGGAGGGGTTATCGATAGGTATTGTACGGACATAAATCGCTCTTTACCAAAACCTGGTAAAGAGCTAGGGATTTGTCAACTCTGGCTCTTCTGTAAGATGACGCTGCCTCGGTAAGAACGAAGTTTTATGCATCCCGGTAAATTCCGACCGAGTTTTCAGATGGGATAAGCTCGCTTATTGATTAACCAACTGACATATAATGATAAAATGATATTTTGGGTGGTTTCATTTCCAAATTGATAAGCCCATGACAAAGAGATAGTGCTTAATTCAACTGTTTGCCAAGAATTAGAAGAGAATATGCTAAAATAAGTTCAGGATACATGGGTCAACTGGTGGAGTGGCCTGAGGTTGTTACCGAAGGTAATGACCTTGAAAATTGCCGTGAAATGCTCCGGTATGCATTGCATGAAATGGTTCTCCCATACCAGCAGCTTGGCAAGGAGATCCCTCTCGGAAATGCACTCATTGAACAACTCCCGGTAGAGATTCAAAGTGTCAGTCAAGCGTCGTGATTTAGTAGGACACCTCCTTCTCAGAGAAGGAGCCAACCACTCCATCTACAGTAATGGCAAGAAGATTATTTCAGTGAAGCGCCATAAACAAATTAATCGAATAACCCCATATGAAATCTGCAAATGAAACGGTATCCAACCAATATTCTTATCTCCTTTTATGCTGGCACACTTATACCAAATCATGAAAATTCCATAACGCAGAATTGAGATGCGTGAAAATGCGCCAGCGTTTACACGTCATTCTCAAATGAATTTTTCGACTTTTGTTTTTCAATAAGCCTGCCTGTTACAAATCGATGCAGGATGCTGGATATTAATGTTTGATAAGGCATGCCATTTTCAGCAGCTCTTGTTTGGAGCTCTTCAAGTACCATAGATGAGATCCGAATATTTATTCTTTTATCTTTTTTTAAAGTCTGACGTGCGTATCTTCTATGTTTTTCGATTTCTTCATCAAGGTTTTTTACGGATTTCCATTCTCCCCGTTCATAACTATCAAGAATATCCTTTTCTTCTTCATCAAGCTTTATTTTAGCCATTTCATCCTCCCAAATACTCACGCGTCGCTTTACGACTCGGAATTATTGTTTTTAAAAATTTGCCTTCTTCATCCTCAACAAATGGAATCAGATAAGCATAATCTTTGATTTTGACAACCAGCATTTGTTGATTCGGATATTTAAATTGATTCGGGTGTTCAACTACATCGAGAAGGTCACCGCGTTCAATATGCATGATCACTTGCTCGAAGCCTATGCCGCGTTCAGCCTTAAGTCTTTCATTTTTATCATGATTCCATTTATAGTGTGCCATAACAGATATTTAAGCACGTTGTGTGCCATATGTCAACATGGGAAGTGATTTTTGGTATGTGGTCACAGGGTGAGATCATTTTAGGGGTTGCTCAATCCAGGAAATATCTGGTGATTGCTCTTTGAAATAGCATTCAATTGCTTCGACCAATACGGGAAAAGTGGGCATAGATCTCAGGGAGCAAGTTTGCTTGAGTGAAATGATCCGTTCCACCCAACGATTGCCTTTTTCGCTTGCGGTGCCTTGACTGCGTTTGCGCCAAAGAACCCCGAAGCGGAGAGCACGCTCACTACGGTTATTGGTGGGTTCGACACCTTGCACTTCCAGGAAGATCCAGAGAGAATGCATCTCGCGTATCAGACGTTTTGCGAACTTGCCCGCCTCGTCTTCCCGCTCATGGTGCTTGAAGATGAGATGGATGAACCTTGCATAAAAAGCACGCCACTGTCCCTTGGTAGGCGGGGCCTTAGCCATTTTGCACAATCGCCTGAGTTCATCTCTGGTTTTTCTTCCAAAAGCGGCTATTTCAGGATCATTTCTCTCTGATAATCCTTTGGCTGTGCGAATAAGATGAGCCAGGCATGCCTGCCTGAGATTCACCCATTTTTGGTACACCCCATAGCCGTCGCAGACCAGGATTCCCTCCCAGTCCTTGATGAGGGCCAAAAAAGCTTCCTTTGATCTGTTTGGATGAATCATGAAGAAAGCAACCCTCGTATTGACCATGACCCACAACCACATGAGAGACCCATTGATGAACCAGGAGGTCTCGTCAATGTAATTGACTTTGGCTTCTCGGGCCACCCCCGCTATGGCCTCATAGTGAGGTTTGATGGCTTGTGAAACGCGATCGATCACTTTCTGAACGGCTCCCTTGCTAATGGGAATGCCTAATAGGGAAGAGCAAAACTCCTTTACCGTGCTGCGACTGTTTCCCTGGATGCCGCTCAGTTCCCCGATGAAGGCAGTCAGTCTCGGGCCATAGCCTGTTTCATGACCCTTTGGAATCTCAGCCTTGTTGAGTTTTCCACAACACGGGCACTGCCCTTGGTGCAAGATGTAATGTGAGACCTCCATCTCGATCTTGGGTAATTCGATTTCTTGGTGGGTGTAGTAAGGCTCGGTGTCGGGAAAAACCTTATTTCCACAGGAACAGCACTCAGGTTTAATGACCTGCGACTTGGTCGGTTCCAACATGATCTGCTTATGACCTTGGTGGCCCTTTTTGGCCCCGCCTCTTCTCTTTGTTTTCTTTTTCCGGGAAGAGGGCTTATCGTAAGGGCTGTCCGAAGAGGGAGGACGATTTGAATTCCTGCTATTCTGATTTAATCGACTCTCGAGCTCCAAAATTCGATGTTCTAGTTCGGATATCCTGTTTATCAGATAAACAAGGAATTCTTGAACAGGTTTCGGCGTGTTCTCCCAATCACTGCGGGAGAATGGAAACGGCCACTTGTCGTCTTGAGACTTCGATGGATTTTCGTAGGATTTTGGGGAGTTCTTCTTCATGATAAATGCCACTCTTACCCATCATCCTGCATGATCTATCGACCCAAATGTCCAGAAAAAAATGACTCATATTAAAAATTTCCATGATTTTTTCTCTGTTATGAAACTTAACCCTGTGACCGCTTACTCTTTGAGAATACGGCTGCACTCTTGTGCGCTTACCTGGATCTGCGTTTCATAATCCGCTCTTTGCCTCAGATCGAAGGCACCATGCAGCCAGCGCGATAGCTCCTTTGGAAATATTCCTGTTTTCACAAACTCCCTGTCAAAGAGTGATACGGCACCGCTATGCTTTGAGGTCTCCTGCTTCCTGGTTGCGAGAAGGGCAAGAACAGCATAGAACATGGCATAGTAGGACCTGTTTACAGATGGCCTCGTGAGGCCCTCATCCAATAGTATACGGGTGGCCTCAAGAGATTCATCCGCCTGCTCAACCCTATAGGAAACCAGGGCTTTTACATTGGCTGTTGTCATGCAGCCACCCCCTCCTGAAGGATATTGCCCACCAGTGTGCTCTCAGACATGGGTCCCTTTTCAAACTGGTCGGAATCGAACACGACCGTGGTAATCACTCGATCGTTTTCAAATCCTACCTCCCAGGCAATATCCCGTATTTGTCGATCGACTTCCTCATCGAGCCGGTTAAGGACAATACAGGTGTCAAGATCCGACTCCCATGTCGCATCTCCGCGGGCACGAGAACCAAAGGCCCAAATCTTTGCTCCAGGGAAATGCTTGCGTATTCGTGAACTGAATTCATTCAGGATTTTTTTATCTTCCTCAGATATCAAGGTGTCACCTTCCTTTCTTTTCTTCTCGAAGCCTGAAGCTTTTGTTCGTAAGACTCTTTGATGAAAGGGGAATTACCTTCTTTCCTGACCGCGCCAGGTTATCCTGATAGTTCATCTCAAGATTGTTCCAGAAAGAGGCTGGCACACCAAGGACCCTCTCCAGTTGTGTAGCTATATCAGAAGTAATGGTGGCCTTTCCCTCTAAAATCTGATTGATGGTCATTTCTGGTCGGCCAATCTCTTGAGCCAACTCCGTACAGCCTATGCCCATTGCTTCGATTGTTTCCTTAAGGGTATCACCCGGAGGCACCGCATAATTCGGCATAAAGACATTCCTTCTTGATTCAACCATATTATCCCTCAAGATCAAGTGATCTCAGAAAAACCCTATTAATTTAACAAGTATACCCTCAAATCGCACTCCTTGCAAACCTTCCTGTCAGGAGGTTTATTAACCTCGAACCTACGTTTCAGGATGCACTTGACCACTTCATCAAAATGGGCTCCTGCCTGGCTCAACTCTTCTCGAAGTATCTCAACCAGATCATTTCTGGTCGTTTCCAGCGCCTCAAATGGGATGTTTTCAGCTATCATCGTTGCTAGAAAAACATGATATTAACCTATAAGAATTTGATACTATGATATTTGTTTCAGTAGAAGAAGTCCTTGTATAGAAAAGCGGTTTCGATCCTTTTACAGTCGATATTGCTAACTCCGGATTCTATCATTACCGGTCGCCATGAATTTCTCACTGTCTCAACGATCTTATTTAGGATAGTAGTAGCGTGTTCTATTTCTAATAGAAATCGACCATGTTGGCTTAAAAGATTATTTTTATTGGCATAGTGACCTCTATCTCCGCAAGCCATAGCAAGATCTCTTCTTTCCAAGGGGATCAGTGGAGTTGGTGTCAGGTCAAAGGCTGGGCTTAATTCCCAGCCCCGGCCCTTTGCCAGAATGGCATGATTGCGGGGGTGATCATCCAGGTTGGAAACAGCCGCATTAAAACACATTCTGGCAAACAGCTCACGAAGATCAGTTTCCGGCATCCTGCTCACCCGCCTTAGTTCATCTGCAAACAGAATGTAAGACCAGTCTCGCCGAGAGGTAGGGCTGTCATCGCTTTGTAACAAGGTAAGTGCGCTGACCATCCGGTGTCGTTGGTAACCTTTTTCTGTCCGCTTACGGTCAAATCTCCGAACCAGAAGCACATCCCTTCCTCCAACTTTTGTTACCCTGTTTTCAGCCACGGATATGCCGCATTTTTCGGCCAGCTTTAACAGGCCGTGCTCTACACGAGGGTGGTTCCATCGATCGTCGTGCCTGCTGAACTTAGCGATCCACAGATCCCTTTCGTGTTCTACAACCGCTTTGGGTCTGGCACCTCCCATTGATGTGCCGACCAGCATAAGGTCTTCGGCCTGCCTTGTGGCCGAGTCTTCAATGTCTGACTCATCACTGATGATGACGTCCGCAGCAGCCTGTAAACGTTCCAGATCCATCGTCTGGTTAAACCGATGCTTCGGAGGTGGCGGCTGAACATTCGAACCGAATCCCAGCGCTCCGGCACGGTCATCCGGGCCATGCATCAGGTAATCGAATTCTTCAAGTTTGGTGTGACCTGTGTTTCGTTCAATTACCCGCCTTCCCCAGTAATCCGGCATAGCGTCTCTGATCGCACCAAAAAAACCATCCATTCGTGCAGTTTCATATTGTCCCCTGCGAAGGCGTAACTCTACCGGATCCAGTTCAACAGCATCACTGCGTTCAAGATATCGCCGTCCGTAAAAGAACCGTCCGAGCGAATCACCTTCAGGTGTCCCGGAAACCTCAAAGCGCCCTGCTGTTGATAAGATTCGAATAGTGTAACGCTTTTTAATGTGTCAAGAGTGTTGGATGTTAACAAAAATTCAATAAATACGGTCAATTAAATTTGGACCAAGCTTTCGCTGAATGACAAAATAAAGTAACGGTTTTGCGGAAAGCCGTTTTTGAGCCTCAAGGCATGAAATGGAACCTCGGTCCATGCTCTGAGCGGGGTATAATCTGATTCCGATTCCTAAAAAAGACTTGTCGTTGGTGTGGGTGGAACTACTTGAGGGGTTAAAGCTGGTGATGTTCGGATAGAAACGAAAGAGCGAGATTGACGCCCACAAAGCTATGGTTCAGTTCTTTGGCCTTTTGCCTGCAGTCTGTACAGATCTCTTCGAATTTGCGCATATCGCCTTTGACGGCGGCATAAATCTGCTCAATGGCTTCCGGTTCAAAATCCTTATATTCGAGGATAAAGTCTTCGACCTCGATCGGGTAAAGGGTCAGGACCTTCAATCGGCTGAGTATATCCGGATGCTCACTGGCAAGAAAGGTTCTGAGCTTGGGAAGACCAGCGAGGATGACAGGGACTTGGGCATCTATGATCCGTTTTAAATAGGGCCAGATCCGCCGATCCAGATCGTTTGCCTCATCGATGATGAGAAAGAAGTTTGACAGGGAACATATTAATTTCAGGTACCCCGGCGTTTTTCTGTAGCTTGGGTTTGCTTCATAGCTTAACTCCTGGAGGATGGAAGCCAACATCACATGAACGTTGAACAAGGATTCCACCCACACGGGTTGGACTTTATTGGGTTGGATGAGCTGCAAGAATCGAGTTTTTCCAACCCCGTAGCCCCCTTCGATCAAGACACTTTTGCCGCGGTTGATCCGGTAATAGACCGAGGCCAGATAGGAGACGCGGCGTTTATCGTTGATGAAGCTTTCTTTTCGTTTTTTATCATTTTTTTCCATAGACAGCCTTGCGTTGGCACTTGACGCAATCGAGCATAAAGGCATTGAACAGGGCAGTCCCGGTAATCTGCCGAGGTTGCCTCAATTTGCGCAGGTAACTGCTGTATCGTGCCCGGTTGTGCTCATAAACGGTTTTGGCCATGGTAAGGGAGAGTCCCTGCCGATGTAATTGGATCAGCGAGACGGTGTCGACCACCATTCCGCTTTCTTCCAGAAAGCGGCAGATCAACTCCACTTCATTTTCCTTCACCTTGGGGGTTTCGCTTCCGGCTGGCCTTTC